>Ga0255347_1008154_pt1 | contig 10631 bp, 9 predicted proteins | sample wastewater_treat_2_FD_192479 | JGI IMG/M metagenome (GOLD analysis project Ga0255347, IMG submission 192479) | Wastewater microbial communities from Lulu Island WWTP, Vancouver, Canada - plant24 | ecosystem: Engineered > WWTP > Wastewater > Unclassified | place: Canada: Vancouver, British...
ATCGGTACAACTCTTACTGCTCAACTTGTACTTCTCTCTTCATCTCCTATTGCTCCGATTCTTATCATAGTTGGTTTCTTACTCAAGTTTGGTCCTAAGAAAATCCGAAATGCAAGTAAACCTATCTTTTTTATGGGTTTTGTCCTATTTGCACTCAATCTTCTCTCTATGGCTATTACTCCTCTAAAAAGCAGTCCTGAATTTCTTGCAATTTTTTCCTCCATTTCCTCCCCTATTCTCGCATATCTAATTGCTTGTATTATCACAGTCCTTGTTCATTCAAGCACTATTACTTCTGGTATTGTTGTTGTATTAGCTGCACAAGGCATTTTATCTGTTGAAATAGCTGTGCCAATGATTTTAGGTGCAAATCTGGGTACAGCAGTTAGTACATTAATTGTAACTACAGATTTAAATCTTTTTGCAAAAAGGACTGGATATGCAAATGTTCTTTTTAAAGCATTTGGTTCTTTACTCTTTATGATTTTTGTTAAACAATTTATCTTTGTACTTCAATCAATTACACCAAATGTAGGACAACAGGTAGCATTAGGTCATTTAATATTTAATACTGTAAATACAGTCTTTTTCTTAGTAATCCTCACTCCATTTGAAAAGCTAGTTCTCAAATTAGTACCTGGTAAAGAAGAGGAGATTCTTTTTGAAACTAAACATATTGATATGGATGAGACAAAGAGATTAAGTGATAGTTTTGAAGATATTAAGAAAGAGATATCCCATTCTATTGAAAATACAATCAGAGTTTTTGAAAAAGCACTTAGTATCTACTACAACCCTTCTCAGAAGATAGTTATGGAGATGAGGAAGTATGAGACACTTAATGACTTTTTAGATGATGAGATTACAAAGGCTTTGTTAGAAACAACAGAGAACAAGTTATCAAAGAAGATGGCAAGAGAAACTATTATGTATATGAAGATTTCTAACACCATTGAGCAGTTGGGTGATTTAGGTATAGATTTAGGAGAGATATTTACTAGAATGCATAAGTTGGGGGTATCTCCTGATGAGGTTCCAATTAACAAGTTAACAGAAGTTTTTAATATGTTAGTAGATCTTTTTAAGAGTATAGAGGGACAGATTCTTAAACCTAAAGAGAAAGAATTAATAGCAATCAAAGGACAGGAGGAAAATATTTATAAAATAATTAATGATGAGTTTAATATTCATGTTGGGAAACTCCAAGAGGGACAAGACTATCATGGGCATATCTTCGTTGATGCAATATCAATAATAGAGCTGTCTGTTTCTAAGCTTAGGGAGATTAGAAAACTACTACTAAAATATGTTAGAGAGTTTACTTAATAATGTTTACCTCTGTAACTAGCTCTACTCCATAGTTTTTCTTTACATCATCTTTCATTTTTTCAATGAAATCGACTACTTCTTTACCACTTGCTTTTTTGTTAGTTACAACACAGAGAGCATGCTTTTCAAATACTCCTACATTACCATCCCATTTTCCTTTCCATCCTAATTCATCTAGTAGTCTTCCTGCAGGAATTTTTACATACTCATGTCCTTCTAATTGGTCTTTTGTATTTACATTGTAGCTCAAATTTTCAACAGGATATGATTGTAAATCTTCCATCTTTTTTGCTAATTCATTATATTTCTCTACAGTTACAACAGGGTTCTCAAAGAAGCTTCCACATGTTCCTAAATCTTCTACTTTAGGTAATCTCTTGTTTCTCTGTCTAATTATTGCTTCCATTACATCTTGAATACTGTATGGTTCTTTTGCAAATGCATCTAATTCTTCTTTCAAAGATCCATATCTTCCTGCTCTTTCATGATAACTAAGTTCGAACTCTTTATTATTCTTTTTAAGTTCAAATGTTGCAGATGTAATTAGATATTTGTTCTTCCATATGTTTTTAAAATTACTTCTTCTGTATTCATATCCACATTCTTCAGGTTTTAGAGTAATTTCTTTCTTTGTAGATAGTTCTATTGCCGTAATACTAGTTAATGTGTCAGTAATATTTTGTCCGTACGCTGCAATATTTTGGGACACAGCTCCACCTACACTACCTGGGATTAGTACCATATTTTCAACTCCAGCATAGTCATGCTCTACACACCATCTAACAAAGCTGTCCCACTCCTCTCCTGCAGCTACTTCAAGAAGTACAGTGTTTTCTGTTTCTTCTATGATATTTATTCCTTTAAATACAGGTCTTAATACAATTCCATTCCAATCATTTACAAAAAGAATATTACTACCACCACCAAGAATTAATATTTTTTCATCTTTGTATTTGTCTAGAACATCTAGGCATTCTTCCTTGCTTTCTAGTTCTACAAGGTATTTAGCTTTTACATCTATATTAAATGTATTATATTTTTTTAATGATGCATTCTCTTTTATCTTCATATGTTTAATTAATTATTTTATATGTTTTCTTGGAACCCTCTCTGTGACATTACTAAGTAAGTCCCACATAGAATGTTCACTTCTTTCAGAAACATCTTGTAACTTAATTTTCTCTCCCCATAATTCTACCTCATCTCCTACATATGCTTCACCTTTTGGTCCAATACTAACCATACATTGATCCATACACATTCTACCAACAACAGGATATTTATGATTATTTAGATATACAATTCCTTTATTGCTAAGACTTCTTGGATATCCATCAGCATATCCCACAGGAAGAGTTACTATTCTTTCTTTTCTCTTTGTAGTATATGTTCGTGCATATCCTACACTATTTCCTTTCTCTAAAACCTTAAAGTAAAGAACTTTCGTTTTGAAATGCATAACTGGTTTAAGTTTCTTTTGCAATCTTTTGTTCAATGAGTATCCATACATCATTATTCCAGGTCTTACCATTGTGAAGAATGAGTTAATGAGATTTCTTGATATTGCACCAGTATTTGCGAAATGAATTAATGGTGGTAGTTTGTAGTTTTCTTTAATATATTCTAAAACTTCATTAAATCTTTCTAGCTGTACTTTCGTATATTTCTTATCATAGTATGAATCAGAAAAGTGAGAAAATATTCCAACTATTTCAATATTAGGAAGAGAATATGCTTTTTTAATATATTCTTCTTTCCTATCCCACTGTACTCCTATTCTTCCCATACCCGTATCAATTTTAAGGTGTACCTTAGCTATCTTCTTTAATCTTTTTGCTTGTTTGGAGATATATTCTAGTTTTTCAATGGAAGACCCTGTTATATCAACATCATGCTTTAAGTAGAGTGATATTTGAGAGTTATCTACTGCTCCTAATACCAATATTGGTGTTTTAATCCCATTTTCTCTAAGATATATCCCCTCTTCTATATATGCAACTCCAAGATAGTCTACCTTTAATTTTTGTAATCTTTTCGAAATTTCAACTAAACCGTGTCCATATGCATTTGCTTTTACAATGCCAAGTATTTTTCTCTTTCCAACAATTTTACGAATAACAGAGATATTATTATCTAAATTTTTTAAATATATTTCTGCTCTTGTAGGTCTGTTTGCAAATACTTTGCTGTTAAACATAGTTAATTTTACAAGTTTGAATCAATCTTGTTAAGAGTGGTACAATGTATAGTTATTTAATTAAATTTTTATCTACAAATATATGACAGGATATGTTGATAATATTGAGGAGATTACTGAGAAAAACAGTAGTTTTAGAAAAGTTGTATATACAGGTAATCACTTACAACTAGTTGTTATGTCTCTTAAACCAGGTGAGGATATTGGTGAGGAGGTTCATCCTAAGGTAGATCAGTTCTTTAGAGTTGAGGAGGGAGAAGGTAAGGTTGTTATGGATGGAGTAGAGACACCATTTACAGAAGGTTTTGCAATTGTTGTACCTTCAGGTGTTAGACATAATGTGATTAATACATCTCAGACGGAAGATTTAAAGCTTTATACTATCTATGCTCCAGCAAATCATATTGATGGTATTGAACATGTTACAAAGGAAGATGCTATGGCAGATGAAGAAGATGAGGCATTTTCTGAGAAAGTTAATGCGTAGTTTTTAAAAAGAAGAAAGCGGGTCAATTCTGAACTAAGTCTTAGAAGAGACCCACTTCTTTTTGTTCTTGTAAATTGTTAGATGTTATGGTTATTTAAAAAATGGGTTTTCTTTTGTTCTAGCCAGTTCGACTATTATTACGACTCGGTTTTTGCCCCCGTTTTTCTTTTTCTTTTTTTTGTAATCTTGTTTCTTTTTTATCTTTCTCCTCTTCTTTTGTTTGAATGTTGTCTTGCTGTTTATTACTCATAGTTCCTCTTTCTTTTCATACTTATTGTTAATCAGCAACAATTCTACAAGAACAGCCACAATTCTACCTTTTTTAACATAATTCTTCAAATTTTCTATTATCTACCCTACATTTCTCTCTTTCATGCTACAATGTAATATACAAAAAAGAGAGATTAGTAGAGATTTATTAATATATGAAAAACAGTACTAATTTAGGAAAAACGCTAAAAAACAGAGGTATTAAAGCTCTTATCTTTGATTTAGATAATACTGTATTTGATACAGACCCCTATTATATTGATAAAAAGGAAGCATCTTTCTTAGAAGTGGTAAGTAATTTTCCTGTTGAGAATGAAGATCCTACTACTACAGCAAAGAAAATCTCTGATGATGTTAGAAAGAAGTTCTATGAGAGAGGTTGTCAGCCATTACCAGTTAAAGTTGAGTATGGAAATGGATTAAGGGATTTTTATAAAGAAGATTATCATCCATTAATGGATGAGATATTAGATAAACACTTAGAAGGTTTTTACGAAAATACACCTGAGATATTTCCAGAAGCAATAGAACTTTTCAGTTTCTTTTACCACTATCCTAATATGAAGTTTTTTGCTGCGAATACTTTAGCTGGTGAGGATTGGACTAAGGTGAAGATTGAATATATGAAGGAGATGTGTAAAATTCCAGATATTCCCTACTATACGACAGATATTGAGTATCCTAAAGATTGGAAGAAGCCGATAAGTGATGCTTTAAAGCAAGGTGTTGCATTGGAAGAAATTTTAGTTGTTGGGGATAGTTTAAACTCAGATATTCTGCCATCTATAGAACAGGGTGTTGAGCATTTGATATGGATAGATAGGGAAGAAAGGAGAGATGAGGCCATTACTTCTTGTCCTTCTGTTAGTAAAGTGATGATTGTAGATACTCTTTCTGATATTTGGGATTTGGAATAACAGTTATGTCTTGTAGTAAATTGGTTAATCGTAACAAAAGAGTTTCATTGGTGTATTGGATATAGATAAATGTACAGACCAGGTTGGTTTAGGTTGGTTTATTGAAAAGTTTCTGATTTTCTGAAATAATGATATGTAACATTATCAATATAATGCCATGTCCAAATATGATGTAATTATTGTCGGTGCTGGTCCTGCAGGGCTTTTTGCTTCTTATGAACTACTCAAAAGGAAGAAGGGAATTAAAATAGCTCTTCTTGATATGGGTAAGAGGCTTGAGAAGAGGAAATCTTCTGAGGTTATGTCAGGAATTGGAGGAGCTGGTACATTTTCTGATGGTAAGCTCCACTATACAGCTGATCTTTCCCATGAGAAAGCTTTTCATTTGATTTCTAAACCTAAATATCAAAAGATTTTAGATTATGTTGATGAGATATTTAAGGAGTTTGGTGTTAATTCTGAATATTATCCTAAGATGACTCCTGAGTATGATGAGTTGATAAGGGATGCAATTCTTAATGATATTGAGCTTGTTGTAAGGAGAGCTCAGCATGTAGGAACAGATAAACTAAAGGTAGTTATTGGTAATTTTGAAAAATATTTGGAGGATTCAGGTGTAGATATTTTAGATAATACAGAGGTTGTAGACATTATTGTGAATAAGGGGAGTGTTGCTGGTGTAGTTACTAAGAAAGGTGAAGAGATTAAAAGTAAAGTAGTTCTCCTTGCTCCTGGTAGAGTTAGAGCAGCATGGCTTCAGAAGTTAGCAGATAAGCATGATATTAAATATATTTATGACAAAGTAGAGGTTGGTGTTAGAGTGGAATTTCCTGCTCAGGTAATGGAGCGGCAAGCTAAAACACTTTATGAAATAGTATATAGAGTGAGGACTAGAACATATCACGATATTGTAAGAACATTTTGTAGTTGTCCAAATGGTAAAGTAACTACAGAAACATATGATGGCTATGTCTGTGTTAATGGCCATTCAGACTCAAATCATAGTTCTAAGAATTCTAATTTTGCATTTCTCAATGAAGTTAGATTAACAGAACCAGTTGAAAACTCAATTGCATATGCTAAGTCAATTGCAGAGGTTGCATCTACTATTGGTGGAGGAAAACCAATTCTTCAATCTCTTGAAGATTTACGATATGGAAGAAGGAGTACATGGAGTAGATTATCTAAATCTTTTGTTGATCCATCACTTACAGATGTTACACCTGGTGATATTGCTATGGCACTGCCATACAGGAATGTGAAGAATATAATTGAAGGGTTGGAGATTTTAGATAAAGTTATGCCAGGAATTAATTCTGGTTCTACCCTACTCTATGCACCTGAGGTGAAGTTTAGGTCATCAAAGATAGAGACAGATAAAAGTTTACAGACGAAGATTAAAGGTTTGCATGTTGCAGGTGATGGTGCTGGTCTTTCTGGTTCTATAACCGGTGCAGCAGTTATAGGTTTAATGTTTGCCCAAGCTATTTCTTAAATTAATCAAATATATAAATATGAGATATGTTGGTACAACTGTACGTGGAATTAGAACTCCAATTATAAGGGATGGTGATGATTTGGCTCAAGTAGTTGTTGATTCTGTTCTTAGAGCTTCAAAACACAGTAAATTTGATTTAAATGATAGAGATGTAGTTGGTATAACAGAGGCTGTTGTAGCAATATGTCAACATAACTATGTAACAGTTGCAGATGTTGCAAAGGAGATAAAAGAGAAGTTTGGGGATAAAGATATAGCATTAATATTCCCTATCCTTAGTAGGAATAGATTTTCTTTAATTCTGAAAGCTGCAACTGTTGCTTGTAAGAATGTGCATGTTCTTTTTAGCTATCCTTCTGATGAGGTTGGTAACCATATTATGGATCCTAATATGCTAGAAGAATCTGAGGTAAACCCCTACTTTAATTCTTTTGGAGAGGAAAGATTTAGAGAGTTGTTTGGATATGAATTTAAACATGAGTTTACAGGTATAGACTATGTTGAATACTACAAGAGCTTTAGTAAGGGAGTACAGATACATTTTTCTAATAATCCTGAGTATATTTTGAAATTTACAAAGAATGTTTTAACTTGTGATATTCATACTAGGAAGAAAACAAAAAAGATTCTCAAAGAGAATGGTGCTGAAAAGCTATTTAGTTTAGAAGATATATGTAACAAGAAAAATACCCAGAGAGGTTACCATGAGGAGTATGGTTTGCTTGGTTCAAATAAGGTGGGAGAAGATAAATTGAAACTTTTTCCTAGGGGAGGAAAGGAATTAGTAGAAAAAATTCAAGAAATGTTTAAGAAAGAAACAGGTAAGAAGATAGAGGTGATGATATATGGTGATGGTGCTTTTAAAGACCCTGTTAGTCAGATTTGGGAGTTAGCAGATCCTGTTGTATCTCCTGCTTTTACAGATGGTTTGGTTGGTAGGCCTAATGAAATTAAGTTGAAATATTTTTCTGAGAACTGGGATGAGAAAGGAGATCTTGATGAGTATATTAAAAAGATAATTAATGAGAAAAAAAATGAGAATTTTAATAAAGAGAAATCATTGGGGACAACACCAAGACAACTAACTGATTTGTTGGGTAGTTTATGTGATTTAACAAGTGGGAGTGGGGATAAAGGGACACCCGTCGTATTAGTTCAGGGATATTTTGATGATTATACAGTTGAATAATTAGCAAAAAAAAAAGGACGGCAATACCAATATATCCCGTCCAACGATAGCAATATACACTTTACAGTGCACAAGTTGGACCTAGCAACAAATAAAAGAGATTTCTCTCAATTACTGCTACTAGGTTGTCAATAGTCGCGAACTATTAACATATCTTCTAAAACCACCAGAAACCTTCAAAGAAGAAAGATTGGTTCTTCAAATAGGCCTGGTACCAACTCTAGTTAGGATTTAAAAGTGCTATGATTTATGCTAAGGTTGGGAATTAAATATGTCAAGCATAAAATACTAAAGGATAGAAACCTCTCTTCTGAATTTGCAGGGGATTTGTTGTTGTAACAGACACTCTCTCTGATTGTTGGTTTTTACTATAACCTACTCTACTAGCTTTATAAAATCCTTTATATGATTCTTAAAACTACTATCCATTACTAATCCTCCCCATGGGTCATCAGGTCTTACAACATTTACTACAACAATATCTGCTCCGTTGAATGATGCTGATTGCATCTCCTTCTCATCTATTCCTCCTGCTGCTCCTACTAAAACATCCCATTTTCCTTTAATCTTTGCAATGTTCTTGTACTGTATGACCTCCCCAAAACTATTCTCCTCATCTCTTCCTCTGTGTATTGTAACAACATCAGGATAGATATTTGCTTTCCAAAGGGATCTTAATGGATCAGGAGTATTTATCATATCTATTACAGACTTAACACCTAAGCTCTTACAAGTATCAACAAAGATTCTTAAAGTTTCTTCTGATGCATTACCCAGTGCTGTAATATATGTAGCTCCAGCTTCTTTAACCATCTCTACCTCTGCTTTTGCTCCATCTACAACCTTAATATCAGCACATATATCTCCTGGCCAATAGAATTTCATTTTATTCACAACCCCTATTCCTTCTCTCTTTATCAAAGGTGTTCCTGCTTCAATGATAATGTTCTCATTTTTTGGTATTAATCCAACCACTGATACAAAATCATTAAAGCTATTATTAAATGCTAATTGTAAATATTTATTACTTTTGGCCATTTATTATTTTTGCTCCTGCATCAAAGAAGTTAGTTGGCATAGCAATTATAATTTTTTCTGATGGATCTGCAGAGATCTCTTTCAATGTTTGTAGAGTTCTTAGATCTAGTGCTCCTGGTGCTTGAGCAAGTATCGTAGATGCTTCTGCAAGTTTAACTGCGGCATCTTTTTCGCCTTCTGCTTTAATAATTCTTGCTTTTCTATCTCTTTCTGCTTCTGCTTGCTGTGCCATAGCTCTTTTCATGTCTGCAGGTATTTCAATATTTTGAATCTCAATTGCTGAGATATCTACACCCCATGCTTCTGCTGCACTATCAACAATTCCTTTAATCTTTTCAGCAATCTGTGTTCTCTCGGAAAGAAGATCATCTAATGTAACACTACCAATTACATCTCTTAGGGCTGTTTGTGATTTTGCAGAAATCTGACTTACATATTTCTGAACCTTAAAGATTGCACTGCTAGGGTCAATTACTTTAAATCTTACAACACCATCTACCATACAAGAGACATTATCAAGTGTAATTGCTTCTTGTGTTGGAATATCCATAACTTGCTCCCTAATATCAACCTTAATGATGGTTTCAATGAATGGTGCAACAAAGTTAATACCTGGCTCAATGGTTCTTGTATATTTACCAAATCTAACCACTAATGCATGATATCCCTCAGGGACAACTTTAATAAATGCGAAGAGGAATATTACAAAAAGAATGAATAGAAATATTAGAAACCCCATATATTTATATATTTAAATTTATACAGTAAAAGTATATCACAGAAAATTATTCCGTAGGTAAGATTCCATATTTTACTTTTATCCTTAATACTTTTAATACCTTTTGATCAATATTCATATTTCCATTTTTTACTTCTGAAAGAATGTAGTTGTAGACAATATTTTGAGAATATCTATTATCAGGAGTGTATTTACTATATATCAGGATATCTACTCCTGCTAGTAGTGCTTGTTTACCCATCTCTGTAGGACTCCCAAATGAGTCCAGAGCATCCATTTCCATATCATCTGATATGATTAGACCTTGGTAATTTAAATCGTTAACTAATCTATTTGAAATGATTTCGGATGATATTGTAGTTGGTTTAACATCGATATTTGGAAATAGTATATGTCCTATCATTACAGCATCAGTTTTGTCTTCTGCTATTACTCTTCTAAATGTTTCTGTATATCCTTGCCACTGTTCATTAGTAATGTCTATTCTTGGTAAATAATAGTGTGGATCTGTTACTGTATCTCCATGTCCAGGATAGTGTTTTAATACCGGAATCATATTTACTTCAGTATATCCATCTATTGTAGCTATACTCTTGTTTACAACATCATCTATATTTCCTCTAAATGTTCTTTGATATATGAATGAGTTTGGATTTGTTGTGTACTCTATTACCGGTGCTAGATTCATATTAATACCCATACTTTTAAGAATTTCTCCCTTATTCTTTGCTATATTATATGCTTGTTCTGGTGATTTTATTGATGATTGGGAGATCATTAATGTAGGATTCCATTTGATTCTAGATACCACTCCACCCTCTTGGTCTATTGAGATGAATAAAGGAATATTGTTAGTTGTTTGTATTTCTTCTGTTAATGTTTTAAGTTGTGTTTCATTTGTAATATTTCTAGACATTAGTAATACTCCTCCAGCTTTGGAATCAATTAGAAATTGTTTGTTTTGTGG
>Ga0255347_1008164_pt1 | contig 10623 bp, 9 predicted proteins | sample wastewater_treat_2_FD_192479 | JGI IMG/M metagenome (GOLD analysis project Ga0255347, IMG submission 192479) | Wastewater microbial communities from Lulu Island WWTP, Vancouver, Canada - plant24 | ecosystem: Engineered > WWTP > Wastewater > Unclassified | place: Canada: Vancouver, British...
TGGTACAATTATTGAACAAAAATTTAAGAGCGGTAGTAACTACGGAACAGGAAGTTTAATGAGTTTATTCTTAATTGCCTTTATTTTTATCGCCATCTTTATTTCTAATAAATTAGATAAGGAAGGAGCGACACTAATATGATGATTAAGATTTCAACGAGAAAGAAACTTAGACAAGTAAGTGCTGTTTTAAAAGCTTTCTTTGTAGTTTTTGTTTTGGTTATTCTTTATTTACCAATATTTTATATTATCATTCAATCAGTAAATGCTGATGGTACAGGTAATACTTTTGGGGGAATAACATTTAGATGGTATAGTGAATTATTTGGTGATCCAGAGTTAATGGATGCAATTGTAAATACTATTTCAATTGCTTTTATCTCCACTGCTGTTTCAACTATTTTAGGAACGATTTTTGCAATTGGAATTAATTCTTTAGATCGAAAGAGAAAGCAAAGATTGATTTTCTTAAACAATGTTCCTATTATTAATGCAGATATTGTTACTGGGGTATTCTTAATGTTAGTATTTCTAACGTTTGGTAGATTGATTGGTATTAATTATCCTTTAGGATATATTACAATGCTTATAGCACATATCTTCTTTTCTATCCCTTATGTAATTTTATCGGTTCTACCAAAATTAAATGAAATGGATCCTAATCTATATGATGCAGCATTAGACCTAGGTTCTAAGCCTAGCGAAGCAGTAATGAAGATAATTGTTCCTACAATTCGTCCAGGAATAATTACAGGAATGCTAATAGCATTCACAATGAGTATTGATGATTTTATTATCAGTTACTTTACTACAGGTGGTGGAGTAGCCAACTTCTCAATTTGGCTTTATACAAATAGAAAAGCAACAAGGTTTCACGCTCTACCAAAAGCCTATGCATACAACACGGTTATTATGGTGCTAACTTTAGCAATCTTAATAATTTACAATATTATTCAAAGAAGAAAGGTGGTAAAAAATTGAAAAAATTCCAAAAAATAGTATTAATTTTAATTTTAGGTTTAAGTCTTCTTTTAGTTACAGGTTGTACTAAGAAGGAAAGACTTTACGTTATGAACTGGGCTCAATATATGAGCAAAGATGTAATGAAGGCATTTGAAAAAGAATACAATGTTAGGATTGTTGAAGACATTGCTGAGTCAAATGAACTTATGTATACTCGTATTTCTACAAATGCCCAACCTTATGACGTTATGATTCCTAGTGATTATATGATTGATCGTCTTCGTCAAGAAGGATTATTACAAAAAATTGATTTTACAAAACTTGAAAATTATAGTCATGATAAATTTGCTCCTAAAGTAAATGAACTTCTAGCAGATACTGGCTTAGGTGAATATGCTGTTCCTTATTTCTGGGGTTCTTTAGGAATAATGTATAACAAAGACAAAGCTGGAGTCGAAGATGCAGTAAAACAACACGGATGGAAAGTGCTTTTTGAAAGAAATTTACTACCAGAAGGTACTAAAGTCGGTATGTATTATTCAAGTAGAGACGTTATCGCTTGTGCTCAAATGTATTTGAATATTGATTTTAACTCAACAGCTGATGCCGACTTAGAAGCAGCTAAAAATCTTCTTTTACAACAAAACTATGATATGTGGGGAACAGATGATCTTAAAGAAGCAATTGCAGCTAAAAACTTAGATGTTGCTTTAGTATATTCAGGAGATTTCTTCGATACAGTATATAACTATTTATATAATGATATGGAAATCACTTTTGATATGTATGTTCCAACTGAACTTAATAATGTTTGGTTTGATAGTATGGTTATCCCAACAACATCTAAAAATCCTGATTTAGCTCATAAATTTATTGACTTTTTCTTAGAGCACGAAAGTGCCTTAGAGAATGCTTTTGAAGTTGGCTATTGCCCATCTTTACAAGCAGTTTATGAAGAGATGCTTTTAGATGAAGAAATTCAAGTTGTAGTTACTCACCCAGCTTATTTGCCAGATGAAGTAAATGGTGTAAGTTATCATTATTTAGGTGCTGATGTTTCTACAAAAATGGATAATATTCTAAACGAGGTTAGAAAATGAGAAAAGTAATTACTATTTTCTTATTTGGTTTATTTAGTTTACTTCTTACTGGTTGTATTGGTGGTCAAGGACAACAAGCAGTTGAGAAACCTACTTATGTAGAGGTAAAACTAATTACGACTGAACAAGGAGTAGCAACATCAAGAATTAATCATGTAGAGAAGGGATTTCCTTTCCCTAAACCAAAAGATCCTAAGGCAGATGAAGGATTTAGATTTGTAGAGTGGAGAAAAGATGATTTGGCTTATGATTTTAGTTTAGATGTAAATGAGGCTATTGTTCTAACGGCTTATTATGAGGAAGTAGAACCAGCATAGAAATAAAAAAAGTAGACTTATTAAAGTCTACTTTTTAAATGGGTTGTGTAACCTATATTGATACAATAGCGCACCCCTGTTAAAAATTAGCGCACCCTTGTAAATATTTTACGCACCCCTAAAGATATCTTACAACACCCCTAAATTGATTGTGGTGTTGCCAGTTTATAGTAAAATTTTGTCGTTTTATTTTTTTCTTGTATATTTACATTTTGGATAATTACTACAACCAATAAATATGCCATATGGCCCATTTCTTTCAACTAACGCGGCTCCACAATATGGACATTTGTTTAAATCTGTTTTTCTTTTAATTTCTTCATTATTATCTAATGTAATTGTATTTTCAATTTCTATATCAACAGTTTCATCTAAAATTTTCTTTTTAGGTTTTTTGAAAATTTTCACTAATATAATTGCTATTGTGATAACAGTAAAGAATCCTATCAAATAATATAAAGCTGGTGGAATAAATATCCACTTTAAAAATTGAGCTATTTTAACAAAAATAAACGTTAGGAACCCAAAAAGAAAAACTCTAAAGATCCAATGCATTTCACTCATTACTTTTGAATCTCTAATTCCAGTAGTATTGGAAATAACTCCAACTAAGCCAAATGCTATTGATCCACTAATTAAACCTATAACAGCAAATATAATAGTATCTGCCAACGAATTACCAGTTATTTCTATGAAATTTGAAATTAATTCTATTAGCCACGACCACATGGTAGTTACCTCTTTCCTATATTATATTCCAAGCACTCCGTTTTTCTAAAACAAATGTCTATTGTTTTCAATATATTTTGTTATTATTTTTTTCATATAATTTATTGGGATGAATCACCTTTATATTTTCGTATCTTTCAAGATAATACTTTGTAAATGCAAAATCATCTATTTCTAGTTCTTATAATGCTAGTATAAATATGATTAAATTTTAACACTTTTTTCTGCTGATATAATTTAAATCTATAGTCCAAAGAATCTTTCAAAGAACTCTAATAACTTTTGGAATACTGTTTGTTTCTTAACTTCTCTATTAGTATTTTTATCAAACATTGATATTGCTGGAAGAATATCAGTTAAATCAGTTCCAACTGATTTTAGCTCACCAGTATTAAATGCTTGATTCATATATCTCTTCGTTTCTTCTAGTTTTAGATTCTCATCATTAATAATTTTATTAAGTTCTATTTCTTTAGCTTTATCAATATATGATTTCCATTCATCAACTAAATCTTTATTAACATTAATTGTATCGATGAACTTTAAAATTAAATCTTTCTTATTTCTAAGTGTAGGAGATGAATCAATTGCTTTTTCAACTTTAACAACAATTTCTTTATCTTCCATATTTTCATCATGGTACTTAGCTACTAACATTAATATATAATCGATATTAACTTCAACAGATCTAACTAGTTCTATTTCAAACTCTAAGTCATCAATAATATCAGTTGCATCTGCTTTTGTAGATTTTCTATATTTTTCATATAAACTAATATAAATACTTTGATAGTCTTGGTAATCAAAATCACTAATAATCTCCATACCTTTAAAATCATCAAAGGCTTGTAAGATATTTTTAACTTTTAAGATTTGGTTATAAAGTTTAATAAAGTTCTTTTCATTTGTTTCACCAAGTATTACCTCACCAATTGGATATTCATCTACCAACTTATTAACTAAGTTTTTATAACCTGGAAAGTCATCATAACCTTCATAATAATCTTTAAATGATTTAAGTAATACAATTCCTTTAGCATCTGGATTACCAAATGTAGCAATTGCTTCATTAACTTGGTTTTCTAAGTTTCTAAAACATACAATGTTACCAAATGTTTTAATTGAGTTTAATATTCTATTAGTTCTTGAAAATGCTTGAATAAGTCCGTGTTGTCTAAGTCTTTTATCAATCCAAAGTGTATTTAGTGTTGTTGCATCAAAACCTGTTAAAAACATATTAACAACTATTAATAAGTCTACTTCTCTATTTTTAACTCTAAGACTTAAGTCCTTATAATAATTTTGAAACTTTTCACTTGATGTATCATAGCTTGTTCCAAAGTAATTATTATAATCTTTTATTGCTTCATCTAAGAAATCTCTTGAGGGTTTATCTAATTTTTCTGTATTTTCGTTATTTTCATCAAATAGACCGTCTTGTTCAAACTCACTACCTTCATTAGGATTCCAGCTATATATAATGGCTACTTTAATTTGCTTATCGGGTATTAAGTTTTCTTGTTGTTTTTTAAACTCAGCATAGTATCTTTTAGCAGCTTCAATTGATGCTACAGCAAATAAAGAATTAAAACCAGTTATTCTAGTTTTTTCTTTTACCTCTTCTGCTTTATTTCTCCTTCTAGCAACTTCTTTAATATTTGTAATTTTACTATATTCATAACTTCTTTCATTACGTTTAGTTTTTTGATAGAAGTGTTCTAATATATACTTAGTTATTTCACTAATTCTATTTGGAGCAAGTAATGCTTTTTCTCTTTCAATATCATATACTTCTTCGTCTAGTAACTCATCTTTAGCTCTTGCTGTATTAATATAATCAATTCTAAAAGGTAGGACATTACCATCTCTAATAGCATCTACTATAGTATATGTATGAAGTTGTTTACCAAATACTTGCTCTGTTGTTTTCATTGTAGGAAATTTATTACCTGCGGTTGTGTTAGACGCAAATATTGGTGTTCCAGTAAATCCAAAAATCATATATTTCTTAAATGCTTTAACAATGTCTCTATGCATATCACCAAACTGTGATCTATGGCATTCATCAAAGATTAAAACGACATTTTCATTATAAATATCATGTTTCTTATTTTGTTTAATAAATATTGAAAGTTTTTGAATTGTTGTAATAATAATTTTACTATTAGGGTCTTCTAGTTGTTTCTTTAAAACAGCTGTTGATGTATTAGAGTTTGCAGCTCCTTCTTCAAACTTATCATATTCTCTCATTGTTTGATAATCTAAGTCTTTTCTATCAACAACAAATAACACCTTTTTGATTTCTTCATTATCAGCAGCAATTCTTGCTGCTTTAAAAGATGTTAATGTTTTACCTGATCCAGTTGTATGCCATATATAACCACCAGCATCAATAGTTCCTATTTGTTTTTTATTATTTAAGTTTATATTAATTTGATTAATAATTTTCTCAGCAGCAACAATCTGATATGGTCGCATTACTAATAGTAAGTTATCAGCAGTAAAAACGCAGTATTTAATGATGACATTAAGTAATGTATGTTTAGTTAAAAATGTAGCAGCAAAGTCTTCTAAATCATCAATAGTCTTATTTCTGGCATCGGCCCAAAAGCTAGTAAACTCAAATGAGTTACTAGTTTTTTGTTTGGTGCTATCTTTGTTTATATTTTCACTATTAGCTCTTTCTCTTGTAGTATTAGAGTAATACTTAGTTTGAGTACCATTTGATATTACATATATTTGAGCATATTCATATAAACCACTATCTGCCCAGAAAGACTCATGATGATATCTTCTTATTTGATTGAATGCTTCTTTTAATGTTACCCCTCTTCTTTTAAGTTCAATATGAACTAAAGGAAGACCATTAACTAAAATAGTAACATCATATCTATTTTTTCTAAGTCCTTCTACTTCAAACTGATTAATAACTTGTAAGCTATTATTATGAATATTTGATTTATCTAATATTCTAATGTTTTGAGTAGTTCCATCGTCCTTAGTTAAACTATAAATATAGTCTTCTTGAATCTTTCTTGTTTTTTCAACTATAGATTCTTTTGGATTAACTAAATAGTTGTTTAATATTTGATTCCATTCTTTATCACTAAATGTATAATTGTTTAATTTTTCTAATTGTACTCGCAAGTTTAAAATTAACTCGTTTGGAGTTTTAGCATTTAAATATTCATAACCTTGATTCTTTAGTTGTTTAATTAAAGCATTTTCTAAATCAGCTTCACTTTGATATTCAGTTTGTCTAACTCTTTTAGACTCATATGAACTAACAACTGTTGAATCAATGTTTTCGATAATAATATCAAACTTATTCAAGTTAATCACCTCTACTCAAAAGTTAATAATTTGTTTCTATAGTATTCGTATTGTTTACGTCTTAATTCTATTTCAGCAGGTAATCCTTCTTTAATATCATTTACTAATGATGAGAACTTATCTAAGATTGAAACAATATAATCTTGTTCTTCTAAAGGTGGTATTGGTATTTGGAGTTTTCTAAAAGATGCCATATCAACACTTGCAAAACTAGATTCTGTAATATTTTTTTTACACCATTCAGATACAACATACATATAATGATACATAAACATCATATCTAGATCATCTTTAAATTCTTCTTTTAAACTCAAATTAGTGAATCTTTGATTTGATAAATAAGGAACGTTAATTAAAGCATATTCTCCAATAGTTGCCGATGTTGAAATTATTATCGAATTAGGTTCAAATAATTTTCCTTTAACTGCCTCTTTTGTAATCTTTCTTATGGAATCAGATAACAATCTACCATTAGTTCTAATATCTTCCATCCTAAACCAAGGTATAGTACCATTTTCCCAAAATCTACTATTTTTAGTTGATGGTGTATAACCATTTCTAATATTAAATAAATCTTCTATTTTGATCCATTTTATGTTTTTGTTTTCTTTAAACCCAAGTAAACTCTTCTGATAATATTCAAATTGTTTTGTTCTTGCTTCTAGCTCTGCTTCTAGCTCTGCTTCTAGCTCTGTAAATTTATCCAAAACTTCAACTATTTCGTTTTGGACATCTATTGGAGGTATAGCTATATCAAATTCTATAATATCAGGCATACTTGGATGTTGAACTCCTGCTCCTCTAAAAAATAGCTGTACTTTATAGTTAATCTCTAAAAGATAATAATAAATATACTTTGTATTATATTTACTATCATCTGAAGAACTAAATAAAATATTACCACTATCAATAAAATATCCATTATGATACTTAATACTTGCCGTCCCACCAGTTGGAATAGTAATAACCTCACCTTTATTTAAATTTTTATCTTCCAAGTTTAAGTTAGTATATCCTTCATAGTTCCCAGTTGATAGTAATCTGACATTGCCGCTTTCTTCATTTGTATATTCTCTAAGTTCCTTTGCAGAAATATGTTTAAAATTCAATATTGTTTTCTGTTTTTCTTTAGTAACACCATTAAATCTTCTATCGAAATTACAAATCTCCCAAAGTTTGTATTTTTTAATTTGGCTATTTTCGTACTTATCTAAATATTTAATAATCATACTCATCATTCTCCCCAACTAAGGTTCTCAAGTGCATCTTTTATTTCCTCGCTGTTTTTAATATTATCAATGATACCTCTAACTAATCTGTGACAATGTGGGTACATTCTTATTGCTTCGTCTTCTGAAACTCTACCATGAATAGCTTCGCTCAACTCCTTATATAGTCTATAGCTATTGTTTGAAAATTCTTTTGGAACTATTTGTGCAAGATTATCCACATTTTCAAGTAGTTGTTTGAAATTAATATTTCTCGCATCTTCATCTATAATGTCATATCTTACAGCTAATTCCCGTACTACTGACTCAAGTATTACTCTCAAATACACTATTGATGCAATACCTAGCTTCTCTTCGAAAGCAATATCTGCTTTTTGAAAGATTGAATTTATGAATACAGTATAATTATAGTGAAGTCTTGCGTTATTTGACAATCTAAATTTTCTTTTGGATATTTTTACGCTCGGAGCATATTCAGACATGCTTGATTCGCTTTTTACTAAAAACCAACTCTCTATATTATTTCCACAACTACAAGTTAAATTTGTATCAATACTTATTTTATTATCGTTTATTTTTAAGCAATGAACATCACTTTCTGACATAAATGTTCTTATATCATTACATCTATTACAATAAAAGTTTAAAGCTATTTTACCTATAGTGATTTTTCTTGTTTTTCCAATACTTAAATTTCTATCTCCGAGGAATCCCTCAATTTGTTGAAAATTACTGTTTGGAACTTTTGATAGAATATCTGATAATCTAATTTAAATCACCTTCAATTCTTGAAATAATTTCATCTATTTCTTTTCTTAAGTAATCAACATTTTTAACTACTTTATCTATTTCTTTATTTAATTCTTTAATATCAATAACTTCTCTAGTATCTTCTATTTTTACATAATTATTAACTGATAAATTATAATCATTTTCGATTATTTCTTTTATATCTACATATCTAGAAAAATATTTAACATCATCTTTAAACCTAACACTATCTAATATTTTATTAATATTTTTTTCTGATAACTTATTTTTAGTGTCAAATCTAACAAACTCTTTACTGGCATCAATAAAGTGTACTTTATTTTGTTTTTTGTTTTTTCTAAGAACCATAATTACTGTGGAAATAGTACTACCAAAGAATAAATCATCTGGTAATTGAATAATTGTATCTACATAATTATTATCAATCAAATACTTTCTTATCTTTTGTTCTGCTCCACGACGATATAAAATTCCTGGAAACTCGACTATACTTGCTGTTCCTGTTGAAGATAACCAACTCAATATATGCATAACAAAGGCTAAATCTGCTCTAGACTTTGGTGCAAGTACCCCTGCAGGTGCAAACCTTTCATCATTTATTAAAAGTGGATTTGAATCCCCTTCCCATTTAATTGAGTAAGGTGGATTTGATACTATTGCATCAAATGGCTTATCATCCCAGTGATAAGGATTCTTTAATGTATCACCATAAGCAATACTAAACTTATCAAAAGGTATATCATGTAAAAACATATTAATTCTTGCTAGGTTATATGTTGTAAGGTTTATTTCTTGTCCATAGAAACCTTGTTTAACTTTATCTTTACCTAATATCTTTGCAAACTTAAGTAAAAGTGAGCCAGATCCTGCTGCAGGGTCATAAACTTTATTTACCGATTCTTTCATTCTTTTATCTTCAGTAGTAAAGTCAATTACTGCAATTCTTGCAAGTAATTCACTTACTTCTTGTGGAGTAAAGAACTCTCCACCAGATTTACCAGCATTAGCAGCATACATAGTCATTAAAAATTCGTATGCATCACCGAATGCATCAATAGTATTATCTTCATATCTACCAATTTGGAGATTATCGATAGCTATCATTAATTTACTTAATCTTTCGTTTTTCTCTACAACTGTTCTACCTAGTTTATTTGAATTAACATCTATATCATCAAATAGACCTTTAAAACTATCCTCTGATGGTGTTCCTATTGCTGATCCTTCTATGTCTCTAAACACTTTTTCTAAAGTCATATTTAAATTTTCATCTGTTTTAGAATTTTTAACTACATTTGAGAAAAGTTCGCTTGGCAAAATAAAAAATCCTTTTTCATCGATCATTTGCTTTCTAGCAAACTCTGCTTTTTCATCCACCAAATTTCTATATCTAAAATCTTTATTCCCTGATTCATGTTCGTTTTTATCAATATGGTTTTCTAAGTTCTCAGAGATAAAACGATAAAACAACATACCAAGTACATATTGTTTAAAGTCCCATCCATCAACAGATCCTCTTAAATCATTTGCTATTTGCCATATAGTTCTATGTAATTCTGCTCTTTCACGTTCTTTATTGTTATTCGTTTTACCTATCTCCCTCATCAATCTTATATTCTTTAAAAAGTTCTCTTAACTTTCTTTTAATCTTAATAGCTGGTTCAAACTTTCCGTTCTCCCATCTATTAACCGTAACTAATGAAACTCCAAGTATTTCACCAAATTCTTCTTGGGTTAATAGCATTTCATCTCTTAGTTTTTTAATTTTAGTTGCATATGTCATATAGAATTACTCCTTTAACATCATCTTATCGTTATTATATCATACTTTATCAAATAAAGATATAATCTTTAAGTAAAAGGCATATTCCAACATTTTTTATAAAAATTAAAGAAAGTAAAATATAATCGTGTTATTTTATATTGTAATCGTGTTCTATAAAACATCATTTTCTGCCATATTTTGCGTTTTTATTGTATTTTCTAAATGTTTTTAAGAGCCTAACTGCCAAGTTTAACTGAGTTGTTGGCCTAATAAGCATAAAAAAGGCTTGATACATATTGTATCAAACCATTTCATTCAATATGGTGCGGGTAACAGGAATCGAACCTGCACTCCAAGGAACTAGATCCTAAGTCTAGCGCGTCTGCCAGTTCCGCCATACCCGCGAAAGTAAATGG
>Ga0255347_1008165_pt1 | contig 10621 bp, 12 predicted proteins | sample wastewater_treat_2_FD_192479 | JGI IMG/M metagenome (GOLD analysis project Ga0255347, IMG submission 192479) | Wastewater microbial communities from Lulu Island WWTP, Vancouver, Canada - plant24 | ecosystem: Engineered > WWTP > Wastewater > Unclassified | place: Canada: Vancouver, British...
GGGAAGGAATATTGGATGACAATGGGCCTGGCCAAAGCCAAAGCCATTGACGAAAACATCGACCGGATCAGGATGTTCATCGACAAACACGAAAAGGGGAAGTCGTGACCAAAACCGAAAACGCCGCAATCCTACTGCTATCAGAGGCTCTGAATAAGTGAGGGGATCACGCCCGCCAGGTTGAGCGGGCATACATGGACATACACAAGCGATACGACAAGCTGCGGAAGAAGCTGGAAAAGAAGCACGGGTTGGAAGGTGTGAATACTTAAAAAGGGGCGATTCTTGGGTAAACTGAAATCCATAGAGCGCAAGGTAAACAGCGCGAATTTGTGCGTAGGATCGCCTATAGCCGTCGAACGGATCAGGGGTGGACGCTTGACTAAGATCAGGGAGCGCATAGCAATACGGGACGAATACACGTGTCAGATGTGCGGTCGGGTGACAGTCAACGGGGAAGTGGATCACAAGGTTCCGCTCCACCTCGGAGGACAAGAGACGGACGCAAACAGGTGGTGGCTGTGTCCTGGGTGCCACGCGGCGAAATCTGAACGGGAAGAGGGGCGGAGGGGATGAAGCGCGACGACACATACCCCCCTGGGTTCAATCTCCACGGCTCCTAAGTGCGCGTAACCGCGTGGTTCCGCATTTGGAGATTATTTCCCGCTGTTAGATTTTAGAAAGGAAATCAAAAAGGCGTAAAACATGGATAAAACGATAAAATTGACCTCGATCAGATTGAACCCTGACAACCCTCGCTTGATTCGTGACGGGAAATTCAAAAAGCTGGTGGAATCCATCAAGCGCGACCCGGAATTTCTGGAAAAGCGGGGCATCGTTCATGCCGACGGCGTGATCCTGGGCGGCAACCAGCGGTATCTTGCCATCAAAGAGGCGCTCAAGGATGACGCTTTCCGGGGCGGTCTGCCGAAAGGTGAAATCCCGGCGTCTTGGGTTCAGGACGCATCGGACTGGCCAGAGGAAAAGCGGCGGCGGTTTATCATTCTGGACAATTCTTCTTTCGGTGAAATGGATTTTGACATCCTTGCAAACCTATTTTCCGATTTACCACTGGTGGACTTGGGGGTTGACCTGCCGGAGGACTGGTTGAAGGAAGGCGAGGAGGAAAATAACATGACGAAAATTATAAATTGTAAAAAGATTGAAGATGTTTCAATTCATCATCCCACAATCAATAAAGTTCGCTCATGTAGGTTTATTTCCGTAAGAAGATTTAAAAACAACAAAGACCAAGCAATAGATATTTTTAAATCAATAAAAAAAGAAAGGGATTTTGATGTTGAAAATTTTATAGCAAGTGAAGTTTCGGAATTATTAACATCGTTTGGAATATTCAAGGATATGATTGTAACGCCGGCTCCGCGAGGGCATTCTCTTAAAAATGATTACTATTTATCTGGGGTTGTGGCTGATAAAATTGCCGATAAGTTAGGAATTATCTCATGTCAATTATTTAAAGATAACATCAAAAAGACAAATAATATCCACAAGTATGAAGAAAAAAACGCCTGTTTGCTGGGTGATATTAAATCGAAAAACATAATTATTTTTGATGATATTGCGACAACCGGAACGACAATGGAAAATTGCTGCAAAGCATTATGTAAACATAATTTTATAATTCCAATCGTCTATATTTACGAAACATTAAAAACTGGAGAATAGCATGGCTCGCGGAGGTTTTCGTCCAGGCGCCGGGCGTAAAAAAGGCTCTGGAAAAAAAGCGGAGGTCAAAAGCCTTCCATTGCTGGCAAAGGCCGAGGAAATTGCGGCTTTTTACGCCGGATTGATGGAAAAGGCGCGATCCGGACAGAAGATAACGCCGGATGACCGGAAACAACTGAACGCGCTATTGCAGGACATGACGCTGATCCACGGCGGCGTGGAAGTCGCGCCCACTGAACAGTCCGACGAAACAAAGGACGCGAAAGAATACCTGGAAAAACTGCTGGTGTCCAACATCGACAAGAAAACGAAAATCCAAGTTGCGAACATCCTATTGCCGTTTCAGCATCCCCGGCTCGGAGAGGGCAAGGGCAAGAAAGAGGACAAGGAAGACAGGGCTAAAAGGGCAGCGGCGGGCAAGTTTGCCGCCGGGAAACCGCCGATAGCTTTGGTGAAGTGAAAGGAGAACAATGCAAAAACAGGTATCGAAATGTGAATTATGCGGGCATGATTGTTACGGCTATCCTGACGGCCCTCTAAAAGCGAAGCCAAAAAACGGGATGGTAAGAAGAATAATTTGCGATAAATGCGCCGTAGAAACGCTGAGATGGTTTGACGAAGAAGGGAATCCCACTAAAATAGCAAAAGATTTGCAAAGGGCAGGATGGATTAAGTTATGAACTGGACTACCTCATGCCTGGACTGGGAGCGCCGCGTAATGGCGCGGGAAAGCCTGATACCCTTACCGCCGTTATTTTCTCAAGAGGCAGCGGCGGGGCTTGCCGTCTTCAAGGAATTGCGGCTTGTTGACGTTCTGAACCGGCCCACGCTTGGGGAGGCCGGGAGGCCGTGGATCTTCGACTTTGTGTCAACCGTCTTTGGGGCTTATGATTCAGAATCCGGGCGGCGGCTCATCTCTGAATTTTTCCTGTTCGTTGCAAAGAAGAACAGCAAGTCAACCCTTGCAGCCGCCTTGATGTTGACCTGTTTGATTCGCAACTGGCGCGACTCCGCCGAATTTCTGATCCTTGCCCCGACCGTGGAAATCGCGCAAAACTCATTTTACCCGGCCCGCGACATGGTGAACGCCGACGAAGAGCTTTCCGACCTGATGCACGTCCAGGATCATTTACGGCAAATCACGCACAGAGGCACCCGGGCCATGCTCAAAGTCGTCGCTGCGGATAACGAAACCGTCGGGGGCAAGAAGGCCACGGGGATATTGATTGACGAAGCGTGGTTATTCGGCAAGCGCCCGAATGCGGAGAACATGCTGCGTGAGGCGTGCGGCGGCCTTGCTTCACGTCCAGAGGGTTTTGTCATCTACCTGTCAACGCAATCCGATGAGGCACCGGCGGGCGTATTCAAACAGAAATTGGATTATGCTCGGGGCGTGCGTGACGGACGCATTGACGACAACCGCTTTCTTCCCGTCATATACGAATTTCCCGATTCAGCGCTGAAAGAGAAACAACACCTTGACCCGAAATACTTTTATGTCACCAATCCGAATCTTGGCGCGTCGGTTGACGAAGAGTTTTTAAAGCGCGAATTCAAAAAGGCCGAGGAACAGGGTGAAGAGTCCATGCGCGGTTTCCTCGCCAAACATCTCAATGTTGAAATGGGAATGAACCTGAAAACGCACAGGTGGGCCGGGGCGGACTTTTGGGAAGAGGCGGCGGGGAAAGTCACCCTTGATCTGATCCTTGAACGCTCCGAGGTGGTTGTGATTGGAATAGACGGCGGCGGGCTTGATGACCTTTTGGGGCTTGCCGTTATCGGCAGGGACGCGGAAACCGGGGGCTGGTATCTATTCACGCGGGCGTGGTGCAATCCTATTGCGTTGGAACGTAGGAAATCGGAGGCGGCCCGGTATAGGGACTTCCAGAAAGACGGCGACTTGATTATCGTGGAAGAGATCGGCCAGGACGTTCAGCAAGTCGGGGATATTGTCATGCAGTGCGAGAACGCGGGGCTGCTTGACCGGATCGGCGTTGATCCCGTCGGCATCGGTGACATCGTTGATGAAGTTCAGGCGCGGGGCATTGAGCATGACCGCGTTGTCGGCATTCCGCAGGGGTGGCGGCTTTCCGGGGCCATTAAGACCCTCGAGCGCCGTGTTGCTGAAAAGACAGTCACCCACGGGGGGCAGCCACTTATGACGTGGTGCGTGGGGAATGCGCGGGTTGAACCGCGTGGAAATGCGATTATAATCACAAAACAGGCCAGTGGAACGGGGAAAATAGACCCGCTGATGGCGGCGCTGAACGCCACGGCTCTCATGGCCATGAATCCAGAGGCGAAAAAACAGGGAAACATCTACGACAAATTCAGGCTTGTGAGGGGATGAATACATGGACGACATTCTTGAAGGCTGGAACGAAATATCAAAATATTTAAGGGTAAGCGATAAAACCGCGCAGAGATACTGGAAAAAGAAAGGCCTGCCGGTAAAAAAGAATCGCGCCGGTCACCCCGTCATTACAAAGTCAGTTGCGAAAAATTGGAAACTTAATGAAACGGCAGCGTAGTTGTCTGTTTTTGTCCCTATTTTGTCTGTGTTTGTCCCTATTTTGTCTGTATCGAATCTTCAAATCATCCGTCATAATTGAGCCGTAAAATTGAAGCGGTTTTATGAGGGCGCGATGATTTGAAAATATTTTCATTGCTGCAAAAAATCAGTTTCCGGGACGTTCTCCTTGTTACGGGCCTGACGTTAATCGGCGTCGGGCTTTATCTGTTTGCGCCGTGGCTATCCTTTACCGTTTGTGGAGTGCTTATCTTCGCAGGCGGTTTTTTTATGGCTGACGAATGAAAGGCATTTTTTCACGCATACGCCCCAAGGCCATGACAAGCGACGAAATATCGCGGCTTATTATTGACACTTTCGGCGGCGGGACAACTGCATCCGGTCAATCCGTTAATTCAACCACGGCCATGCAAGCTATGGCCGTTCATTCCTGTGTCAAGATCAAGGCTGATTCAATCGCGCAGTTGCCCTGCCATTTATACGTCGAAAAAGGCAACACGAAAGACAAAGCCAAAGATTTGAGGCTTTACAGGCTTTTACACCGGCAGCCTAACCAGTGGATGACCGCTCCCGAATTTTGGGGGATGTGTTCCGCTTGTCTTGATCTTCGAGGGAATTTCTTTGCATTAAAAAGCGGTTTGCCGGGGCGTGAAGTCCAGGAGCTTATTCCTATACCGATGGGGCGGGTTCAAGAGGTTCTCCAAGCGCCTGATTACGGTCTGTTTTATAAAATATCACGGCCCGACGGATCAACAACCGACACGATCCCCGGTGAACGCATAATGCACATTCGCGGCCTTGTCCTTGACGGCTTCATGGGAATCAACCCCATTCAATATGCGCGGGAAAGCATTGGTCTGGATCAGGCGCTTGTCAAACACGGGGCCAAGTTATTCGGCCACGGGACCATGATCGGCGGCGTGCTGACCATGCCGGGAGCGTTCAAAGATCGTAACATGGCTCAGAAGTTTCTTGATGATTTCAACGAGACTTATTCATCTGTTGAAAACGCACACAAGACGGCGCTGCTTGAACAGGGCGTGACCTGGCAAAAAATGGCCATGACCTCGGTTGATTCACAATTCTTAGAGGCCCGGAACTTCCAGAAAAAAGAAATCGTTGACCTGTTCTTTGGCTTGCCTCTGTCCATGCTGCAATCCGGCGACAAAGTGGCGACGTATGCGAGCGCCGACGCTTTTGACCTTGAATACGTCAAATATGCGCTGACTCCGAGGCTCGTCAATATTGAAATGGCAATCTTTCGGGATCTGCTTACCGAAGAGCAAAAAGAAAATTACTTTGCAAAGTTTTCAACCGGCGGACTGTTGCGCGGGGATACGGCGGCGCGGACGGCTTATTATCAGGGGATGGTGAACATTGAAGCCATGTCTCCGAATGAAGTTAGGGAGCTGGAAGACATGAATCCGTATGACGGGGGGGATGAATACCGGACAAGAACCTCAACAGTCAGAGAAAAGAAAGGCGGTGAGAATAAGGGAGGCGACGAAGATGAATCTTAAATACCGAAATCAAAGGAACGCTGAAGCGACGGCACGTTACTGGAATAAGCCGATTGACAAAGCCGATTGGTATAAGATCGAGGCGCTTTCCGAAGACAACACCGAATTGATGATCTATGACGTGATCGGCTGGCCCTTTAATGACGCCGGTGAAATCATCCGGGCGCTGGCCGGTGTCACTTCAAAAACGGTTACCGTGCGCATCAACTCACCTGGCGGCGATGTCTTCGATGCGATGGCAATCTTTAATGCCCTGCAAGCCCATAAATCCAAAGTCGTAACCCGCATTGAATCACTGGCCGCGTCCGCCGCGTCTTTTATCGCATTGGCCGGAAAAGAAGTCCAGGCATACAAAAACGCAATGTTCATGATTCATGATCCGTGGGTTCTGGCAGCTGGCAATCAATACGACCTGCGCGAAATAGCGGACATCCTCGAAAAGATCAGCGGCAACATGGTTGATATTTACTCCCAAAACTCAAACATCGGGAAAAAAGAAATCAGGGACATGCTGAAGGCCGAAACGTGGTTCACGGCCAAAGAAGCAAAGGAAAAAGGCTTTGTGGATACCATCATCGACGGCAAGGCGGCGAAAGCTCAATTTGATTTGAGCATGTTCGCGCATGTGCCGGATGGTTTCACGGGAAACGATCACGATGAACCCATTGCAAGAAAATATGAGAAGGCCCTGCGCGATGTAGGGGCTTCCAAAAATGAGGCGCGGGCTATTCTGGCGCGAGGCTTGAAGTCCGGGACCCTGGAAGAAGAGGTTTTGGCAGCAGAAAATTTATTAAAAATAATTGGAGGAAAATAAAGATGGAACTCAAAGAAACCATTGAAAGCATCGGCAGAGCGTTTGAGCAGTTCAAGGCGGAAAACGATGCGCGGCTGAAGGAAATCGAAAAGAAGGGCAGCGCAGATCCGTTGCTCGCAGAGAAAGTGGAAAAGATTAACGCTGATTTGACGGCGCTGGGCGCCATGAAAAAGCAGCTCGAAGCCATCGAAACGGCAGTTGCCCGCGGACAGTATCCGGGCGGCGGAACCGCAAAAGACAAAGAAGTCATTGCGCGGGCGAAGGCGTTCACTCACCTTATGCGCGGCAACATTGACAGCGTAAAGGATATGGAAATTCAGGCGTCGGCCTCCACTCTGTCCGATCCGGACGGCGGCTTCACGGTCCCCGAGGAAGTGGATACGGCTATCGATCGCGTTCAGGGCACCATGTCGGCAATGCGTCGGCTGGCGACCGTGCGGGCCATTTCTACCGACACATACAAGAAACTGGTCAACCAGGGCGGCGCTACGTCCGGCTGGGTAGCCGAAAAAGGCACCCGCGCCGAAACCAGCACCCCGACGCTGAAAGAAATCGCCATCAACACGAAAGAGCTTTACGCCATGCCCGCTGCAACGCAGATCCTTCTGGATGACAGCCGGGTTGACATCGGCGCGTGGCTGGCCGAGGAAGTCGGCATTGAGTTCAACGAGGAAGAGGGCGACGCCTTTATTTCCGGCAATGGCGTCGAGAAACCCAAGGGCATTGCCGCTTATTCGATGATCCCCAACGCGAATTACGCATGGGGCAAGGTCGGCTATATTGCGGGCGGTCACGCAACTCTGCTTAATAACGCGGATAAGCTGATCGACTTACAGCACGCGCTGAAAACCTCATACCGCAACGGCGCCGCCTGGCTGATGAACGACGCCACCTGCGGGGTCATCCGGAAATTCAAGGACGGCGAGGGGAATTACCTGTGGCGCCCGGGCCTGGTCGAAGACAAGCCCGACACGTTGCTCGGAAAGCCGGTTGAATATGACGACAACCTTGACGACATCGGCGCCGGAAAGTATCCGATCTTTTACGCCAATTTCAAGCGGGCGTATTTGATCATTGACCGCCTGGGCACCCGCGTTCTGCGTGATCCCTACACCTCCAAGCCCTATGTTCTGTTTTACACGACGAAACGGGTCGGCGGCGGAATCGTGATGTACGAGGCAATCAAGGCCCTGAAGATCGCGGCCAGCTAATCACCAACCGGGGCGTGAAACACCGCCCCGTTTTCAAAAAATGCCATAAGGAGGCAAAAGATATGAAAGACCTTTACAGCAAAATTAAAGTTGAACAGACGATAGCCCCTGTTGTCGGCCAGAACGAGGCCGCGCCGACCGCCGTGGAAGTTGATCTTGCCGGGTGTAACTCGGCAGTGTTTTTGATTTCTACGGGCGTCGAAGGCTCGACTTTGGACGGTTCGAACTACTGGACGTGGAAAATGGAACACGCCGACGATGACGGCACGGGCGTTGCCGGTTCCTATGCGAACGTGGCCGCCGCAGACGTCCTGGGTGTAACACCTTCGAGCGGGATAGTTCTCACGCTGGACGCGAACGCAGAAACGCCGCAGATCACCAAGATCGGCTATGTGGGGGGCAAGCGGTTCGTGAAGATCACGCCCGCAGAGACCGGAACGGGTCCGGATCTTCCGCAGACGGTCATTGTCGTCAAGGGCGACCTGGCTGACAGGCCCCCGATAGCGTAACCGGTCCTTAATTGGATACTCGGGGCGGTCTTATCCGGGCCGCTCCGGGGCAACCACCGGAGAATGGAGGAAATGAAAAATGGCAGATTTGAGTTATCAACCTAAAGTTTATCGAAAACAGGGCGGCGACGTGATGGTTATCGCAGCGGGCGGGCAGGTGCTTGTCGAACCCGGCGGCTCAATCATGGCTGGAAACCCCACGGGAGCGGCAGACTATTTTGTTGACCTGAATGTTTCCGCAACAGGGGATGGTTCCATTAACAGCCCGTTTGCCACTCTCGCTGAGGCGATCACGGCCAGCAATACCAGTATCGGCCTTACCGCCAACAGGTGGTGGGCGCGGCGCAACCGGATTTTCGTCATGGGCGACGGGATTGAAGAGGATCTGACCGTACTCCCGGAGAAATGCGACATCATCGGATGCGGTTCGGACCTCGTACCTTATCCCCGAGTAATCGGTCATCACACAATCGCCGCGGCAAAAGTAGGCTGTCGGCTTATCAATATGGGCTTTCAGCTTGACGGAACGGCTGTAGGTATCACTATTCCGGCAGGATGCCACGGCTTTCAGATCATCGGCGGTATGTTACAGCCCTCGGCAGCCGGTAACACCGTTGGCGTCCAGATCACCGCTTCAGCCCTTGTCAAAATTCAGGGCTTTGAAATTCACCGGAACCCAGCAGCATACGGAACCGGAATTTGTGCCGTGGGCATCGCCATTGCGGGAACAGCATCGAATCATCAAACCCTGATCGATGGTTGTTTTATTGAGGCAACCGAAGGGATTGATGTTGTTGCGAGCGCTCCCGCGTATGGTAGCCGAATTCAGAATAACCTCATTAAAGCGACGGCCCTTTGTATCGATGAAAATTCCGGTGTCGTGATTGTCGCATGGAATGAACTGATCACGGCGGCCAATGGGAACACAGACTGTGCCGGGGCTATCAACGCGAATGCGGCCCTTGCAATCGGGAACCGGATCACAAGCGCGAACACCGCAAACTGCCCGTATCCGATTGTTGATATTGCACAATAACCATTAACCAACGGGCGGGGGCTTCGGCCTCCGCCTTTAATGAGGTTTTTAAATGTCAATCACCGTAACCACACCTGACGTAGGACCGGGATCACAGGGCGGGGCCTTTATCATCAATGGAGTTTCGGCTGATGCTTCGGGATGCGAAGAACTGAAAGCGGCCCCGGCAGCAGGCAAATCAATTTATATTGAAAGCCTGACGATTAACAACGGCGCAAACGCCATTTCTCATACCATTGGAGAGGGCGAGACGACCGGGGCAGTAACCACGGCGTTGATCGGGCCTATTGCCATGGCTGCAAACACGTCATTGCAATGGAAGTTTAAGCGCCCGATGAAATTGACGGCAGCGACCGCCCTTGTCATCGATTCATCTGGCGCCGGTGCCGTGTGTGTTTTTGCAGAAGGATATATTGAATGAAGACCGTCCAGACAGTAGCGCCCACATTATTACCCGTCAGCCTCAGTGAATTAAAGGCGCATTTACGCCTTGATTCCGGCACCTTTGACGGCAACCTGACGTTGACGCAAAGCCTCGCTTTCGGGTCAAAGGCCATTGCCAACAACTACACAACCCACGTCGGTTCAGGCGTGGATGTGTTGGGGAAAGAGGCCATTGTTGAGGTTCACCACGGCACCAACGGCGCGACCGGAACCGTGGATACAAAGATACAGGAATCCGACGACAACACAACTTGGACGGATTTCACGGGCGGGGCGTTCACCCAAGTCACTACCTCGAACGACAACGCCGACTATAAAAAGCAATACACCGGCACGAAGCGGTATATCCGCACGGCTTCAAAAGTTCTACTGGCTGCCTGTGAGTTTGGAACGTCCATTCTTGTGAACGCGGCAACCACGGCAGAGGATGATCTTCTGACAGAGAAACTCCAAAGCGCCATTGACGACGCCGAGGACTTCACCGGACGGCAGTTATTGACGGCCACTTACAAGGCTTATCCCGACTGTTTCCCTGACAAGGATTACATTGAGCTGCCCTTTGGCAATCTGCAATCGGTAACGTCCATCAAATACAAGGATTCCGACGGCACCGAAAAAACGATGGTTGAAAACACCGACTACCTTGTCGAAACGAATGTTGACGCGACGCGGGGCGGGGATCAGGTCGGGCGGATCGTGCTGCCTTATGGTGTGAGCTGGCCGTCTGTCGAGCTTTACCCGTCAAATCCGATCACGATTGAGTTTGTTTGCGGCTGGAAAGCGGCGGCTTATGTCCCAAGCAAGATAAAACAGGCAATCTTGTTAATGGCGGCGGACAGATATGCAGACCGTGGCGAGCCGATTATCGGCA
>Ga0255347_1008168_pt1 | contig 10618 bp, 8 predicted proteins | sample wastewater_treat_2_FD_192479 | JGI IMG/M metagenome (GOLD analysis project Ga0255347, IMG submission 192479) | Wastewater microbial communities from Lulu Island WWTP, Vancouver, Canada - plant24 | ecosystem: Engineered > WWTP > Wastewater > Unclassified | place: Canada: Vancouver, British...
ATTTTGTCCGATAACATTTTTTTTCTGCGTTCAGCAAAAACATTTTTCAGACCTGGAGTTTCTAAAAGTTCAGCAATCTTTCCAAGAACTTCATTTTCCTGCTCCGGTTGAAATCCATAGGTGAGCTGATATTTCTTTTCCAGTTCTTCCAGCACGCTGATCCTTCCGGAGAAACTGCTGATCCGGATTCCCGGTACACCCAGCATGGCAGCTTCCATAGCCATGCTCTGGCTGTCACAGACCAGAAGAGTTGCAAATGAAAGGGTGTGATGAATATCAGAAACGGGAACCGCAAGCTGATGCTTTTGAAAAAAAACAGGTAAAGTCTCTTCCGAGGATATATAGATTTTACCCTTTGTACCAATCAATGCGATGATTTGTTGCAACAAATCCATACTAATTCCCCCGATTCCGAAGTCATGGTGTGCCGAAAGACCGGAAAGCCGTAATAAAAAGAAAGGGGCGTTTGTATCCACCCCTGCCTTGGCACGATCAGGAATAAAATACCGCGGATGGAGATAAGCAAGTTTCATGTAACCGGGATAGCCAATCTTTTTGCTCTCCCATTTCCCTACATCACATACTTCCGGAACCAGGATATGGGTTGTAAAGGGATAGGTCAGCCGCGCCAGGTTTCGAATCACTTCATAATCATCTTCAAGGGTAGTGATACAAGGAATGTTCAACAATTTACCCACATGAGGCAGACTTGCATCACTTCCCATGAGAAGCTCAATTTTATTTCTCCTGGCAAATGAAAATATTTTTAAATCTCTCAAAATCAGACTCCAAATAATGGAGAACCGCGATTTTCCTCTGACCTTTGGCAGAATATTATGGTATTCCCACCCTTCTGCATCCAGCAAATGAGAGAGGACATCTTTTGTCTTAGTTAAAGTATAAATGAGATGACCTTTTCCCTTCAGGATGTTTACCGTATGGCGAAAAAAATGGAATTGGGCAGGATGGGATAAGTAAATGAGAATTCTCATTGACAAGATGATCCTCTTAAAACACTATGATAAACATCAATAATTTTAGCAGCAATTGTATTCAATTCCAGTCCCAGGTCGATGATCCGTTGTCTGCCATTGGGTGCGTTTTCAAAATGCATGGCCTGGCTGATTTTCCCGGCAATATCAACAGAATCCGGTTTTGCGATAAAACAACCTTCCACATTCTCCATCAAAATTCTTACATCCCCCACATCTGTGGAAACAATGGGGCGGTTACAGGCCAATGCTTCTTTTATCACATTGGGACTGCCCTCCCAAAAACTTGTAAGAATAACAACCTTCGCAGCATTAATCCAAACAGGAATGTCTTTATAGGGAACATTCAACAACACCTGCATTAAAACTGATTCGTTGCCTAATTTCTGGAATGCCTCTTTTGCCAGGAAAAAGTTCTTTTCCCGACGATGCGGATCTGCAGCGAATAAAATGTATTTCTTATCATTTTCCCACAAAAGTTTCTGTTTGCAAGCTGCATTATCAAGGGGCTTAAAACGATTTAAATCAACTCCATTTGGAATAACAATGGCATTTTTAAAGCCTGATTTCAACTTTAAATCTTCAGATTTTACAATAATGCTTTTCCATTGAAAAACATATGCAAAAAGTTTTATTACGTAAGCATTCGGCCATGAGTTGTTAACATCAGAACCCATTAAAGAAACCACCAGGGGTTTTGCACCAGCCAGGCTTGCTGCATACGCGGAGAAGGAATAGTGGGCGTGTACTATATCAAACCGGTGAGACTTCAACAGTTTCTTTAATACCGGAATATGGCGTAGATAGCTTACAACTCCTTTACCTATTATCGGGAAAAAATCAATTTCGATTCCATGGTCAAAAAGCGAGTTTCCCTGATTTTTGATGATTGCACTAATCCCGGATGGTTTGTTCCCGCTAAAAACAAAAAGAATTTTCATGGAAGCTTTTAAACCATGCCCCTACCAGCTAATTTAAACCAGTTCCAGGCGATTACAACGGCAGAAATACATATCAGGTAAAGTACATAGTAAGTTGAATAATTCAGTTTAGTTTGTGTAATACCATATCCTGCAAAAATAAGGAAAAAAGGTAAAGCTGGAACATGAAAGCGGGGTGATAGTGCGTACCCACTGTTGGCTAATATGAGCAAATAGGAAAACAAGAAGACCGATAACAGGAGATTTTTTCTAAGTTGTTTTTTTTTCATAAGTTCAATAAACGCAATAAAAACAAAAAAAACATAGACATTCCGTGTGAATAAATCACCGTTCATCAGCATCGTGTTTTGTTGTTCAGGGATATTCACGAGTGTAGGAAAAGGGGCAGGAATAATGATAGGGATAAAAATGGCTGCGTTTCCGTATTTTGCTAACTGGTTGGCTCCCTCCCGGGTGGAAAAATGTTCATATTTCTGTTCCTGATTCGTTGTCCTTTCCCCAAGATAACCAGACACTTCTTTTAATATTGTCCCGGAAAAAATTAAAACAGAAGCAATTACAAACCAAATAATAATTATTATTCTTCTGTACTGACTCATTACTTTATCAGAAGAAAATAAAAATGCACTGATTAGGGCAAACCAAGCCGCTGCTGCAAGAACGGTCCTGAAAAAGAACAAGGATGCACCCAACGATACAACCTGGAGAATGTTGATAATAGTAAAACTGCGGGAATGCAATAGATAATCAGCTCTTTCTATAAAGCTCATCAATAAGAAAATCATAAAGGTCTCCTTTAAATGCAGCCCTGAAAAATATATAAATGCGGGTAACAACATAGACATGACAGCAGTAATTCGGGCAGCCGATTCTCCAAAGTTGCGTTGGGAAATCCTATATATTAATATTACCATCAAAGCACTTACCAATGCATTTATAATACGTACAATTAAAATACTTTTAAATGTGAATAAATAAACAAAAGCCATAACAGTAGGCCAACCGGCATCTGAAAAAACCTGTAAATAACCCTTGAAATAGTACCATAGATCACCTCTATCAAACAGCCATAAAATATAAAGCGCTTCTTTATGATATCCAGGTGCATCACCTGCATTAAATTCGAATGGAGCACCTGTTTTTGCTAGATAGAAGAAATAGATTAATATAACATATATAACTCTGATTGTTAAAGAATTAAAGAATATTTTCTTAATAAAAATGCTTTGATTGATATTTGCCCAGCGGTGGGTAAGTATTGAACTAAAATAGAAGAAGGATACTATTGACGTTGTCCCAAATAAAATCCATATAAACGGAAGAAACCGGGGAACAAACAACCATGCACATATCATCAAAACCGAAAAATATGCAATAATAGCCTTCGAAGTGAAAAAGTTTGAAAAGTAATTCAAAGTTAATAAGTTGTAAAATCTTTTACCAATCTAATAAGGTTACATAGAATTTTTATAAGTAATATATATATCATTTAGGTGCTTTTCAATACTGAAATTTTTTTTCGCCCATTCAATATTTTCGCGTGCTTTCTCCAGATATTTATAATATTCGGAATGAACATTAATGAATTTTTCATAAAGATCATATTCATTTTTTGATTCATATAAAATGACCTTCTCTCCGTTTGAAGAAATTTCTTTCATAACAGCCCAATCATTAACCATGACAGGAATACCGGATGCCATTGCCTCAATAACAGAAATTCCGAATGAATCATGATTTGTTGAAAAAATAAACAAATCCAATTGTAGTAACAGTTCAGGAACATCTTCCCGCTTTCCCCAAAATTCCACATTTTCATTTAGTCCGTTTTCCTGACAAAAAGAAAGGCAATTCTCCATCAATTCGGGGTATAAAAGATGTTTTCCTCCCCAAAAAACGAATTTAAACCTGAATCCTGATTGTTTTAAAAGAAATAGAAATTTGCAAATGGTCATTTGATCTTTTCCGGGCGAAAAATTCCCTGTCATTCCCATTAAAAACGTTTCATTACCAATACCTAATAGTTCTCTTAAATCGTTATTCCAGTGAGTTGTAAATTTAGAAAAATCGATTCCGTTATGAACTACACAAACCTTATCTCGGTTAATGAAGTAATTTGATGAATAGTATTTTCCCTGGGTTTTACTGACAAAAACTGTTTTGTCAGACAATTTGAAACTTATGTTTTTTAGTAATTTCCCCGACTTATCAGATTCACAATCAAAGCTATGAACTGTCTGAATAACCTTTATCCCAAAACCAAAAGAAGCGATAAAACCATAAATGGTGTCCAGGCTTTGGTTAGCATGAATGATATTCACTCCATTTTTTATAAGAAGCTTACGAAGTCTAAAAAGATAATTCAATAACTTCCATCCGGTACCCGGAGATAACTTTATTAATTTGGGCCCAGCATTGTAAAACTGATCACTCATTTCTCCGTCGTACCTGTAAATCCCTATCATTTCAAAAGGTGCATTCCCGGACTGTTTCATCAAATCTAGTATCATGGTCTCAGTGCCACCACGGTTAAGGGAACCTAATAAAAAAGCTACTTTTAACGGTTTTGACATAAAAACTACATTAAGAGAGCTGAATGAAGACTATCTCTTGATACATTACTCATTAACCTTGCCTAAAAAATAGATTAATCAGGGATTTCTTGAAATTATAACAAAAGGTACGAAGGTTAAAAAATAATCTGACAATAATACTGGGATAGTTGTAAACGAACCTGAAATAAAAGGGCTGATTGTTGAGGTCAACTTTGGAAAGTTCTTTATTTACTTTTTCCCTGAATATGTTGTGTAGATGAAACCGGATCAATGACCGGACCCGCAAGCCGTCCAATAAATATTTCAGTTCAGGATTTCTTTGCTCTTCTTCAGAAAGATAATCCGTGTTGAAAATATAGTGATTTTCAGGTTTGAATAGATGGCTGTTTCCAACTGCCCTGTTCGACTTGTCTGCATCCTGGTTGGAAAAAGATAAGGATTTATTGAGGTAAGCCACTTTATACTGTAAGGAAACTCTTACCCAAAGATCTAAATCTTCACCATATTTTAAAGCGGGATTGAATCCTCCGGCAGAAATAAAAGTACTTTTAGGAATTACTATAAACGAGCAGTTAATGGGCACAGTAAAGGTACTCCCGTAAACCTTAAAGTAGTTAATATACCCTGACTGAAATCCAAATGGAAGTCCTTTGTCAATATTCCTAGTTTTACCATCCTTAACATAAAAGTAACTGCACCCGTATAAACCGGCATCAGGAAATTCTTCAATCAAAACTTTCATCTCTTCCAGGAAATGGACATCCCACCAGTCATCTGCATCCAGGAAAGCGATATAATCGAATTTTGCAGCCCGAACTCCGTTATTTCGTGCTACAGAAACTCCGGAATTATCCTGATTCAGAATTACTATTTGGATATTTTCAGATTCATTCAAATTTTCTTGTATGACACCAAATCGATTAATATCAGTATCGCCTATATATGAATGAGAGGATGAATTATCTGAACAAGTATGAATGAAACTTAAAACCCGATGATACCCGTCATCAGTTGAACCGTCATTAACGATGATAATTTCAAAGTTTTTGAAAGTTTGAGAAATAACCGATTGAACACATTTTTCGATATAATCGGACTTGTTAAATAGAGGTATAACTACTGAGAACATTTATTATTCCAATGGCTAAAATAGTTATTCCGCAATCTTTTTAAGAATGAAAAAATGAAAAAAGCAGATTTACACCCCACAATCCTGACTTTTAATGAAATTGATCCAAGATTTTTCATTCTTTCCGAATATTTTAAGGCTGCTTTATAATCCATTTTTTTGAATGCCAAGTTGAGTAAAATATGGTTAACATAAATTAAATAGTGTGTTTCATTGTAAGAAAGGTCTTCGGGAAACATTTCGCAAATATACCTATACATAATCTGTTCCAGTTTCAGTCTTTCTTCAATTCGTTTATAATTAACAGGATTTGTTATTGATTCATGACCAAATCTATAGGTGCCAGTCGAGATAGGTAAATATCCAATTTTAGTGTACCTTGATAAAATAAGCCATGTAGGCCAATCCTCTAAAGGGAAATGGTATTTAATATAGTCATCTGCTGGTATAAACTTATCGAATAATTCTTTTCGGAACATCACCGTAAGGGTCAATACAGGTACCTTACCTTCGAAAAAGGCTTTCATCAACCCTGGTCCTTCAAATATTTCCTTCCCTGTTGATTTAATATAATTTTTGATTATTCTGCCACTTTTCAAATCCAATTTATCGTAATCAGTATAAACAAGTCCAATTTGAGGATTTTTTTCTAAAAAATCAATTTGAAGTTTCAATTTATCTGAATTATGCCAATAATCGTCTGCTGCGCAAATAGCAATATATTTACCAATCGCTTGTTTCATGCACATTGCGAAGTTTGCCCCAACTCCAACATTCCTTTTATGAAATAGTGGAATAAAAACACCTGGATATTTGTTCAGGTATTCATTACAAATCTCTCGTGTGTTATCTGAACTGAAATCCTCCCCTATTATTATTTCATATACTGGACCGCAATTTTGATTTAGGATAGAATCAAATGTTTGTGCAATGGTACCAGCCTGATTGAATGATGTCACTATTATTGAAACAATCGGATCAAATTTAATCATTTTCAGATTATTTGCCGATTCCGTTTTAAGTGAAAGATGGTGATTACTGTTTATTAAATCATTTTGAATTACCATAAGTCATTTAATAAGAAATCAGATATGGGGTTTTAGAGCCATAATTAAATATTCTTCATTATTTACACCAAAATACTCTGGATTAAATTCAATCAAAATGTCATCATGTTTATATATTTTTAGAACAAATCCACAATCCTTTAAATCTTGAAAGAATTGTTTTTCACTGAAAATCCTGACATGATCTTCTTGCCCATAAAAGAATAATCTCAATTCATCTGTGTTTATGCCTTCATCCTCAAAATTGCTATGAAATAGTCTGGAATACGGTGTCTGAAGGATTGCAATACCTTTGGGTCTCAGTACCCTGAATATTTCACTTAACGCTTTCCTATAATCAGAAATATGTTCGAGTATATGGTTAAAAATAATAAAATCAAATGTCGTATCTTCATATGGTATTTCAGTCGCATTTATTTTCTGAATGTCATTTTCATTTTTATAGAGAAAGTCAGGATAGAGATCAGCTTTAACATATTTTTTGGTATTAAGTTCTTCAATTCTCTTTGATAAATAAGTCTCTGGAGCAAAATGAAGCACACAGGAATCTATTATCTTTTCCCACATATTTAGCTTATCAAAATACATAAATAAATGTCTTTCACGGTCGTGTGAGAAACAATAAGGGCAACTATAATTATCAAAATCATTTCCTGCCGGTTTAATTTTTTTTATCCAATGGGAGACTTTTTTCCATCCACCCCTGTATTTAATGAATCTTCTAAATTTCTTTCCACATATATAACACTCTTTTTTGTTACCAATCTTATAAAAGAATAACCTAAGAGTTCTTCTATGCTTCTTTAAGTGTAAGTGATAGAATTTATTGATAAGGATAACAAATACATTAGCCATTATAAGCGATACTGATTAATTATTTAAACGCTATTTACAATTTTCCGTAATTTACAATCAAGCTTAGTAAAATATTCATATATAATATCTTGTGAATTTTTCTGCAGTCTATTCTGGGTTGTAAATTCCTTGTACAATCTTGGATTTTCATTAAGGGTTTTCAATTCATTAAACAACGAGCTATTATCAGAGTTATGATCGAAAAAGAATATGGCATTTTGATTTAAAATTTCAGGTTCCGGGTGGTTCTCTGATCCCCAGTAAACAGGAATACAACCGGAATAAATGGCATCAAATATCTTCTCTGTTACGTATCCTTTAGTGTTTGAATTTTCAGGACACAGATTGAACTTGTATTCTTTTAAATATTCCCGCTTCTGGTTATTGAATTTGTCCTTCAGCAAATTATTATTGTGCATAAATAGACTATCACAATCGATATGGTCAACCTGACTAATCTGGTCATAAATAATTCTTCTATTTCCGAAATAATCATATCTGCAAACAAATGAACAAAAGCGTACGCGGGCTGCCATATTTATCACAGGCTTGTTCAGATAATCACAGGTTCTTTTAATAGCTGCATAGTCATCTTCCGGTTTAAAATTGGTCATGATCCAGTATGGAAAGCGAAGATATTTTTCATGATCGATATAATCGTATCCGAGAGAGAGGTCAATTGATTTTTTATCCAAAAGAAGATCTTCATATTTTTGCCAGTAAGAATCAAGGACATGCACATTTTCAACTGTATAGAATATTTTAAAATCACTTCTGTTAAAATCAATAGCCATTCTATTCCCGTTTACCGAAAAAATGCTTAAAGTCTTTTTTTTATTATTATTCAAAATTCCTCTTCTGACAATAAACTGATACAACCAATGATCCGGAACATGGGTGCTATTCCACTGGTAATTAAATAATTTTACTTGATATGGTTTGGATGCCTTATAATCTCTGTAATAACGTCGGCATGTTCTGAATATTTCTATTGGCTTTATGCTCACCGTGTGGTTAATTGAGGTTTTTTATATTGGAAGGGACGTATGCAAATAAGTGTTCAATTATATAATCATGATTTGCATCTAAATTGATTTTTCCAAAACTTTCCGATCGTCGGGAAGTTAGTACGTGCAAACTGATAATCGTAGTTAGGGACATTTTAAGATATATATTTTACACCAGATAATAAATTGCATTCAGGTATATGCTTATTAATGTAATATTATCTACTTATTCACTAAATTTTCAAATGATTTTCCATTTTTCCAATTTAAAAAGGATCCGCTCAACGAACCACAAAATAAATTTTGACAGTTTATACCGTTTTATCCGTACTGCCTGCTCAATATTATGTAGGTGAGAATCGTAATCATTGAGTATATTTGCCGGTAATAATTCTTCTAACACCATTCGTCGTTCTTGTTTCTCCAATTGAGGATTGGTATTGCTGATTCCATTCATGTCGAACCTGGTTACATCAAGATTGGTATATTGTACCGATTCATTATTCAACCCAATGGCAATAAGATACCATTTCCAGTCAGAAACTATTTTAAGCGTTTCGTCGTACAGACCGTACTTATCAAACAGACTCCTTTTAATAAAAGCAGTGGAATGATTCAGGGTACCCTTATAAAATGTCAGCAGAGAAATATCCCCCTCACCTCCTTTATCACGGTGTATCTTTCTGTTTTGCATAATTTTCAGCATATTACCGTAATATATGCTACTGCCGGGCTTCGAATCCAGCATTTTTTCGATCACTTCCGATGCAGCCAGCCAATCCCCGGAATTGAGAAACTGGCAGTATTCTCCCCGGGCAATCATTATCCCTTTGTTCATGGCATGATAAATACCATGATCAGGTTCACTAATCCAGTAGGTAATCGGCATGGCGCATGGCTTGTCTGGCTGGACACCTTTAGTCGTTTGGGCGGGATCATAGGGCATGGAGTATTTTTTGTTAGCCTCAGAATAAATTCCTGGTGGAATATTTGTAAATGATTTAATTACCTCAACGCTTCCATCGGTAGAACCCCCATCGATGATAATATGCTCAAAATCGTGACTTGTTTGGGACATTACACTATCCATGGTCTGACGGAGACCGGAAGCATTGTTCAGATTAACAGTTATGATTGAAAGTTTCAAATTTAATCATTAATAAAAAACGAAAATTGAACACCTTTTCCAAATTCAATTGTCCTGCATAATTGGTCAAAACGCCATTAAACAGAATCAATAATATATTTTTTTCTTGATCAGGAATATTTTGTTAAAACCTAAATTGCGGGCGATCTGGTTGATTGTTTTTTGCCATAATGCTCGTTTCTTATGGCAGTAAGCATTGTAAAAGGAATTGATCAATCTTTTATCTTCATATAGAACATCCAAGAATTTATATTCTTTTTTTTTACACAGTTGCATATTTTTTAATGAATAACTTGGTCTGCAGTTTTCACCAGAGCCATCTAGTCCGATATTGTCGATAAATGATTGGACAGGTACTATGGAAACCGCGTGGTTTACAAAGTGGGCCAATGTAAACTGGATAGACCAGATGTCAAGCTTTCCTGTTTTTAAAGATTCTAACAATCCAAATACATCATCACCTCCCCGGTTAAAAGCTTCTTTTATGTTTGGATCACTATGGATTGATTCATATGCATTAATATTCCAATCTATCTGGTTCCAACGATCTGTCCATGTTGCCCACCCCCATGAAGAATTACGCAGGCTGACAAAAACATCAAAAGGATAATCCGAAGGTATGCGCAACTTATTCGGAGGGAGACAATAACCGCTTATGGAAAAAACTGCTTTTCTGTTTTCATAAAAATCAAGAGCTTCATTCATAAAATTCAGGAAAAATGGCGATGTAACCAGGTCATCTTCAAGCACAATCACCCGTCCATAACGCTGAATTACATCGTTTACTCCTGTTTTGACGGATGCAGCCAATCCTTTATTTGCTTCATATTCAATGATCCTGACTTCCCCACACCATTGTTCCTTCCTAATTAATTCTCTGACTTCGGAAATTCTTTTCCTGTTATCTTCCTGTTTATCTTCTTTC
>Ga0255347_1008175_pt1 | contig 10611 bp, 9 predicted proteins | sample wastewater_treat_2_FD_192479 | JGI IMG/M metagenome (GOLD analysis project Ga0255347, IMG submission 192479) | Wastewater microbial communities from Lulu Island WWTP, Vancouver, Canada - plant24 | ecosystem: Engineered > WWTP > Wastewater > Unclassified | place: Canada: Vancouver, British...
CTGAGCATGTTTAAAAGATGGCGTTAGTGCGGTAAAATGCCGCAATCCACAAATTTAAACATTTTATTATCAGGGTGTTGTAAATTTTATGCCGCACTAACCGCAAAAGATGTCAGAAGTCAGGAAAGAATAATTCAACGTTTAAGTTACTATACTAAACTTCCTTTTTCGGATTCTAACGATTGTTGTCTAATCATGCTTGTTACGCTTAAAGCTTGTATCTTATAAGGGTTTGTAACGAACAATTTTTTACATTTGTACAAACGATTTTAGCATGATTGAGCAATCCCTGAATTTCAATAATAAAAAATTTACATACGCCACTCTTGGCTCCGGACCTGCTATAATGCTTATTCACGGCTATACTGAATCAAAGGAAATATGGTTCCCGATGGCAGAAAAATTAAGCGAAACATACACGGTTATAATGCCTGATTTACCGGGACATGGCAACAGCGAAGTGATTGAAAACTTGTCTATGGAAATTATAGCTAAGCTGATGGATGTACTGGCTGATAAGCTGAAACTGGAGCGATTTACCATGATTGGTCATAGTATGGGTGGTTATGTTACGGCTTGCTATGTTTCTTTAAATGAGCACAGGTTAAATGGTTTTGGATTTTTTCATTCAAGCGCACGCGGAGATACAGCAGAAGGAAAAACCAATCGCGAACGAGTGATAGACGTTATTGAAAATGACCATGGCAACTCATTTATCAATATGTTTGTGCCTGATTTATTTTTTGAGGGAAATCGTAATCGATTGGCAGAAGAAATTAAAATATTACAGCAACGTGCTTTAAAAATAAGCAAGAAGGCATTAATTGAATCGCAGAAAGCCATGGCAGCACGCATTGGCTATATAGATTTAATTGCCGATACTGATTTGCCAATTTTATATATTATTGGAAAACAGGATAACAGAGTCGATTATAATTTGGTATTGGCTCAGGCAGCGCTGGCAAAGCGAGCTTACGTGTTGTCGCTTGATGATTGCGGACACATGGGTTACCTTGAAAAGTTTGATGATTGTTTAGCCGCAATTAAGGGCTTTTTGCTGGCGTGCAATAAATAATTTTGTTAATTAACTAATACAGCAGAAGATTTACCCGAAATTAATTTCTTTAATTTCGAAAATATTTCCCGCCTTATCTTTAATATATCGCCCTATACGATTATTTTCTTTTTTAAATTCAATTACAGTATAACCTTTTTCTTTTGCTTTATTTGCAATACTTTCGGCTTTCCAATATTCAAGTGCCACATGACTTAGACCGGTAGGTTTTTGATCGGAACAAATTAATAACTCAACAACTAATTCAAATTGTTTCATTCTTACTACTTCAATTGAATCGCATTTGCCAAAAACATTTTTTGCAGCCTGATTATCCAAATCAAATCTGTTCAACTCCTTAAAACCAAGAATTTCATTGTAAAAATCCTCAATTTCGTTTTTGTCATTAATTTGTATTCCTATATGACGCAGCATCTATATATCTTTTAAAAAAGCACCCTGCCGAAACAGGGTGCAAAATAAATATTGATTTTATTCTTCGTCTTTTTCTTGTTCTTCGTATGCTTTTAATAAAGCAGTTTGAACATCGCTTGGTACTTGTTGGTATTCTGCAAATTTCATGGTATAGGTAGCCTTACCCGAAGTTAAAGAACTTAGTGCAGTTGAATAACGGTTCATTTCGGCAAGAGGAACTTTTGCTTTAATCTTTTGATAGTTTCCTTCGCTGTCCATACCCATAACTACTGCACGACGTCCTTGTAAGTCAGTCATTACATCACCCATTCTGTCGGCCGGCACCATAACCTCTACATCATAAATAGGCTCAAGAATTTTAGGACCTGCATTTTTAAAAGCTTCGCGGAAAGCCTGACGACCGGCAAGTTTGAATGATAATTCGTTTGAATCTACAGGGTGCATTTTGCCATCATACACATAAACAACTATGTCGCGTGCATATGAACCTGTTAAAGGACCTTCTTCTATTTTTTCCATGATTCCTTTCAGAATGGCAGGCATAAAGCGTGCATCGATAGAACCACCAACTATACAGTTGTTGAATATGAGTTTACCACCCCAGGGCAGAGGATGTTCATCGCTTCCGCGCACCGGAAATTCTGTTGTCCAGCTCATACCTTCTCGCCAGGGTTCAATCATCATGTGAACTTCACCAAACTGACCTGCACCACCGGATTGTTTTTTGTGGCGATACATGGCTTTTGCAGATTTAGTAATAGTTTCGCGATATGGAATTTTGGGAGGATAAAGTTCCACCATTATTTTTTCAATGGTTTCCATGTGCCATTTAGCGGCATTCATGTGCATTTCGCCCTGACAACTTATAATAATCTGTTTAAGCTCTTTTGAGTATTCAACAAGGTATGTAGGGTCAATTTTCTTTAATTCATTAAGAACAGCTCCAAGTTTTTCGTCGTCAGCCGTGTTTTGTGTTTTGATGGCTGTACGATATTTTGGCTCGGGATATTGAATTGGAACAATTTGTTCATCAGAAATTTTTGGATTATTTAATGTTTCATTTGTTCCCGTATTTTTCAACTTAACAGTTGCCACAATATCGCCGGCCACAGCTTTTTCGAGTTTTTCGCGGTTTTTACCGGCAACGGCAAAAATCTGGGTAACACGTTCCTTGGTGCTGTTGGTTCCGTTGATAACGTCCGAACCCTCGGAAATTTCACCGGCAGCGATTTTAAAGAAACTGATTTCGCCCAGGTGTTGTTCGATGCTTGTTTTGAAAACGAAGCCGCAGAAAGGATCAGCGGTCTTGTAATGATATTCTTTTCCGCTTTTTGTTTTCATTGGAACGCTCTGGAGCGGTGAAGGACCAAACTGGGCAACAAATTCCATGATGCGTCCGGTACCCATGTTGTGTTTCGAGCTGGCGCAGAGAAGCGGGAAAATATTACGCTGAATGATGCTGGCGGCCAGACCATTAATGAGTTCTTCCTCGCTCAGGTCGCCGTTTTCGAAGAATTTTTCCATCAGAGCCTCATCCGATTCGGCAGCTGCTTCAATAAGAGCAGTGCGCATGGCATCGGCTTTGGCTTTTTCGTTTTCAGGAATATCCGATACTTCCGGTTTTCCACCGTTAGCGGGATATTTATAGAGTCTTTTCGTGAGTACGTCAACGATTGAGTTGAATCCGACACCAGTGGCAACCGGATACTGAACCGGAATCACCTTGTTGCCGAACTGGCCCTGGAGTTCGCGAAGCACTTCATCGAAGTTGGCTTTTTCATGATCAAGCTGATTCATAACAAACATAACCGGCTTGTTCATTTTTGTGAGATTACGCCAACTGATTTCTGTAGTAACTTCTATGCCATTTTGAGCATTAATAAGCATTACAGAAAGGTCACTTACAGTTAAAGCTGCCAAAACGTCGCCAACAAAGTCGTCGAAGCCCGGGGTGTCAATTATATTAATTTTCTTTCCACCATATTCAGCAAACAATACTGTTGAAAATACAGAATTCTGTCTTTCAAGTTCAATTTCGCGATAGTCCGATACGGTGTTTTTGTCTTCTATTGTGCCTCTGCGATTAATTACACCTCCTTCAAGCAACAAACATTCGGCTAATGTTGTTTTTCCCGATTTGGCACCGCCAACCAGCGCAATGTTGCGGATATCTCCAGTCTGATACACTTTCATATATTATTCTAATTTAATTTTTTCTTATAAAGGGAGCACAAAATTAGAAAATTATTTGGATTGGAGAAACCGTAATGCGTAAAAATGAAGAATTTAAGAAAAATCTCGAAATATATATCATTGATTTTTCAATAAATACAAATAAGACGATTTTTACAATAAAAATCTTGGATTTATACTTTCAATAATTTAATTTCTCCATCAAAAACACCATAGGTTTTGTGATTGACCCATTCGCCCAGATTGATGTAGTGCGCATTTCCGATTTTCATATCTATTGCCAAATGGCGATGTCCAAACACATAAATATCGGCGCGTAGCTCTGCAGGTGTGTTTTGAATATATTGTACCAGATATTCCTTGTCGTTTCCACAGTATTTTTCATCAGCAGTGCCATTGGCTATGCGACTTTTGCGCGACAACCAGCGGGCCAGCCCAAAGGAGAAATTCGGATGCAGGCGCGCAAACAACCATTGATTGAAACGGCAGGCAAATAACCGTTTTATAAATTTATATTTTTTGTCACCCGGACCAAGCCCGTCGCCATGACCAACTTCGATTGTTTTTCCGTTTACAATGAAACGCTGTGGTTGGCGGAATAATTTCAGTCCGATTTCCTGTTCGAGATAACCAAACATCCACATGTCGTGGTTGCCGGTGAATGCGAAAATCTGTATGCCTGAATCAGCCATTTGAGCCAGTTTGCCGAGCATACGGACATGACCGCGCGGTGCTACGTGACGATATTCGAACCAGAAATCAAACAAGTCTCCGCACAGAAATAAATACTGGCAATCGCTTTCAATTTGATTAAGCCATTGCACAAAAACTCGTTCCACATCACGACTTAATGGAATGCCGAGATGCAGATCCGATGCAAAATACATTTTTTTACCCGGGTTCAAATCAAGTGCAATTACTTTCTGCATTGTGGATTTTTTAGCCATGTGTGCGGATTGATGCGGTCAAAGTTAATAATAAAACGGATGCGCTGCCAATACTTGTCGGTATTTAGTAATAGTGCGTTCTTGCTGCTTTTGTCGTGTACAAGCGGAAATGCTATTTCGAAATATTTATGAGGCGTTGTAATTAGAATTCCACCTTCAAAAATACCAAATGGTTTATTTGCGTTTAATGAATTTGGAGATATACCTGCTGCAACGTAAAGTCTAAGCGGGAGATCGAATGGCATAGAAACACTTCCCGAAGCAGAAAGAGTCCAGTTCCAGCTTTGCCCTACCGGCGAAATACTATATAGGTTGCCGGGACCGTATAACCCCTGCATGCGATAAACCGGCTCATTCACGTTGCGCCCAAGAAACCACCCGTCGTAAAACACATCTGTTTTCCAGCCCGGCATATTTGGGCTTAATCGCGCATCGTATTTTTGCATAAATGCGGAATCGTGAAATAAGTATATACCGGCAAATGCACGAAAAGTAAACCATCTTTTTGGCTCATAATTGTAATCGTATTCATAATTTGCATAAATACGTGCATAGTTTTTCCATGCATTCACATTAACTGAAGCAACAAATGGCTGAATAGAATCAGTTTTTTCGTATTGCCATTTTGCACGAACCGCATTAAGTATTTTATGATGCGGTGACGGAATATATGTTGAGCCGTTGTTAGTCCAGATTATTTCTTCTGTACCGTTCTGATGATATTTTATTTCAAGAAACTGATTAATATTTGCGTTATCCGTGGCGTTTTTAAATGTTGTTTTTATTCCCGTTTCAAACTGATAATAGCGCATTTGTTTATTTTCGTAAGAAGGCAGATGAAAACTTTTTCCTTGAATAAACAATGAAATATTATTAATAAAACTATTTTGAAAATGCTGATTAAAAGCTATTTTTCCTGCACCCGAAAACGACTTTGTTTTTATGCTGTACATTGGCATCAACTGATAATGAATCTGTTTTTCATAAATAAGTTGATTAGTTAAATATACTCCGGGCATCCAGCGGTCGTTTTCATTCCAGCCGGTTAAAGGATAAATAAATGTTTCGTTTAATGCAGAATCGTCTTTTAAAGTGTAAAAACGAGGTTGAAAAAATGATTTTTGTGCTGTCAACTCTTTAATGCCAATAAGAGAAGCAGATAAAATAAGCAGCAAATGAACAAATGCTTTATATATGTTTAAAAAGCTTATATATCTCATTTCCGACAATGTCGATACTTGAGTTTTTACTTACAATTTGTCCTTCGCGATTCAACAGAAAGAAAAAAGGAGTTTTTTCTATATGATAGAGTTTTGCAATAGGCGAATCAGTATATTTTAAATCACAAATATTTATCCATTTCATTTTTTCTTTTTCCACTGTATTTTTCCAGTTAGCAGCATCGTAATCAAACGAAACTGAAACAATTACTAAACCTTTTGGACCATATATTTGCTGGTACTGACGCAATGAGACAAGTTGCCTTACACTTTCTCCTGACCACGATGCCCAGAAATGAAGTAATACAACGTAGCCTTTATAGTCAGAAAGTTTAAAATCATTTTCATTAATATCGGGTAAAGAAAAATCCGGAGCAACCTTTCCCGTATCGAGACGGCTTTTGATTTCTTCTTCCTCTTTTATTGCCAGGCGAGTTTTGTTAACCTTCATTTTCAGGTGCCCAACATGTTCAAAGTCAGGATATTTTTTAGAAAGATTTTCTGATAAATTTTCGTAAACCGAAAAGTATTCAAAAGGATCAAGAATAGGTTGTCGCCCGAAATATTGATATAAAATAAACAGGCTGCCAAGCGACTCAGGATTTTTGTTTATTAACTTTAGAGTATAATCTGTTTGGTTTTTATAAATAATTTTAGCAACCGTGTCCAGTGAGTCGCGGATAAACATTTTGTTGTCAGAATACTTGTTGTTTTCCCAAATAAGAGCAAGCGTATCTAACTTTTTATATTGATTACGCGTGAAAGCAAGATAATCTGCAAGAAGCTCCGATGATGGCGAGCCGCTAACAGTATATGTTTCGGCCAAGGCATTAATGTCGCCGCTTAAATTAATGGTCTGTCCGGGCTCTGCTATTATTGTTATGAAATTGTTTTCTGCAGTTGATATTTTGAAAATTATTGGCTTATTGGTTTTGCGCCTGAGTTTGAAACTGCCATCTTCATTTAAAATAATAGAATCTGTACGTTCCATATTCTCAACATGAATAATGTCAAAAAATACAACATTTGCCCTGCTATGAATAAAGCGCCCTTCTATCAGAACTTCATTTTCAGAAGCCTCATTTTTGTTGCCGCAGGAAGAAACAAAAAACAAAGTTACAGAGACTAAACTTACGGCAAGTAAAATAAATATATACTTTTTCATAAATGACATTATTCGAATTTAAAACTAAAAGGTAAAAAATCCTCATTACTCTCAAAAACAAACCCGTTATTTTTTTCGCTCACAAGAATAACACGAAATGGTTTGTTTTGCCTTAATGCCGATTCATTCATTACCTGACGACAAGAACCGCAGGGATTTGCCACGGCATTAAGTGTTTTTCCTTTTGCACGTGCAGTTATTGCCATTGATTCTATGGCTGTATTGGGATATAAAACCCCTGCCTGAAACAATGCAACACGTTCTGCACAAAGACCGCTGGGATAAGCTGAATTTTCCTGATTACTCCCTATTATGATTTCACCGTTAGCCAGTCTGATTGCAGCACCAACATAAAAATCGGAATATGGCGCATAAGCTGTTTTGGTTGCTTCAATGGCTTTTTCTATTAATACCCTGTCAGCCTTGTCAAGTTCTTCAAGACTGCTAAATGTATAATAATTTATTTTCAGCTCATTCTTTTTCATTTTCAATTTGTTTTAAAGAGGGCAAAATAAAGAGGAGAAAACTATTAAAAAGAGCATAAAATGTTACACCAACCTGAGTTTCGAGGGTGTCTTCATTTAGCATTGACAACAAAAATATGAAAATATATCCAAAATATAGCTTTTTGTCAGGGATTTTATATAAAACAAACGGAGCCAAAAGGGTGAAAATAAATATAATTAATCCGGCAACTCCTAAAGCCACAGTTACCGACAAGTATTGGTTGTGTGAACGAAGACGGTATTCCGGTTTTAATTTTGAATTCATAAAATTGTATTCGTTCTTAAAGGAAACATTTATATCTCCTGTTCCTACGCCAATCCACGGATGATTTTTAATAATGTTAATTGCGGCTTTCCAGTACTCAAACCGCTGTGTTAATGAATGTCCGCTGGGGTCTCCTGACACTTTGTAATAATTCAATTCCCACAAAAAGCGATATATTCGTTTGCGATACGGATCGAAATCCGATAATTTATAATTGCTGATGCCTTGTTCAATATTTTTTATGTCCTGATTAGAAAGCGAGTAAACACCTACACTGTCTTTGCGTAAGTTTTTAGACGATAAATACCTCATCAAAATATTTGTTTGAGGATTAAATTGAGAACTGTCGGTGATTTTTTTTGTACTACGATTGTTCCACGCATCAATCATTTCTTTTTCCTGAACGTATAAATACACCTGATTACCATTTTCTGCCAGCATTGCAGCAGTATCATGATGATATTTGTTTCCATTTATTGTACTTGTATCAAGTGAGCTATACTTAACACGTTCAATATGCGGAAAACAGTTGTTTTTCACATCATAAACACCCCAGAATGCTAAAGCAGAAATGATTATCAGAACAGCGGCTATGACTGAAAAAAAGATTTTTTTCTTTATTCTTTGCTTATAAAGAACTGGCAGAATTACCGATAAAAACAGTATAACCACATAGCCTGTAAAGGATTCAAGAATAAACAGGAAAAAGAGTAAAACAGCAATAACAGGGATAAAACACAGTTTAAACCATTTTTCTTTTTTATTACCATAGTGAACTAATAATAAAACAGAAAAGCAAATAAGTAAGGAAAATCTTATGTGACTTTGTCCAATGGCTATTTGTTCAGGAACCTGAACCGAAATATAAAAATTGATTATGCTTATTGCAGAGAGAGCTGTTACAAATAAAATAAAAATCATTAATAAAAAATCTGCAACCTTTTTTTTAAATGGTCCTATGGCATAGAATAAAACGGGAAATGCAAGCATTGGTATTTTATTCTGAATGTCTTTCAATCCGTATTTTAAATCCGTTGTCCACAAAAGTCCTGATAAATAAAAGATGTAAATGGATATCAGAGATAACACAATAGGCGAACGAAACGCCGCAACCAACTTTTTACGAGAAGCCGAATCACTAAGAACTACAGCAAGCAAAACAAATTGAGATGCAGAAAGAATCCATTTGGAAAAAACCAGTCCAAACAGCATAAATGCAATGACAGCAGGGTATTTAACCTTATTTAGTATTTGGGTTAAATTATTTTGCATAAATTATTTACCTGAAATAATTTTGTTGTATTCATTGTTATTTAATAATACATCAATGGCTTTTTTAACTTCTTTGTCAGTTTGTAAATTGTAGATTATACGTCCTTTTTGGTAATAATAGCGCGATACGATTTCGTAGCCTATAATATTCATTATTTCATCTTTAAACAGTTCTAAATCCCGCTGTTTATTATGTCCTACTTTTGATTTTAGATTATTGATTTCTGAAATGGAGCTTTCATAATATTTATCTTCTTTCATTGCTTCTATCAGCTCTTCGAGTTTAATTTCGCTGGCTGTTTTATAATCATATTCACGTCCTTCCAGATAGGCTAAAAACTGCTGATAATCATTTTCGGTAAATTTAAATTTGTCAGGCGTCGATATAGATGAATGTTCATGAACATACTGGGTTACAAAATTGAAAATATGATTTTTAATTATTAAACTTACCGTAATTTCACTTAATGAATCGGGTTCTATAACAATATCGGGAAGAATTCCACCTGCATCGTAAACAATACGTCCGTTCTTAGTTGTAAACTTATGTTTTGTTGAATCTTTATATTGAACGGCTTTGCCGTTTATCTTTTTTGAATAATCTATTGCCTGAATGCATCGCCCGCTTGGGATATAATATTTGGCGGTGGTTACTTTCAGACTCGTATTGTAGCTAAGAGGAATAACGTTTTGCACAAGTCCTTTACCAAACGATTTCTGACCAATTATAACTCCACGATCTACATCCTGAATAAAGCCGGCAACTATTTCGCTGGCCGAAGCACTTTGCCCGTCGATTAACACGGCCAATCTGATATTCTTATCAACGGCGCTGTTAAGTGTTTTGTAGGACTTATTACTATTACTTAGTTTCCCTTTTGTTTGCACAACGGTAATACCGCGATCGACAAATATATTTGCAATATTTACTGCTTCATTCAGCAAGCCGCCTCCATTGCCACGCAAGTCAAGAATTATCCCTTCCATGGCTGTGTTATTAGCCTTTAAATCTTCCATGGCTCTTTTAACTAAATTGCCGGCATTCATTGTAAAACCATTTAATTTAATATAGCCGATTTTAGGATCCACCATCCCATAATATGGTATATCGCCAACAGTAATTTCTTTACGCTGAATGGATTTATTTATGGGTTTTTCTTCAAACGGGCGCTTTATCAGAAGCTCAATAGTACTGCCGGGTTGCCCTTTTAAAAGGTCGCTTACTTCACTAACTGTTTTTCCTGAAACCGATTTTCCATTTATTTCAAGTATTTGGTCGCCTGCCATTAAGCCGTTTAGTTGGGCGGGGAAGCCTTCGTACGGCTCGGTAATTATTATTTTGTTGTCTTGTTGCTGAATAAGGGAGCCAATACCACCATATTGACCTGTTGTTAAGAATTTTACATCCTCAATGTCCGATTCAGGAAAAAAAACAGTGTAGGGGTCAAGCGATTTTAGCATTTCGTCAATTGCTATTTTCATTAGCTCGCCGGGTTGTATTTCATCAACGTAATTCTGGTTTAGCTCTCGGTATAGTGTAGCGAAAATGTCTAA
>Ga0255347_1008176_pt1 | contig 10610 bp, 8 predicted proteins | sample wastewater_treat_2_FD_192479 | JGI IMG/M metagenome (GOLD analysis project Ga0255347, IMG submission 192479) | Wastewater microbial communities from Lulu Island WWTP, Vancouver, Canada - plant24 | ecosystem: Engineered > WWTP > Wastewater > Unclassified | place: Canada: Vancouver, British...
GCAGATGCGCGAAAACGACGCGCTCTTCGCCGGCGAACTGAGCGGCCACTACTACTTTAAGGACAACTTCTACGCCGAGAGTTCGGCCCTCGCGATTCTCTCGTTGGCCAACATCGTCAGCAAATCCGACCGCCCGCTCTCTGAGCTGATCGCGCCGCTACGCAAATACTTTGCGAGCGGCGAAATCAACTCCAAGGTCACGCGCGACCCCAAAGCGATTCTGGACGAGTTGCGCACCACGTATGCCGACGGCCACCTCTTCGAGTTGGATGGCGTCAGCGTCGAGTACGCCGACTGGTGGTTCAACGTGCGCTGCTCGAACACTGAGCCGCTGGTGCGCCTGAATCTTGAAGCCCGTAATGCGGAGCTAATGGCCGAAAAACGCGACGAAATTCTTGCGCTCATCAGGAAATAACCCCCGCCGGAAGCTGAGGACACCATGGTCAACCAAGCCGTACATGACGAGTTGCTGAAAAAATTCCAGGCGCACTTCGGACGCGAACCCGAAGTGATCGCCTACGCGCCTGGACGCATCGAGGTGCTGGGCAACCACACCGATTACAACGAAGGATTTGTCTTTTCGGCCGCGATCAACGTCGGCACCTTCTTCGCCGCCGCCAAACGCGACGACACCACCTGCCGTCTGGTCGCTGGCGACCTGATGAAAGAGGTCACCTTCGACTGCACCGGCATTACGCCGTCATCCGAAGACACCTGGCAGAACTATGTCAAGGGTACCTTCGCCGGCTTGACCGAGACGCGTCCGGCGACGCACGGCTTTGACGGCATGTTCTTCGGCAATGTCCCGCTGGGGAGCGGGCTCTCCAGTTCCGCCGCGCTGGAGATGTCCACCGGTCTGGCGCTCGCGCGCCTGTACGGCATTGAGGCCGACACCGTTACGCTGGCGCGGATCGGCCAGAAAGCCGAACACCTCTACGCCGGCTGCAAATGCGGCCTGCTCGATCAGATCACCAGTCTGGCCGGCGAGGCCGGTCGGCTGGTGAAGACCGACTTCCGCTCCGTCACGTACGAGACCGTCCCCATGGGCGACCAAGCCTGCTTCCTGATGTGCAACACCCACGCCAAGCACGCGCTTGTGGACGGCGCCTACAACCGTCTGCGCGAATCGTGCGAACAGGCCGCCGCGCACTTTGCCCGCGTCCTGCGCCACCCGGTGCAGGCGCTGCGTGATGTCAGCATGACCGAGTGGGCGATCTACCGTGCCGGACTGCCGACCGAAGTGGCCGACCGCGCCGCGCACCCGATCGGCGAGAACGAGCGTGTGCTGCGGGGCGCGGAGCTGTTGGCAAACGGCGACACCGCCGGTTTCGGCGCATTGATGTTCGATTCGCATGAAAGCTCGCGTGTGCTCTTCGGCAACTCCTGCGAAGAGTTGGATGCCGTGGTCGATGCCGCGAAAAAGATCCCCGGCGTACTCGGCGCACGGCTCTCCGGCGGCGGCTTTGGCGGTTCGGTCGTGGTTCTGGTTCATCCGCGCGACGCCGAAACCGCAGCCGCCGCGCTGGCAAACACCTACGCCGCGCGCTTCGGCAGCCCCTGCGATGTCAGCGTCATCACGCCCGCCGCCGGCGCAAGGAGTTGGCATTTAGGAGTTAGGAGTTAGGAGTTTTTTTTAACGCAGAGGCGCAGAGACGCAGAGGTTTTTTGTGGTGCAGGGTTGGCCGCAGGTCATTGCGACCACTCAGTGGTCGCAATGATGAGTGTAAAAACGGGCGAGAAGGCTGGGCGCCGGGTGCGCACAGGGCATGCTGTGAGGGGCGTGCGGGAAGACATCCCCGAAAAGCGCCCAAAACGCTGTGAATGGTCACGGGCGGGGCACGGCTGCACGGCGCAAGGTTTTAATCTCGTCTTTGTGACCACTGCGTGGTCACAAAAAGGCGCGCAAAAATGGAAAACCTCATGGCCTTCGTGGCCTTTGTGTGAGTGGAGGCTATGCATGAAATTTTTTCCTGTTTTTCTCGCTCTCCTCGTTTCGGCCCTGCCGTTCCTTCGCGCGGCGGAAGCGCCCTTCATGACGCTGATCGGCGATCCCGCCGACACCGCGCTCGCCGCCGCGTTGGCGCGCTACCCTTCTTGCTTCGACGCCGTTACCGCGCCGACCGCCGAGCCGCCTTTCATCTTCGCATTTCCCGACGGCAACCAGCCGCGCCGCATGGTCAGTGAAGCGCTGCGTTTCGCCGCGTCGTCCGCGCAGACCACCGTCGCGCGGATCGGCGACGGCGCGGCGTTCGCCTCCTCCGCCACCGCGCACGGCCTGTGCGTGCAGAGCTTCCTGATGCTCGCCTACGGCGCGGATGCGGTCGAGTTCGACTTCCTGCGCAACGCGCATGAAACCGCCGATCGGTTTGCCAGTGTCTATTTCAGCGAACTGACCTTCTGGCGTCCCTTCCTTCAGGCCTATGCCCGCCACAACCGCGAGACACGCCCCGGCGGACTTCTCCCCTTTCACGCGCAAAGCGCCGCCGCTCGCAAACCGCGCACGCCCCCCGCCACGCTCCACGCGGCGGACGCGCTCGCACCGCTTGGCCTGCCGGTCTGTCCCGGCTCGCCCCATCTGGCCGGCTACCTGCTCACCGCCGCAAATGTCAGCGACATGAGCGACGTCGAGTTGCAGCGCGTGCTCTCCGGCGGCGTGCTACTGGACGGCACCGCCGTCGCCGCCCTGCAAGCGCGGGGTGCAGGCGCGCGCATCCAGATGGGCACCCGGTCATGCAATGCACAGCAACTCGTTGAAGAGTTCACCGACGACGAACTGAACGTCAACCGCGTGGGCTACGTCTGGCGGCCGCAGGCTCTGGCTGAGAACACGTATGCGCTATTTCCGTCGAACGACGCAGCGCGCGTAATCGGACGCTACCGGGACGCGCAGGGCCAAGTCTTAGAGGCCGCTTCCGTCCTGATCGAACTGCCCACCGGCGGTCGTCTCGCGGCCTTCGGCTTCGATGGCTTCTCGACCTACGCGAGCGAGGCGCGGCGGCGGCAACTGCTGTTGGCGGCCGATTGGGTGGCACAGAACCGGCTGCCGGTCTTTGTGGAAAACGCCGCGCAAGCCGTGGTCATCCCGCGCGTATCGATGGCAGGTGACTTGCGCAGCGTCGCGCTGGTCAACACCGCCATCGACACCCAGCCGCCGACCACTCTGCGCCTGCGCGGCTGTCCCACAGGCATCACGCACATCGAGTGGCTGACCCCCAGAGAAAAGCCGCTCTCCCTCACCGTGCGCCGGGAAGGTCAGGACGTCCTCATCACCCTCCCCGCCGTCGCCCCCTGGCAAGTCGGCTGGTTGCGTGTTGAAAACTGATGTTGTTGTGACCACACAGTGGCTCGCAACGACGAGTGTAAAAGCGAAAAAATTTGGAGTGCGGCGGCAAGCGGTATCCCGCGCGACGCCGCTTTTTGAAATGATGCGTGACGAGGCTTTTGCAAAACCCCTCGTGGCATGGGCGTCCCGCCCATGAAACACGGACAAGACACCCGTGCCACATCTGCAAACAAAGAAACCAAGCTCTGCGTCTCCGCGTCTGCGCCTCTGCGTTAAAAACCCGAGCAGCGCTATCCCCCCAAAAACTTGTCCTTCGTGTGAGAAACAACTACGCCTGCTAAACACACCTGTTAAACGCCTTGCGTTTAACGCGAAAGATGATATAGTCGTAGCCGGAAATTCAGGAGAAGCCATGATTCTGGGATATCGATGCCGCGATACCGAAGCTTTGAAACGGACAGGCGAAAGTCGCCGTTTCAAAACAATTAGGTGCTGTTATGATCAGAACAAAAAACCTTATTCATCCCGGGGAGATTCTTGAGGAAGAATTTTTGATCCCTATGGGAATCAGTCAAAACCGCTTGGCAATGGAGATCCGCGTGCCTACACCCCGGATCAATGCGATCGTGCGAGGGCGTCGGGCAATCAGCGCGGACACGGCACTACGCCTCGGAAGATATTTCGGAACCGGGCCTGAGTTCTGGATCAACCTCCAGTCAGCCTACGACCTGTGTGTTGCCGCTGCCCGATCTAAAAAAGAGATCGAGACGCTCCCAGTGTTGACACCCGCCTGACCCCCCTATTAGCCGCTGTGGCCGGACAAGTCCTTGCAGCAGTCGGCAGATGTACCGTTTGACGGAATGCCGTTTAAATACCTGTCCCTTAGTAACCCTATATGATCGCTGAATAGATAGCAAACGGGTCAGAGAGGCCATTCGCCCTATTTTCGAGCGCCGTGCGACACATCCGATTCCCTCGGCGATGCCCTCTCCACCCGAAGAATGGGCGTCGCCTTTTTCAGCATTGGCGTCGGAGTGCGGTCTCAATATAGGGCTACTGGACGCCTACCATTACATCGAACAATTTCTTTCCGGTGGAGAGATATTGTAGAGGTTCTTTTCTGTTTCATGGTTAAAAAACCTTACGTTCTGCGTTCGGCGTTCTTGACGTTTCCACCCCACACGATTATCCTACGCTTATGAGTACAGATGCTGGAGGTGACACTTTTCCGACAACGGGCTGGGGGCGCTGGCTGCTATCCGCAACGGCGACACAACGCTGAAACGTACGGCACTCGATATCCTGATCCGGCGTTATTGGAGGAAATCAGGTTGTATGTTGCGACCAAGACCGAGGCGGATGCTGAAATTTGTGACTTGTTTGCGATGTTTGGGAAATAGTCTGGAGGGGCATACAGAATTGACGCTTTGATCGTTTGGTAAGAATTTGATCAACCGATTGCTTGGGGGCGCCCTAGATCGGCTGGTCAAGGGAAATGCTGACGCGGAGATAAATTATGAATGACTGGAAGTGCGGACAGGTTGTTTTAAGGGAATACGTGATCGAGAAAGAACTCGGTCGCGGTGGCATGGGTGAAGTGTGGCTGGTCAAAAGCAATTCGACAGGTCGCCAATTTGCCGTCAAGAAGATGCTTGATGAGATGGGGAAATATCACAGGAGGTTTCTTGAGTCCCACAGGGCGTTTCTTGCGGAGTTGCAGGCTTGGATTGATCTGCCCGAGCATCCGAATATCGTACCGTGTCGCTTCTTTCGTACGGTCGGGGATTGGATGCTGATTTTCTCCGATTTTGTGGATGGCGGCAGTCTCAAGGAATGGATCGACTCGCGACGTCTGTACGAAGGCGGCCCGCAGAAGGCGTTGGAGCGCATCCTCGACATCGCGATTCAGTTTGCATGGGGCCTGCACTGCGTGCATGAAACGGGAATGGTGCATAGAGACGTCAAGCCCAGTAACGTGCTGATAGCAAACGGGCACGGTGCGATGTTACAGGGCATACGGGTACAAGTGACCGATTTCGGGCTAGCTCGCGCACGAGTGGCGGCTGGCGAAACCTTTGATGCATCATCTGAGCACAGCGTCTTGGTGAGCAGAGGTGGATACACGCCAGCGTACTGCTCACCAGAGCAGGTCAAAGGCCAGCCGGTGACGCGACGGACGGATGTTTGGAGTTGGGGTGTGTCAGTATTGGAGATGTTCGTCGGCGAGAAGACATGGAAGTCGGGGGATACAGCTCCAACCGTTCTGAAAAACCTTCGGGAACGAGATTCGATAGACACCAGAATCCCCACCATGCCGCCCGAGGTGGCCGATGTGCTCGCCAAATGCTTTATGGACACCCCCGATCAGCGCTGGAAGAGCCTCGGGCAAGTGGTTGATCGGCTCAAAACGATCTATCACCAGACAACCGGCAATGAATACACTTGTACCCTCACTTGCATTGATTCCCGTGTCACATCACAAAAAGGGATTGAGGAAAGACGGACACGAGACGGGGTAGGATGGACAGACCCGCGCAAATGGCTGGAACGGGCGTTACAAGCCGACGGTCGTGACCCGGCGGAAGCGGCAGATATCATAGCCAGGCAGGGTGTCTCGCGGCGTGGGAAGTTGGTGGCTGATATTGCCGTATATAACGAAGCGCGCCGTATCTACGAACGGTTAATTAGAGCCGGCCAGGAAGAATTGGAGATTGATTTAAGTATTTTGTGTATGGAGGCTGCCTTGGTACATGAGACCGCCGACGATTTTCAAGGTGCTCTGACATTCTATGACCGTGCACTCGAGATCAGAGATCGGTTGGTGAGTCAAGAAGAACGGAGAGAACTAACCAACAGTCTGGCAACCGCCTACATGAACAAGGCAAATGTGATCTTAACTCTGAAGGACTACCGAGACGCAGTAACGCTGTATGACAGCGCCATCAAAATTCGAGAGCAGTTGGTGAACCAGGGGGGACAACGAGAATTAGTTGGCGACCTCGCAACCCTCTACTCGAACAAGGCCGCCGCCGTCTTACTTTTGGGAGACAATAATACCGCTCTTGCTCTCTATGACCGTGCCATTGAGATCATAGAACCGCTGGTAAATCAGGAGAAACGACGAGAACTTCAAAATGTCCTTACAAAACTCTACTCGAACAAGGCTCTTGTCATCTCAAATCTAGGGGACTACGAAGGTGCAGTGACACTATATGATTGCGCCATCAAGATCATGGAGAGATTGATGAACCAAGAGGGACAAAAGGAGCTCGAAAATGCCCTCGCAAAACTCTACTCGGACAAGGCCGTCGCCGTCTCACATTTGGGAGACAACAATGGCGCTCTTGCTCTCTACGACCGCGCCATCAAGATCCGAGAGCGGCTGGTGAATCAAGAAGGACGAAGAGAACTCGAAGACCAGTTAGCAATCCTTTACTCGAACAAGGCTCTTGTCTTCTCAAATCTAGGGGACTACAAAGGCGCGGTAGTGTTCTACGATCACACCATCGAAATTAACGAGCGGCTGGTGAACCAAGAGGGGCGCTGCAACCTCGCCGACAGTCTGGCAAACGTCTACATGAACAAGGCTATCGCGGTCTCGAAGTTGGGGGACAACAAAGGCGCTGTGGCACTCTACGACCAAGCCATTGAGATTATGGAACGACTGGTGAACCAAGAAGGACGGCACGAACTAGCCAACAGTCTGGCAGACGTCTACGTGAACAAGGCCATCGTGGTCTCGGAGTCGGGAGATAATAACGACGCGGTGACGTTGTATGACCGTGCTATCATGATAATGGAACAGTTGGTGAATCAGGAGGGCAGGAGAAATCTCGCCGACAACCTCGCAAAACTCTATGTGAACAAGGCCACTGTGATCGCTAATCTAAGGGACTACAACAGTGCGGTAGCGTTATATGACCGCGCAATTAAGATCGTGGAGCGGCTGGTGAGCCAAGAAGGACGACGAGAACTCGAAGATCGGTTGGCAACTTTTTACATGACCAAAGCCGTCGTGGTCTTGGCTCTGGGGGACAGCAAAGGCGCGATAACGCTCTGTGACTGTGCCATAGAGATCAGAGAACGGCTGGTGAACCAAGAGGGACGACGAGAGTTCGTCGGCGACCTTGCGAAGGCCAAGGGATTCCGTGCTGTATTTTTGATTCTGTCAGGTGAAACGAAGCGTGGAAGACACGAGGCGCAGATAGTAATGGACACTTTGCGTGCTGAGATCAAGCGGACGGGACGTGCGGATCTGCAGGAAGCTTTGCAATGGGTACAGGTGAACCTTAATGGCGTCGCGTAATCATCTGGCGACCATCAAAGACAAAGTGTTCTAGGCAATGAATCGACTCTACATTATCGGAAACGGCTTCGACATCTATCACGGCATTCGTTCAAAATACGTTGATTTTAAGGAATACTTGTATCATCACGATAGGGAACTGCATGATCTCGTTGAGCAATACATCCCCGTCGATGGCGAGTGGTCAGACCTTGAGTCATCTCTTGCGGACGTTGATGTAGATGCTATCACGGAGTATGCATCGGGGTATTTGGTTCCATACGCTGCCGATGACTGGCGGGATGCTTATCATCATGATTATCAGTATGAGATTGAGCGTATTGTCGAAGGCTTGTCTAGCAAATTGAAATCACGATTTACGGAATGGGTGCGGCAATTGTATGTTCCGACTCGTCACACACTGACTGTGTGTCCTCTGAACATTTCGCCAACCGAAAAGTTTATGACATTCAATTACACATCAACTTTGTCCGACATTTATGGTGTACCCAGAGCCAAAATTCTTCACATTCATGGAGAGGCTAAAACAGGGCAAGACCTAGTGCTTGGACACGCCTGGAGACCATCTGATAAGGCGGCAACGGAATATGACTCCCGTTATGAATTCGATCAGCCAGACGTGCGGGTAATGGAGGGTGAAGAAATACTAAACCGCTATTTCACCCAGACATTTAAGGACACACAAAAAGTCATCAGCAACAATGCTAGTTTCTTTTGCGGTCTTTTAGGTTTGCATCAGATTTTTGTTTTGGGACATTCAATGTCAGAAGTAGATTTCGACTATTACCGTGAAATAGTGAAAGCTATCGATGTACACAAGGTCAAATGGGTAGTGACATTCTATGACGAAGACGAGCGTGAGCGGCACATGAATACGCTCAACATCCTCGAGATTCCAAATTGCTTAACCACTTTGTGCGAGATAAAAGCGCTGCAAGTAGGAGGTCGATCTTTCGCTTAGATAAAAGATAAAACCGTCTAAATACTTGTCCCTTAGCACCTCAAAATACCTGTCCCTTTATACCTCTTGAAGTGGCCCTTCGGGCCACTGAATGGTGGCGTCGAATCCCAGGGCGGCGCTCCGCTTGCCCTGGGCTAAGGTGATGCCGCCCCTTCGGGGCTTTGCTCCACAAGCTCGATGTCGTGCCCCTGTTCCTGTGGTTATTCACATCCTCAGCTTTGAGGTCCCCCCACCGTCTCAATGTCGCAGATGTTGAGCTTGAATGCCTGGGTATCCGGTTCGGCTTTGGACAGGATCACAGGCGTCGGCCACTCCCTCAGCCATTCTTTGACCAGCCCCATCTCTTTGTCGCCGGTTTTCGCACCCAGAATAACCCGCTTGAGGATTTTGGGGGCGAAAGGTACGGGGCCAGCGGGTATCTTGTCGCGGAAAATACGATATTCTTTTTGATAGACGACTTGTATCGGAATGATTCTCGCGCTGCCAAACAACTGCTGAGCGACACTGATTCCGGTGGGCATGTCCAACACGGAGAACGAGAACTCAATACAGATGCCTGTGTGTCCGTCAGCATAGTAGGTGAACATCGGGATAGAGTCTCCGATACAGGAGAAACAACAGACACTGGAGCCAGCGTAGCGATCTTTTTGCCATTTATCAAACAACTGCTGGATTGACCCGTTTTCAGCAATATTCACTGCCCCCCTCAAATCGTCAGGCGACAACGTTCTTCCCTGTTCCGCCATCTCCGCTATGGCGATACAGGATTCCTCTATTTCCTTGTCGGTCGATCCGTCACAGTTCAATTGTAGGTTACAATCGAACGGATCGTTGAAATCTTGTGGAGCGGCATACCAAAGCTCCTTTTTCTTGAAGATCGTCTCAGTATGCGGATCGCTCAACGAACGATACTTGAAATACGATTGCGGGGTCAGCTTCTCTTGGGGATAGAGGACAGGCGCGACTTCATGAAGGAAGAGGTCGGCGGTCATCAAAACGTTGTCTGCGTACAACCCTGTTTCTGGGTCGCACAACAAGCGGTACGTTTTCGAGGCGAGGAACAGCCGTTCGGCTTCATGAATGGGGCATTCCAGCTTTTCCGCCAACTTGGCGGCAATGAAGCCCGTCGTGGTGTCGATGGCCGCTTGTATTCTGTCATCACGCCACATAAGCTTCCTTAAAGGTCAAGGCAGAAACCGCCTCCGGCGTACCAAAAAAGATTTGGTCGACCAGCTTTTCCGTCCGCAATTGAGTGATCGCGATCCTTTTGGCGGTCTCCGAGGACGGATCGCCGAAGGCACCGTTCGTCAGCAGGCTGAGAACGACACCCACCGTATCATTTGCCACCGGGCCGATGATGACGTCGGGTAACCTAGGATGATTGGACAAGATCGGGTTGCTACCCTCGAGAAACCCCCGGTTGAACAAAACGAAATCAAGCCAATCCATACCGGGCGTCGTGAACCAATGGGTTATGAGGTTGGTCAACAGACAACACGCATAGACGGAAACAAACGACTCCGCCGCATCTGCCCGCTTTTTCTTGATCCGGGCAAAGCGTTCCGCCTGTTCTCTCGAGGTCGTTGTATAAAACCCTCGACCGAAATCCTTGCCGGGGGTAGACAGCGACAGGTCGATCCGCTCCACACCGGTAAGCCCGCCATGGTAAACCACTGTCGGCATGACCGGATCGCTCAGACCGCACCTCCTTGTGCCCGGACATGTTTGAGCACGTCAGCGGCAACCGCCGCGTTGTCATAGTAGTGCAGCAGTTCGTAATTATCTTCGAGAAAACGGATGATGCCATGCCTGTCGTCCTCGTCGAGAAAACGATCCAGCGACCACCCCGTCATCTTCCGAAGCGACGTGATGGCGAAGGCAATCCAAGTGGCAATGATTTGCTGTTCAGACATGGCCGCATGATAACAAAACCGCTTGGAACGCCCAAGCCCCATTTCGTGATATACTGCGCCCGGGTGTGTGTCAGATTCGTAACATCGTTTCCGCTGTTTCCGCTGTCACGCCGCGAACACGGGCTCTCTGCGCTTCCCCTCGCGGCT
>Ga0255347_1008177_pt1 | contig 10610 bp, 9 predicted proteins | sample wastewater_treat_2_FD_192479 | JGI IMG/M metagenome (GOLD analysis project Ga0255347, IMG submission 192479) | Wastewater microbial communities from Lulu Island WWTP, Vancouver, Canada - plant24 | ecosystem: Engineered > WWTP > Wastewater > Unclassified | place: Canada: Vancouver, British...
ACATGATCCCTATCCCTGCCCAGATGAGCCAGACGAGCATGGCCGGCGGGTCGAGCGCCATGAGCACGGTCGCCACCGCCGCAACTGCCACTGCCACCTGGCTGACCCGCAGGACCTCTTTTTCTCCTGCTCCAGGCTTCAAAACGTTCCTGTAGATATCCCAGCTGAAGTAGGTGCCGATGGTCAGCATGAGACGATCGGTCGTGGACATCACCGCGGCAAGGACAACGACCGCGAACACGCCCCATACCATGATACTGGGCACGGCGGACGCAATCCCGTAAATGAAAACGAAATCGCCTGCGTTTTTCACGGCGGGGAGCTGGATGATCCCTTCTTTTACAAGGGCGATCCCGGCAAAACCCCCGAACTTCATCAGGAACATGACCACCCCGTAGATCACGAATGCGACCAGCGGGGCCCACTTGAAGTACCGGGTCTCCCTGACTGCCAGGATATTGTTGATCACGTGGGGAGCGCAGGCGAGGCCGATCATGAGCAGGAGGGAGAAAGAGAAAATGTAGGCCGGAGTGAAGACCCCGGAGCTCACAAAGGGCTGGACGAAGTCAGGGTTGCCGGCACTCATCACCTCGTTGATGCGGGTAAAGCCGCCTGCCTTCATGATGACCAGCGGGGCCATGACCAGGACACCGGCGATCAGGATCATGCCCTGCACGAGCGTCGTCCAGGTGACCGCGTACAGCCCCCCGATGACCGTGTAGATGGTCACTATCAGGGCTCCCAGGACCAGGGCGAACCAGTGGGGGAAGGAAAAGAGCCACATGAGGACAATGCTCACCGCAGTATACTGGCCTGCCAGGTAGATCATGGAGACAATGATGCCTGAAACCGCGCTCAGGGTGCGGAGGGCCTTCGGGCTGTAATACCGGTGGACCAGGTAGTCCTGGACGGTGAGGTAGTTGTTCGCCCTGGCGAGGCCCTGGATCTTAACTCCGAAAAAGATGATGCAGAAACCGATTGACAGGGGAACAAAGATCTGCTCCCAGATCGTGGGCCATCCGAATGCATACCCGAGGCCTGACACCCCGAGGAGTGACATGCCGCTGCAGACCGACCCGATCATGAGCATGGTGAAGAGCCAGAACCCGAGCGATCTCCCGGCCACGACATAATCGGCCATGGTATGGATCTTTTTCGAAGCCCAGACCCCGATCCCGATCATGGCCAGGAAATACGCCACGACAATGGCAAGGTCAAAGGGGTCAAACACCTCACGCGACCTCCCGGAATAGAAAAGCCCAGTAAAGGAGCAGCGCTATCACAACAATCACCGCCCCTCCTGCGGCCGCAATAGTTATAGCTGGAAGACCGAACATGGTTAAATCCTGCATACGTGGGAGATTGTTCCATTAAACACATTCGATACGAGGGCGGCCGAACAGGGTATCTTCCCCTTATACGGTTGCAAGTGGGGAAATCCGGGATCGGCAGCGGTGGGGGGGCGCATGCATGGATCTGCACGTGCGGGAAGTGCGGGTCCCGACCCTGCGGTGAGGAAGCCGTGTCCACTGTCGAAGGCGCCCTTTGCGGCCTCCTCGAATTTTTCATGAAAAATTGCCACAGGTATTTTCATCCTGCATGCATGTGGCACGAAGTGAACGTGCCGCTTTCCTGAGAGCCCGGGAGGCGGGGTTCCGGAGCATACCTCACTGCTCAGGTTCTTCAAAAATCTCACGATCCCAGGCAAAACGTGGTTTTCAAAAAATTCACCGCCTCGTGAGAAGCGGCATTCGTTACCCTTTTTTGTTCTTTTCGCATTCGGCCAGTTTATCCAGGATTTTATCCATCAGGGAATCCCAGGGATCCCCAAATTTGCCATATTCCTTTACTTACCAGGGTGGTATTTTCAGCGTTATCGTGGACCGGGAATTTGATGTATTGCCTGCCGGTCCATGATTGGGCCGTCTGTTATTCACTGAACGAAATGTTCCGTTGAACGACATAGATATATAGTATGAAACTGATTATCACACGCCAGTGCCTCAACGGGCTATGGCATGGCAATTGTTGCTGTGATCGAGAGCCTTCCGGTGGGAATTTCCTCCAGAAATCATCATATAGACATTTCCTTGGATGACGATGTACCAATCCCTTAATTTACGATGATTTTCCCTCGGGTGCCGAATGTCCTATTGATTCAGGGAATGAGGAGAGAGAAAAGTCCGATAAGAAAAAATTATCGATAATGAGGTAAGGAGGTAATTCGGATGGTTGATTGGTCAGTTCCAATCGGGGCGGGGATTGCCTTTTTCGGCGGTGCTATAGCAACCGGCTGGGCACAATCAAGGATTGGAGCGGCAGGCGCGGGTGCAGTCGCAGAAAGACCGGAAACAGCCGGTATTATCATTGTACTCGAGGCTATTCCTGAAACCCTGGTTATCCTGGGTTTTGTTGTCGCGGCACTGATAATATTGCTCACATAGGGAGAGAATTTATTCCTGCCATCTGGAGTCTGTGCCAAAAAATAGCGATGAATAAAATCCATGCACACAACCAGGCAATACCCTGATAAAGCAAATCTCAGGGGTTGGAATATGGCCCCCCTGGAAATGACAGACTGCAAGAAAGGACTCACCGGAAAATATAAATTTTGAACTGTGAGCAATGAGAACACTTTTTTGCCCGGTTTCATGATATCCTGGCCGGAGGTTACCTCCACCCATCTTCCACCATCTTTATAAAAAAAATGCGCGGTTTGATCCGAATTGTCGGAATTCAAGGTGAAATCATCTGAATCGAAATGTTAAATGAGTAACGTATAAATATTAATATAACACCTATTCAAGCGATCCTCCGTAGTTCGGGGGAAATTGGCCTTGGTATGGAGTCGAAACATTTTGAATTGGTTGGAAAGTTGAAAAATGCGGCGATTCGGAGGTGTGAAGAGCGTATCGTGGCGGCAAGACGCGCACCAGCCCGTCCGGACGGAGGGATGAAACCTCCACCCGCGGTGTATGGCCCCACCGCTTTCTTGAGACATCGTCACGGACTGTAAAAAAACAAAAAAGAAAATGCGGCTAAGCTGGGAGAGGATTTGCAAAAGTGTTGATGATGGAACAGCGCGGTAACGGTAAAAAATTGTTGCAACGGGTGGTGCCATGACGCCTGAAAAATCAATTTTGCAGAAAATACGGGAAAAAGAACTCGAAATAGGTGTAAAAATTGACCAGTCCAGGAGGGATGCTGACCAGCTACAGGAAACTGCCAAAAAAGCGGCATCTATGATACTCGTCCAAGCTGATGAAGAAGGCAGGGCGATTGCCGGGGAGTTTTACCAGAAGGAGATTGAGAAGGTCCGGAACGAGGTAAAATCCCTGGAATCGTACACGGGCGAGGAAGTAAAAGCAGTTCGTGAGAAGGGAGAACGAAACCTGCCCCAGGCAGTGGATCGAATCGTCTCTATCGTATTGTCTGAATAAGGCCTATGCTCCAAAAAATGATAAAAATCCAGGTGATAGGTCCCAAGAACGACCTTTCCAGTGTCGTCGATCTCCTTTACCACGAGGGGACGGTCCATCTCGAGGATGCATCCGTCCAGGTTGCAGCAGGCGATACCATCCTGAAAAAAATGAGCGTGGAGAGGGGGGCCGACATCACTGCGGCTCTGGCAAAGGTCGGTGGCATCCTCCTTTCCCTGCCAAAGACCAGGGTGAATGATAAGAAAGTCGCCGCCACCTACAAGGAACTCAGTGGGAAAACTATCGACGAACTTCTCGCACGAGCCGGCACCGTTATCAGCGAATTGGAAACTGTTACCAAAAACCTTGCCGCAGAAAAAGCCGACCATGAATTCACATTGTCCAACCTGTCCAGATATGAGAAGATTATAGAGAAAATCCAGCCGCTTGAAAGCCAGCTCCCCATGCTGAAAGGGTTCGAGGTGACCGTCATCCTCATCCAGAAGGAATTCAAGGACGTGGTCGAGGTCATCCGGAACGCCCTCACCGAGATAACCCGGAACCAGTTCGAGATGATCTCTGCGGATGTCGACGAAGCAACCCTCGCGATGGTCACCGTCTTCAATAAACGATACTCGGATCAGGTGCATTCCTTCATATATACCCAGAACGTCAATGAGATTCACCTGCCGCCCGAATACCTGGGGAAACCGTTTCATGAGATATTCAAGCTGATCGAGGAGAGAAAGGCGAAGTCCTCAGTGGAAATGGAACGGATTGATATTGCCCTTGCCCAGTATTCTGCCACATGGTACGAAGAACTTACGGTGCTCCGCCAGATCCTCGAGGACAGGAACGAAGAATTAAGCGTTTTTTCAAAAATGGGGCAAACAGAATATACATTCGTGATTGTTGGATGGGTACCGAAGAAGTTCCTGAAAAACACCAAGGATCTCCTGAAAGACACGTTCGGCGGTCGTGTTATGGTCATCGATCTGGCCGTCAGCGCCGATGAAGAGGCCAATGCCCCGACCTTTTACGACAATCCCCGGATTGTAAAGCCCTTTGAATACCTCATGAAGATTATCAGCCCGGCACGATATACCGAGATCGACCCCAGCCCCATCCTCGCCATCTTCTTCCCGATATTTTTTGGCCTGATGGTCGGGGATATCGCCTACGGCCTCATCATCCTCGTCTTTGCCCTCATCGTGAAATGGAGGTTCAAGGTCTACGACTGGCTCCAGCAATTGATGAACATCCTCATCATCTCGTCGTTCCCGGCTATCTTCTTCGGGTTCATGTTTGGTGAAATTTTTGGAGACTTCGGCGAGCACATGGGCTGGATCCAGCCGGTCACGCTCTTCGGCATAACGTGGAACCGGATAGATGCCATAGTACCCCTGCTCATCCTTGCTATAGCCATTGGCGTCTTCCACGTGTTCCTGGGGCTCGGGCTGGGCGTGGTGAATGCGTGGGCCGAGATGAGGTGCAAGAGGCACGTTGTCCTCGCAAAGAAGCACATATGCGAGAAGACAGGGATGATCCTCGTGATCACCGGGCTGTTCCTGGTGCTGGGGGCCTCGGCGAAGGTAGCTCCAGGCGTCCTCTTAACGCCGGGCGTCGCGCTGATAATCATCGCATTACCCCTTATCATTTACGGGGGAGGTTTCTTCGGCGCATTCGAGATCATGAGCACGGTCGGCAACATCCTCTCCTACGCACGTATCATGGCCATCGGTATGGCATCGGTCATACTTGCCATAGTGGCGAACAAGCTGGGGGGCATGATGGAAGTGGCAATACTTGGGCTCCTTATCGCAGTGCTCCTGCACACACTCAACATCGTCCTCGCCATGTTCAGCCCGTTCCTCCATTCCCTCCGTCTGCACCTTGTCGAGTTCAACTCGAAATTCTACCAGGGCGGGGGGAAAATGTACAAGCCGTTCAAGAAGGAGGAAGAGGGACGCCTGTGAATACCTGGCGAAATATTTCCCGGTATACAGTTCCTTGTCAGGACACAAAGCAAAGAGGAGTGAATCATGTAACGTAAATCGCGCCGATTCAACGTGCAAATACCCTCTGCGCTGCAATGATTTGGCGGCGGCCGAAGGGTCGTATCGTCGGCTGAACAGGGGTGTGCCGCCTGTACACCGGTGGCATTTTAGAAGGAGGATTATATAGATGGTAGATTTTGGAATTCCCATTGGAGCAGGCATTGCATTCGGGCTCGGGGCACTCGGCACCGGGATCGCACAATCGAAAATTGGAGCGGCAGGTGCAGGAACGATTGCCGAAAAACCGGAAACTTTCGGATTGATGATCATCCTCGTGGCGATTCCGGAGACCCTCGTTATCCTGGGGTTCGTGGTCGCATCGATGATCATGATCATGCTGGTATAATTTTGTACGGTATGAGCGAATATCGCAAAGTGATGGTAGCGTTCTGGATGTTGGAGAGAGGGAAGGGAACCCGATGACATATGAGAACCTGATAACCGCCGTGGAGGTCAGCGCCCAGGAGCGCATGGAGGAGATTCACAACCGTGCACGAAGGGAAGTGGAAGAGATAACCCGGGAAGCACAGGAAAAGGTCGACCCAACTAAGAAGCGGCACCTCGACGAGGCAGTACGGCAGGTCGAAATTGAGAAGACCAAGTTGCTTTCCGAAGTCCGGGAAAAGAGCCGCATAGAGGTCATCAGGACAAAGAACGATATTTTCGAGAAGGTATTTGAAGAAGCCGCACGAAGGCTTGGCTCGATACGTGGACAACCGCTCTATAAAAAAACCTTTCAGGCGCTTCTTGTCGAAACACTCAAGGAAATGGGAGAAGGTGACGTGGTCATCCACATCGATCCCAGAGACGATGCGCTCTGCCGGGAGGGGCTCACCGAACTGAAAAAAAATTGTACCATTGTTGCCGACCTTGCCAGCGCAGGAGGATTGAATGCCCATACCCGTGATGAACGGTTCATCGTCTTCAATACCCTCGAATCCCGGCTTCAGAGAGCCAAAGAGTTCTACAGGCCCGAGGTCTTCTCGTTGCTCTACGGGTGAGCAGGATGGAATACGCCTATATCAATGCACGGGTACGGGCCATGAAAGGCCGGCTCCTCGACCGTGCATTTCTGGAGCACCTTATAAACCGACCCGACATTGATTCCTTCATCACGGAACTTGAAAAAACGGCATACCGGGATGAACTGGAAAAAGCCGGGGTGCAGTTTTCAGGCATTTCACGCGTCGAACTTGCCCTGCGGAAAGACCTGGTCCGGGCATTCAGGACTATCCGGCGACTGTTTGCCGGAGAAGAAACAGAAAATTACCTCACGATAATCCTCCACCGCTGGGACGTCCAGAACATCAAGACCATCCTCCGGGGAAAAAAGATCCACGCGGCATCGCCGGAGATATTCGAATGCCTTGTCCCGGCGGGCGACCTGGACGAAGCAGCCCTCACCGAGCTGGTGAAGCAGCCGGATGTGAAAGCCGTCATCGACCTGCTCGCGACCTGGGGTGTCATGTACGCGCGCCCGCTGACACGCAAATTCAAGGAATACAGTGAAACAAAGGACATGTCAGTGCTCGAGTACGCCATTGACACCTATTTCTACGAGTATGCGCTGTCAGCGCTGAAAAAAGGGGAGACTGATGATGACCGCATCATGCGGAGCATGATCATCACCGAGATCGAGATAAACAACATTAAGACCGTCCTCCGCGTGATCAGGGACCGGATCGACCGTGAAGAAGCAAAGCAGTTCTTCATTCAGGGCAGCTCGGAATTTGACACGGATAAGTTGCTCTCCATGATGAAATCCGGGACGATCGACGGCGCACTCAAGCACCTCGAGCTGACTCCGTACCGCTTCCTCACCCACGTACCCCAGGAGTACATAGCAATTGAAAAAATTTCGGCATTTGAAAAGGAGCTGGATAATTATCTCGTGAAAAAAGGCATAAAGTATTTCCTGGGGGACCCCCTGTCCATCGCAGTCCCGCTCGCCTACACCTGGGCAAAGTATGCCGAAGTCACCAACATCAGGGTCATTGCACGATGCAAGATCGCTGATGTGCCCGAAAAGGAACTCAGGGAGGCGCTCATCGGTGTATAAGTTCATCGTGGTCACCGATCCCGACACGGCACCGGGTTTCCGCCTGGCGGGCGTGGACGTGCTCGAGATCTCGAGCAATGAAGAGGCAGGAAAAATGCTCCCGTCACTGCTCCTGCGGGACGATACCGGCATCATTGCAGTCAACGAGGAGTATATGACGTCACTTGATGAGAAGACCATGGACCGGATTGAAAAATCATACCGGCCGATCATCATTCCCATCCCTTCCCGGGTAAAGCGCATTGACCAGACGAGTTACATTGAGCGGTTGCTCCGAAGAGCAATCGGCTACAACATCGTGATCAGGAGGTGACCAGCATGATAGTCGGTTCTGTATCCCGCATATCCGGCCCGGTAGTCGTCTCGGAAGGGATGCGCGGGTCGAGGATGTACGACGTGGTGAAAGTCGGGGAGCAGCAGTTGAACGGGGAGATCATCAGGCTGGACGGCGACCAGGCCGTCATACAGGTCTACGAGGACACGACCGGCCTCCTGGTCGGGGAAGAGGTCGCAAACACCGAAATGCCCCTCTCCGTTGAGCTGGGGCCCGGCCTCCTTTCCTCCATCTATGACGGAATCCAGCGCCCGCTGCCCGTCCTTGCAGAGAAGAGCGGGAGCTTCATCTCGCGGGGTGTATCCCTGCCCGGCCTCTCCAGGACCCAGACATGGGAGTTCACGGCAACCGCGAAGACTGGGGATGCGGTTTCGGGAGGAGATATCCTCGGGACCACCAGGGAGTACTACCTCGAGCACCGGGTCCTGGTACCGCCGCTGGTTTCCGGTACAGTAAAAGAGATCTCGAGCGGTTCATTCAGGGTGGACGAACCGGTCGGCATGCTTGACAATGGCACCGGATTATACCTGATGCACACCTGGCCCGTGCGGAAAGGCCGGCCGTACCTGAAAAAGATGGACCCCGATACGCTGCTCGTCACGGGGCAGCGGGTCTTTGATACGCTCTTCCCGGTGACCAAGGGCGGCACGGCGATGATCCCGGGCGGGTTCGGGACAGGAAAGACGGTGGCGGAGCAGACGCTTGCCAAGTGGTCAGATACCCAGATCGTTGTCTACATCGGGTGCGGGGAGCGGGGGAACGAAATGACCGACGTGCTCACGGAGTTCCCTGAACTCCTCGATCCGCGGACGAAACTGCCCCTCATCCAGCGGACCGTCCTCATTGCAAATACCTCGAACATGCCGGTCGCTGCCAGGGAGGCATCGATTTATACCGGCATCACCATCGCCGAGTACTACCGGGACATGGGGTACGATATCTCCCTGATGGCTGATTCGACCTCGCGGTGGGGCGAAGCATTGCGAGAGGTCTCCGGCCGGCTCGAAGAGATGCCTGGTGAAGAGGGGTACCCGGCATACCTCGCCACGCGGCTTGCCGCGTTCTATGAGCGGGCAGGGCGCGTGGAATGCCTGGGATCGGGTGACCGGAAAGGGTCCATCACCATCGTGGGAGCGGTATCCCCGCCGGGCGGCGACTTCTCTGAACCTATCACCCAGAACACCCTTCGCATTGCCGGCACGTTCTGGGCGCTTGATACCAGCCTCGCGTACCGGCGGCATTTTCCATCGGTAAACTGGATCAAGAGCTACTCCCTCTACCTCGACCAGGTGGAAGACTGGTTCAGGCGAAGCGGTTTCACGGAGTGGAAAGAGATCCGGGCGCGAATCATGTACCTTCTCCAGAAGGAGGTCGAGCTCATGGAGATCGTGCAGCTCGTCGGCCCTGATGCGCTCCCCGAGAGCGAGAAGGCCATCCTCGAGGTGACCCGGATGATCCGGGAGGATTTCCTGCAGCAGAGCGCTTACCATGACGTCGACTCCTACTGCTCCCTCGAAAAGCAGTACTGGATGCTCCAGGTCATCATCGCGTTCTTCGACCGGGTCAACAAGGCGATGGAGAAAGGCGTATCCCTGGCCAAGATCCTGAAACTCCCGGTAAAAGCAGAGATCGGGCGCATGAAAGAATTAACCGGTATCGAGGATATCAAGGCGATACTCGCCACGATTGACCAGTCCCTGCTCGCGCTGGAGGAAGAGCAATGACCCGGGCTTCCCTTTTGCGCAAGGAGAGCAGGACCATCAACTACGTATCGGGCCCCCTTATCTTCGTCCAGAACGTCAAGGGGGTCTCGTACGGGGAGATTGCTCGGATAATCCTCCCCAGTGGTGAGGAGAGGACCGGCCAGGTCCTCGATATCTCGAAGGAACTTGCGATCGTCCAGGTCTTCGAAGGCACGAGCGGGATCGACAACCGGATGACGCGGGTCCGCTTCACCGGCAAACCCCCCACGGTCCCGGTATCCATCGATATGCTCGGCCGGATCTTCAACGGAGTGGGCAAACCCCGGGACGGCGGGCCGGACGTCATCGAAGAGGCCTCCCTGGACATCCATGGCATGCCCATCAACCCGTCGGCCCGGGATAAGCCTGCGGATTTCATCCAGACAGGGATGTCTGTCATCGACGGCCTGAACACGCTTGTGCGGGGCCAGAAACTGCCGATCTTCTCGGGGGCAGGCCTCCCCGCGAACAAGCTCGCTGCCCAGATCGCCCGGCAGGCGCGGGTCCTGGGGGAAGAAGAGAAATTCGCCGTGGTATTTGTAGCCATGGGGATCACCTACAAGGAAGCCTCGTTCTTCATGCGTGACTTTGAGAGGACAGGGGCACTGGAGCGGGTGGTCTTCTTCCTCAACCTTGCCGATGACCCCACCATCGAGCGCATCGCGACCCCGAGGTGTGCGCTGACCGCTGCAGAATTCCTGGCCTATACCCACGAACTCCACGTGCTGGTCATATTGACCGACATGATCAATTATTGCGAGGCGCTCCGCGAGATCTCCACCGCCAGGGAGGAGGTGCCGGGGAGGAGGGGATACCCCGGGTATATGTATACCGACCTTGCCTCCATCTACGAGCGGGCAGGGAGAATTAAGGGGAAGAAGGGATCGATCACCCAGATCCCCATCCTCACTATGCCCGATGACGATATCACCCACCCGGTGCCGGACCTGACGGGGTACATCACCGAAGGCCAGATCGTCCTGTCCCGCGACCTCTTCC
>Ga0255347_1008179_pt1 | contig 10607 bp, 6 predicted proteins | sample wastewater_treat_2_FD_192479 | JGI IMG/M metagenome (GOLD analysis project Ga0255347, IMG submission 192479) | Wastewater microbial communities from Lulu Island WWTP, Vancouver, Canada - plant24 | ecosystem: Engineered > WWTP > Wastewater > Unclassified | place: Canada: Vancouver, British...
ATGCGCCACCTCGCTCATGCTGAGTTAAAAATGACACCATACTCTTTTCCCTCAGCAACTCCACCCCTAAAGTGGCTCAATTCCTGACGACCATTTTTGGCTCAATTTATCACGACCGGAAACAATAGGTAAGATGAAATATCCGCATATACCAGATATTTCTTGCGGAAAATCCCTGGATGCCGGGAAATTCAATTTGTAAATCCTTCGCCAGTTTTTCAACTACCGATTTTCCCCATCCCTCTTTGTCTTGACGCTCGACGATCATCCGACCGATGTCTGCATAAAGGGCAATGAGTTCTTTATTGACGGCCTTGAGCGCATCATACTGAGTCTTTCGGATTCTTTCTTTAATGGAATTCAGAAGCTGCGCGTATGCCTTGTGATCGGTAATGGTTGCCATCTTTTCTCTGTTATTTAGTGTGATCCATGCGTTTAGATTAAAATTGAAGGGTTGATGAAGAAAAAAACGAAAAGCAGTTTAGAAAAAGCAATTCGGTTTTGTGTCCGCAGAATAAGAGTTCTACTGATCATCTTTAATCCAATTGCTCATAGAACCTCCGCCTGCCTTAAGGAAATTCATAGCCGTCTTCTTCCATTCTTGTAAACAACTTTTTGAGAGCATCCTTCTCAGTATAAGTTATATGAATGTTACCTAAAGCAAGTTTATTTAATGCGTTGTTAGATGCTGGTGTTAAAAGCTGATTCACATCTGCAAAACTTCTTATTTTTGTTAAATGCGGAATCAAATCTAAAAGATTCTTTTCAAACTCAATCTCATTATCGATTTTTTTTATCCCGATTTCATCTTTTTTTTGTTCTTTGATTGTCGATTTGTCAATCAAAGTTTTCTTAAAATCAATCGGTAAATTAATATGCATATTAGATACAGCAAACCAGCATGCTTGGAGTTTACAATATTCAGCCACATTCTTGACGTTTGATGGCGCTTCTTTTATTTTTTCAGCAATAGCCGGTGCACATACTTCAAGAGTTTTTTTCAATCCATCCGAGAGATCCTGTTTGTTCCATATCTCTTGTAAATTAACAACTAATCCGTTCATTTTACTTACATGGTTAACAAGCCACGCAAGTGTGTATGTTACGATTTGTGCTTTATATCCTCTATCTGCCTTGTACCATTCGGAACTGGCAACCATATGATCTGTCCACCGAAAAACTATTGTCTTGGCAACTGATTCTTTAAAATACCCTTCATTGAAATTATTGGGATTAGCTATCCATGCTTTATCAATGTCTTCGGCAAAGCTCATAAAACATTTCTGCGCACCACGGCAGACAATATGGGGTTGACAATCAAACGTTAATTCGTATTTCGCAAGATCAGTTTTTTCAATTACTTGGTCAACAGGAAACTCAGCTTCAAATTTTCTCTTATCTGCAGTAGTTCCGCGTGCACGTTGATCTCTGTATTGCCCTCTGGCCCTTTCATAAAACCATTTTGTTGTAGTTAAAGTGCCGGCTTTTTGTGGTGAAGAAAGTCTGCGTGATATTTTTTCAAGTTCTATATGAAACTGATGCGTCGAGAAGAAATCTGCTTCACTGACTTTATTTTGTGTATTAGCGTACCTTGCTATTTTGGGAACATATTTATCGATCAAATTCTCAGTCAAGACAGAAAGTTTCATCTGCACAAATACCCTTTGGAGGTCGGCATCCTTATTGTCTTTCGCATAAAGAATTGAGGCTGTCGTCTGACCGCCATTGACAATTTGGAGATTTCTGATCAAACTGATTGCCGGAATACCTCCGGGGAGTTCTTGCATTTCCAGACCCGATGCTGTCGCTGTGAGTCCGTTATTATATGCAAAAAACATCTCTGGTGTCTGGTCAAGCGTTGTAATAATCCCTTTATTAACTTTGGTCTTTGCCTGCAGAAAAGTCCGCACATTTTGTTCCAGGAGGCGCGGACCATAAAGTCCATAAATCTTAGCAAGCAATTCGCCTGGCATTACAATAAGATAGGAGGCAAAGTCGCTGCTGCCTGTATATGCATTGAGGCATGGAATCGGTGATCCATTTATTTCTAAAAGGTCTACTTCAATTGGCTCTGATCCGTTTCTGGATCCAAGAATATCAATGTACCTAGTAAAATCGAGCAGATTGTAAGTAAAAATTTTACCAGATATTTCTTTCGAGCTGACACTTTTCTTTCTGGCAACGAAACGGGCGTTTGAAAATATGATCAGCCGGATTCGCTTTATATCTCTATAATAAACATAAATAGGGTATGCAGCCTGAAATGCCGGGCTGGTCTCCTCCAGTCTATTTATATAATCAGGTCTTTGAGCAGCTTCAAAGAAGCGTTCAGCGTTTTTGTAAAGACTGTCAATCTGTCCCTGATTCAGTGTCTGTAATTCTTCGTCTGCTCTATAATCGCAGATGGCAAGATACAATTCGCCACGTTCAGCATCAAGAGCGTAACCATCAATTTGGTGACCAAGTACACCTTCTTTCCTGACAGGTGTATACGTCAAATCAATACAGTCGCCGTTTTCAGTAGCAATCTGAGAATAGCGTTGAAAAAAGCAGGCCCGTTCCGGTTCGCCAAAAGTATGTACTTCTCTTGTGAGATCATCTCGAAAATCATCAAAAGTGGCATTAATATCGTCCATGTATCTCACCTCCAGATTATTCATCTGTTCCGAATACCCAACTTATAATTTCACTTTCATTTTTGATGAATGGTGTACATGCTTCGACTTTGATACTGTATCTCACATCTTCCACGCCAGTTGGCATCATTGTGGCCCTGAGCGCGGGAAATTTATCAGTAACATGGTAATATACGCGTTCGTGCAGAATCCATCTTGCATCGTCATACTCTTCCCGCCTTATATAACCAAACTCAATCAGTGTTGCCTGCAGCATATCTGTTGCTTCACTATGCTCCTGATTAAATAACGCCATTAATTCATCTACAAGCGAATTCAGTGAATGAGCCGCAATATCTTTATCTCCCGCTATTCCAAGAGTCTGATAACAGATGAAAATTTGTCCAGATGTTATGTCGAGTTGATCGACAGAAGAAATATGCAGTTTACGATCTGAACTGCTAAGCTGTGTTTTAACCTCAATCATCCAGTGACCAATCAAAAAATCCTGCTCATCACCATATGGACCTCTCCAAGCCATCAGAGCTTCCATCGGAAACAGACGTGTGAGCATGAAATCTTTAAAAAACAGTAGCTCACCAAACAGTCCTATGATCTGGCTTTGGGACAGTAGTTTTTCTTTTCTTGCTTTAAGCAGTTCCTGCCAGCGTTTAAGCCTGTTTAGTATGATTTGTATTCCAGCCCCATCCTGAGAACGCTTAAGGCTTCTGGTAGCTGCCATCAGATTTGAACATAAAGCCTTGAATATATCCACTTGTGTGGAATCAAGCAGGCGCATGAAAAGCTCCCATATGCCATTTTCACATTCAACAAGTGTAATATCAATTCCGGCTAAGCGTGTCGGTTTGGGTAGTGTTTCTCCCGCGATTTTTCCACGGAAAGTGAATATATAGTTGCCTTGGTAATCTTTTCCGTAAAAGAAATCCATTGGGTGTGAAGGATCGACCCTTCTCATGCGAAGGTCATTTGGATGATCGCTCGGTCGAATGTTTTGCCAATTATCAGACATAATCAACCTCATCGGGTATCTGCTCATCATCATCTTGTTCCCGCTCCATCTCCAGCAGTTGATCTCTATAGACTTTGTTTACCTGATACCTTCGTTCAACAGGCGGAACCTGTGTTGCTGGAAGGCAAAAACTTAATGATACAATTGGTCCCGTTATAAGTGTTTCTCTCGCTTCATTATTTTTAAGACCACCATAAAATATATGAATAAGCAGAAGTGGTTTCTTTCTCTGAAGACTATATGCACAATAGCCTCTCGCACAATTGCCAGCCTCTATTTCTGCTTCTGCTGATTCAATTTCTTTTTGATCGAGACCGATCTTTTCATCACCGGGATTGGCAACTCTATTTTTACTGGTAATCTTGTAAATACCGTTATCTACAGTGCCAGCCGTGCGGCTTCTTATATAAAGTTTCTCCCCTGGTATTACGTCATTACATTCTGTGCCCCTATTATCTGGTAGAGGTATTGCGACATCCCACTTCGCAAGATCCGCATTTAACCGGTCTGAAAAATAATCAAGGAATAGTGATCGATCACCGGTGATTGGTCCAAGATCATTAAGTTCCTCGGGGAATTTGAACGCCTGAAGGAACTGGAAAATAATTGATGCATCAATACCTTCATTCTTACTGCCTTTCCACAGGCGCGTTTTTCCTTTAAACTCTTCAGTTTTTCCAAGTTTTTCGATCAATTTTTGAACTTGAATAAGATTACGCTGATTGACAGTATTATCGTTATAAAGTTTATATCCCTCCAGATGTCGTCCAGAATAATCCTGAGCAACAACCATCTCAGTGGCAGTTCTCATCTTGTTAGCAGCAGTAATTCGTATTGCAGCAGGGTCGTGCCGCACGCGCAGCCCATAATCAATCGGAGTTAAATGGAGCCGTTTCATCCTGTTGATTTCAGACCTCAATTCTTCTATGGCATCAGTAATGAACTCATAGTGATCGAGTGACTGTTCCGGCAACCAAAGCCGGCAAAGGTCTTCATATCTGTTCCTGTACCCGAACCATCTGGCCATCTGCATCAGTGTATCCGAAGCAGATGCATTGCGGAGTATATATGAAACCGTTAGACCTTCCAGCGTAAGCCCCCGCGATAATGCGAGGCCACCTATCGCGATAACGTGAAGCCCAGTATCTTTATGCTGCGTATAATCAAGCACACCGCCACGCATGTTAACTGTCCTAACTGTTATACTGGAAACCGAAAATGGGAGAACGTTAAGAATCTCCAGAAAAGAGAAGCCGCAGTTTGCAAACTCTTTATCGTAAGTAGATTTAAGCTTACGCATATTTACATCATGTACTGCATGCACCCCAAGCCCGGAATTTACGACAATCGAGTTCTTTAGTAAATCCAGATACTGATAGACAAGTCCGTAAATCAAGTCCTGCACATCATTAAATCGGCTTACGTTGATCATCATTGAGCAGTGTTGCTTCGCGTCGCCCCTTAAAACACGAATGCCTCTTGTAAGGAGAAAAGCCCTTACCGCTTCGTAAAGTGTCTCAGGCAAAATACTAACATTGTGGTTGCGTTTGTGTTTTAGCGGCAGAATATCATTGAAATCATTAATTACCCGCACCATTGGTTGCCGAAGATCACCATTTTCCTGGAAAATACGTGTCGCACCCGCATAATTTGACGGTGCCTCCAGTGCCTTGATAAAGTTGCGCGGGAAAAGGTCATCTTCTAGCATCTCATGCTCTGACTCAGGATCAATAAAAATATTTGCAAATGGTGTTGCGGTATACCCGATATAGGTTGAACGATTGAATAGTGCCAATATTCTGCGAATCGCTCCATTTATTGCTGTCACACGGTTTGGATCAGCATCCGTATTGATAGAGGCATTGTCAGCCTCATCATCAATCAGAAGTAATGGATCGTTTATCTTATTTGTTAAATTTTGTTCTTTCAACCAGTCGCCTAGTCTCCCCAGAGTCGTCTTATTCTTTTTAGTAACGAAAATGATTGGTTCATTCAAAGATGAAAGACTGACGCCATAAGTCGATGCAGCGGCTTTTAAGAAATCCCTGTCTCTTGATGTCCCATAAGCAGGGAATCTTCTCCGGTCAGCGTAGTTGATAATCGACAGGGGCTCTTGAGCTATTGCATGGAAAACAGATTTTTTCCCAATAAATGACTCATCCAGTCGTTCCTGCGTCTGCTGTCTAAGTATATTTGTTATGCCAGCAAGCAAAATAATGATCTTATAACCAGCATCAGCAGCTTTGCAGATCAAGGCAGCATAGTTTGTAGTTTTTCCCGCCTGTACGTGACCCATTACCATGCCACGCCGCCGCCACGGTTCTTCTGCTTCAGGGTTACCTGAGTAATCAAGTATTTCGTCGGTATCTGTATCGAGTGTAGCTACTACATTAGGTGGCAAAACACCTTTCTCTAAAAAATATCGTTTCAGACGATTCCAGTAAAAGAAGTCGATCCCCTGCTGTTTTCTTTCCTCAAGCCATGGTTTGAAATCGACACTTTTAAGCGCTGCACCTATTGTCTGAGTAATGTCAAAAGTGTGTTCAAAATACCGGATAATTTTCTCTTTATCTTCATCCGAAAACCTCCAAGGTGCATTTTCAACAGTCGCTCTAATCAATTCACGTGTAACCCGTGATGCGTTTGACAACTCAATACGAAAATAAGCAATTTTACTATCGTTCTCAGTCACTTATCCACCCTTCTTTCAATAAATAATCTTCAACCATTTCCCAGTTATTACTGAACATTTCGGCGTTCTTGATTGCTTTGATCATTGCTTTCACATTGCCTTCATTATCAGCGAGAATACCAGGGAGAGCAGCAGCAAGGAAGTCTCTGAAACGTTGAGGATCTGCCTCTGTTTGATGAATGTCAACAGATTCACTGGAAACATCTTGGCCAAATGCATTGACTGGAAAACCTTGCTCTATTGCCCGTAACGCACTCTCAACCTTTTCATGCTTTCCAGTGGAATCGTTTTGAAAAAGAGTCGCTATCAAAGGATGATCTCGATTAATTTCATATCGAATCTCACCGGATTTTGCATATCTTTTCCAGATAGAGACTGTCCCTTGGTCGTGAATTCGTCCACCTCTTGACCTGAAGACTTTTGCTGATCTACCTTTTAGTCCAGTCACGATCTGTTTTAATCTATTTCTCAATACAAATGGCAGCTGGACATCAGATTTATCGACGGTTATTTTCCACATGCTGTCAAGTGTATTGGGAATGTCCACACTGATCCGCACCAGCTGAGAAAGCTCACCATGTTTAACAAGCCGGAACCAAGTACCATATATAATGAGCCGTTTGTTACGATAGACATAGAAACCTTGGTTTTTCAAAAGGCCTTCATCACCTGCCAGCTTATCTAATTCAGAGCTCTTCAGTTTGGAGTAATGCGGCAGAATGTACGGATGAATTACTATCTTTGCCTGACCAGAAATTTTAAGAGTCTCAACCTCCAGCGGCTGGGTGGCATCGTGTTTTCTGTGAAACGGATCATATTCTGGAATAGGTTCACCATTCAGCGTTATCGTGAGCCTTTTACCTCTAACATCGCCAGCAACATATCGGTGAAATATCAATGCCAGTCTGTTTCGTGCATGAACAATCAAATCATTAAATTGATCCTGATCAATAGATCCGTCATCAGATAATCGATCACACTTCCTCCAGATAACCTCTGTCCCATCCCTGCTCAAAAGATCTGGTGAACAGGATGCCAGTATTTCTTTTTCAGAGAGAATTCCCATTTTCCAATTATCCAGATCGTTCAAGTCCCATATGGCACCTGACATTTCCTTTTTTTTCCTAGACAGAACAGTCAGGCAACTGCACTGTGAAAACGATGCTGACTTCATGCCCCAACCAAACCTGCCAAGATCATCAGGCGATCTTTCCATAAGTGGATTTTGACTTGCTGGTCGCATGGCGGCATACAGTTCATCAGGAAGCATGCCATGCCCATCATCAATTATGTGGATTTCAGGTTCGCCATTATTGAAAAAACAATTTAATCCGATTGTGTGCGCCGAAGCTTTTATGCTGTTGTCGATGAGATCTGCCAAGGCTCTGGCCAAGTCGTAGTTGCCGAAACTCCTCGCTGACATCATCAGAGCTGCTGCATCCGGCGGATTGGTAATGTATCTCACTAATCCCTCCTAAATTATCTTATCAACATCCTGGACTTTATTATCTACTGATATTAGATATTTTTCATAATGTCTGCCTGTAAAATCAGACAATATTTGTTCTAAGTTTTGCTATGAGTGACTGTACATTTCTGGTTTCGCATTCCCAGACCGTCAGCACTTTCCAGTTTCTAATTTCCAGTTTGTCTTTGGCCTCATGATCACGTTCTATATTCCTGCTGAATTTTTCCTCCCAGAAACTGATACGGCTTTTCGGGGTATAAGCGTACCTGCATCCAGTATGCCTGTGCCAGAAACAACCGTGCACGAATATAACTGTTCTATATTTTGGCAACACAATGTCAGGCTTGCCTGGTAAATCTTTGCTATGTAGCCTGAATCTGTATCCCATCCTGTGCAGAAGTGACCTTACAATAATTTCAGGCTTCGTATTGCCACTGTGAATGCGCGACATATTCCAGCTTCGATGTTTAGGCGAAATCCGATCCATTGCTTTGTATTGATAACGTTGGAATTAATATATCATTTACTATTTCCGCAACTTGTCTTGCAAGTAATGGCGGCACTGCATTACCAACTTGGGCATACTGCTGAGTACGATTACCACAAAAATAATAGTTGTCAGGAAAAGTCTGCAGACGTGCGGCTTCACGCACTGTTAAACTTCTACCCTGATGGGGATCAGGATGAATGTAATAATGGCCATCTTTTGAAATATGACTTGTGACAGTCGTTGCTGGATGCCGATAGATTTGAACACGAAACCGATCATTAAAATCGCCTGATTTAGCATTTTCGTGTTCAGGTAGAAGGTCAGCAGGATATTCTGAAAGCTTTGGCGATCTGTCATGTATTTGTGCAAAACAAGCTGCATAAATGTAACGATAAATATCCTTCAACATATGAGACCGTGTTGCATGATTACAAACACCACCAAGCTTTGGATCATTAAACCACCATTGCAGTTCTTTTGCGACTGGCGCATCGCATTGAATGAACTCATTGCCTCTATCTTGAAACGGCGCGGACATGTTTTTTATAATAGATACCAAATATTTATAAAACTTTTGTCCCTGCTGTTTTTTTAAACTTTTGAGCCAACGCTTGTCAAGCGCGTCAGATATCCTTTTTTCCCATATCACAGCATTGTCTTCTTCCTTTGATAAGCCACTTCTCAATATTGGCAGATAATTTATGACATCCTCTATGGTGGTGTAAATACCTTCTTTAAGAATACTTGGAATAACAGTAATGAAATCATTGCGCATACCTAAAAGAATAACGCGATGTCTAGTCTGTGGTATTCCGTATTTCTCACACTTCACAACAAAATCTTTGGAAACAAAATTTTCATCTTGTGTATCAGTCGGCTCTTTTACCAAGGAGAATATTTTATAGCTTGTTTCTTCAGCTGAAGCATGAGCAGGGAAAACAGATAATGGATTTCGAAGATCGGTTAGAATCTGATCAAATATTCTATTTCCCTGAATTGTTGATGAAAGAATCCCTTTTACATTTTCTAAAACAAATATTGGGGGCCGGTGTCTAGCAATAATTCTAAGATATTCGCGATACAAGAAGTGTCGATGATCTTTTTCAAATTCTTCAGGATTTTCTTTGCTGCGACGCCTGACACGTCCTGCAATAGAATATGCTTGACATGGCGGACCACCAATGAGAACCCATATACTTTTATTTTGTAGTGCTTCATTTATCCGGATATCAATTTCTTCCGAATTATTTTCAGCAAGTTCATAATGCCATGATTCCTTTTGCGCATTTTGTGCTTCAATTTTATAACGGCTAAACAACTCATCTCGCGATATCCCATCTTGTCGGAGAAACCGGTAATACTCTTCTGGCGCTTCACCATCCGGGAATTGCCTGAAGAAACTTCTTAACTCAAGAGTTTTGTGCGCAGAATCATCTTTCTCAATTGAAAGAGATATTTTAAATACATTTTCACCTTTAATATTCCGAATTGAAGAGAAACCTTCACCAAGTCCACCTGGTCCTGCGAACAAATCAATTACAGGAACTGCCATTTATTTGAAAACTCCTCTCTTAAGTGAATTACCATCGGTACTAATTTAAACAACTGGTCATTCCCCGACTTTTTATGAGACCATCAAAATTGATAAATCAAATAAATGAGGAACATACAACCTCTCCCTTGCCCGTGTAATCGCCACATAAGTCAAATTCTTCACCTGTTCTTCCGTCCAGCGCTCGCCTTGCAGCCAGTCCAGACCGATGACAAAGACACAGGCATAGTCAAATCCCTTGACACTGTGGATGGTAGAGATGGTTACGCTCTGTGTCGTTACATCGTAAGAGCGCTTGGCACGGTAATCTTCGGCAATCCAGTTGCAGTAAATGCCATACTTTTCCAGGGCATTTGTCATCAAATGAGGAAAATGAACGCCGGTTAAGGAATCCGGCGATTTCTGTGTATAGATAATGGCAATTTCGGAAAGAGGATAATTCTCGTCGTGATGAAGGTGGCTGATTTGGCGGGCAACATTGCCGATCAATTCGTCCAAGTCTTGGAATTGCCGGATTTCCGGTTCCGTCCCTGCCGGGGACAGGAAGTTTTGGAAGAGTTCCATCTGTGGTGGTCGGTGCTCGGTCTTTTCTTCTTTTTCATTGAGGAATTTCCGGGCAAAGTCGGCTATGGTGCTGGTGTTCCGGTAAACCCAGGATAATCGGTGGACACGCCCACGGACCTGAATGCCAAGGTCTTTCCATGTCTGCTTTCTGCGATAGATGTTCTGATTGTCGTCAAGGGCGATGGCCAGATGATTG
>Ga0255347_1008181_pt1 | contig 10606 bp, 10 predicted proteins | sample wastewater_treat_2_FD_192479 | JGI IMG/M metagenome (GOLD analysis project Ga0255347, IMG submission 192479) | Wastewater microbial communities from Lulu Island WWTP, Vancouver, Canada - plant24 | ecosystem: Engineered > WWTP > Wastewater > Unclassified | place: Canada: Vancouver, British...
TCTCTCATGCGGGGTAAACGAGACAAGCTTTACGGAGAATGCCTTCTGGGTCAACGGCATCATGACGAAGGTCGACATGGTCGATTTCGAATTCGACCGGGACAACCTCTCCCTGCCCTGGCGCATCCGCTCCGCCGACAGAAAGGTCGATCTGGTCTTCCATCCCGAAGCGCACAGGGAAGAAAAGGTCAATGCCCTTCTCCTCGCCACGAGGTTCACCCAGCTCTTCGGGGTCTTTGAAGGCACGCTCACCTCTGAAGAGGGCGAGATCATTCATGTGGACCTGTGCCCCGGCTTTGCCGAGGACCACTACGCGAAGTGGTGATCGCTTCGGGGGCGATCTGATTCATCCAGTCCCGATACATGATTGAGAGGGTGATGTAGTCCTTCTCATTGTCCACGTCCAGCGCCGCTCCTCCCACGGTCGTCAGGACGATCTTGAACCTTACGTTCAGGAGATGTGAGATCAACCGTTCCATACGCGGCCTCGTTACGGGGAAGCTCGCAAGGTGTGCGGCTCTCTCGAAGCCCAGAGCAGAGAGGCCTGCCGAGGCTTGAAGCGTCAGGTACATTCCCAGGGTCCGGAAGATATTTCCCCTGCTGAACCTGATGAGCTTAAAGAAGGATTTGATGATATTGAAGATTTCCCTCTGATAGCGGTACTCGTAGACCTCGAGAACAAGGTCGATGCTCTGAAGGAGGAGAAACGGCTTTGCCATGTGGAAGTTGTTCTGCCTCAGGTTCCCGTCCCACATGTGGAAGGTGGCCATCTTGATTCCCGGCCTGCCCTTCCTCGGTCCGAAGAGCTTCAAGACATTCTCCGAGGTGGCGCCTGCAATGTAATCGTAGCGCTCCATGTCGCACTGGGAGATGAATTCGTTCAGTTCCTTAACCGAAATGAGGGGGATGTCGCCGGAAAGGAACAGGACGGGCTTGTCGTGGTAGCGTTCCAGGATGTCGGGAGTGAGCCTCCCTGTCTCCCAGTATTCGTCGATGGTGCAGAGGAAGCCTTCCCAGCCGTTTTCTGCAAGGCTCCTCTTCTGCTGGACGATCCTCACATCGAACCCGCCGATGATTTCCTCGAACACCTCTTTGGGGCCGACTGCAACGATTTTGTCCACCGCGCTGCACGCACGGAGAACCTCCACGATGTGCAGGATCATCGGTTTTCCTGCGACATCGAGCATGGCCTTGTTCTTCCTGAAGACCTTCCTTGAGGCCCTTCCATCACCGGCGGCAATTACGACGTCAATCCCCATAGTTACGTATCACCAAAAAGTTTTTCCCCTGTCAAGGCGATAAGCACGCCTTTCCCCATTTTCCCGTGCAGTGCCCTTTCTTAGAGATGTAATGAGCTGGAAAATATAATCAATAGAAAGCATTATTGGATATAAGACCGATCATGAATTTTCGATCAGTGCTTGACATCCATGCCGAATGTCAGCTATATCCGAACCCTATTTAGCTCTCAAGGAGAAATAGTGTATGAGTACGTTCATTGCCAAAAAGGACGAGGTTGAGAGAAACTGGGTGCTCGTCGATGCCAAGGACAAGGTTCTGGGCAGGCTCGCAGCCGACGTGGCATCCATCTTGAGGGGGAAGACAAAGCCCGCCTATACGCCTCATATCGATGTGGGAGACTTCGTCGTGATCATAAATGCTGACAAGGTCAGGCTCACGGGAAGAAAGCTCGAGCAGAAGAAATACTACAGTCACAGCGGGTACACGGGCGGGCTCAGAGAGCGCACGGCCCGCCAGCTCATGGAGAAGAGACCCGAAGAGATCATCAAGCATGCAGTCAAGGGGATGCTCCCCAAGAACAGCCTCGGGAGGAGCATGTTCAAGAAGCTCAAGGTGTACACGGGCGAGAACCATCCCCATGAAGCTCAGCAGCCGCAGGCAATAAATCTGTAAGAGGGAAGAAGATCGTATATGGCAGAAAGGATATATGCTACCGGTAGAAGGAAGAATTCCACGGCACGGGTATGGATATCGCCGGGTAATGGAGAATTCACGGTAAACGGAAGGCCCCTCGACGAGTACTTCGGCAGGGAAACCCTAAGGATGTCCGCCTTGGAGCCGTTCGATGTCACAGACACGAAAGGGCATTTCAATGTCTACTCCACGGTGTGCGGCGGAGGCATAGCCGGCCAGGCAGGCGCGCTCCGTCACGGCATATCCCGGGCACTTTCGGAATTCGACAGGGACAAGTACCGGCCGCGCCTCAAATCTGCAGGGTTCCTCACGAGAGACCCGAGGATGGTCGAGCGGAAGAAGTTCGGACTTCATAAGGCACGAAAGAGACCTCAGTTCAGCAAGAGGTAATTTCCCTTGTCTATCTCCATAGGGATCCTGGGCGCCACGGGATATACCGGTGCAGAGCTCATCAGGCTGCTGCACGGCCATGAAGGCTCCAGTGTCACCTATTGTTCCTCCAGACAGTATAACGGCAAGAACATAGCCGGCGTACTGCCTTTCTTCAAGGGCACCTTCGACATCACCCTGGAGGATTTCGATCCCGATGCGATCAAGAGCCGGTGCGACGTGGTTTTCAGCTGCCTGCCGCACGGCACGAGCGCCGGTTTTATTTCCCGGATTGCAGGTGATGTGAAGGTTATCGACTTAAGTGCAGACGCCCGTCTCCATGATCTCGATACCTACAAGGCGTGGTACGGCGACCATGGCTTCCCGGAGCTCCTCGACAAGGCGGTCTACGGGCTGTGCGAGGTCTACCGGGAAGAGATCGGACAGGCGTCTCTGGTCGCCAACCCGGGGTGCTACCCCACCTCCATCCTGCTTCCCCTGATTCCGCTCCTCAAACAAGGCCTGATCGGGACTGCCGGGATCATTGCCGACAGCAAGAGCGGGGTTTCGGGTGCCGGCAGGGGATTGAGCCTCAAGACCCACATCTGTGAAGCAGGCGAATCCTTCTCCGCCTACAAGGTCGGCCGCTCACACCGCCACATCCCGGAGATCGAGCAGGAGCTTACGAAGGCGGCAGGAAAGACCGTCGAGATCGAGTTCACCCCCCACCTGATCCCCATCACCCGGGGCATGCTCTCTACGATCTATGTGGATACGCACGCGGACGAAGCGACGCTCAAGGCCTGTGTATCCTCGTATTACAAGGATGCGAGATTCGTTCATGTCCTCGAAGAGGATTTCCCCTCTACGAAGGATGTCAGGGGAACGAACAACTGCCTGATCGGCCTTGCAAAGAACGACCGTACGAACAGGGCCGTCATCGTCTCCGTGATCGACAACCTCACCAAGGGCGCCTCCGGCCAGGCGGTCCAGAGCATGAACATCATGTTCGGGCTTCCCGAATCCCGAGGCCTTGACTCATTGCCGCTTTTCCCTTAATTTCATAAGTACGACCTTTTTGTAGAGAATGCCTTATTCGCCCGCCCGGGGGCAACGCTATCGACAGGAGGTACGAGCATGAAAGGTCCGGTCCGCAGGTCTGTTGTTGCAGGAAGCTGGTACACAGACGTTCCTGAAGCGCTCAGATCGGAAATCGACGGTTACCTCAAAAAGGCGAGCATCGGGGAAATACCCCGCAAACCCGCTGCCCTCATCAGCCCCCATGCAGGCTACATGTTTTCGGGCAAGGTTGCTGCCTATGCATACAAGGCCGTCTCGGTCCGTACATATTCCACCGTGGTGGTCATCAGTCCGTCCCACCGGGCCTACTTCCCGAACGTCTCTGTCTGGTCCAGGGGCTCCTTCGAGACGCCTCTCGGGAAGATCGAGATCGACGAGCCTCTGTGCGAGAAGCTCTTGCAGACCTCGGCCGTCTTCACCGACGACACGAGGCCCCACAGCGCCGAGCATGCCCTCGAGATCCAGCTCCCCTTCCTCCAGACGGTCCTGCCTCCTTTCAAGCTCTGCCCGCTGATCATGGGCCGGCAGGATCTCGATTTGTGCCGGGGGCTGAGCACGGCGCTCGCGTCCTCCATTGAAAATCCGGATGACGTGCTCATCGTGGCGAGCTCGGACCTCTCCCACTTTCATCCAGGCAGGCAGGCCGAGGAGATGGATTCCGCCGTTGCGCGGCGCATCGAGGAGTTCGACGTCGAGGGTCTGAGCAGGGATATCGATGCTTCGAAATGCGAGGCCTGCGGCGGCGGCCCCATCATGACGGCCCTTCTCTATGCGAAATCCCTCTCGAGGACCGGGGTAAAGATTCTCAAGTATGCCCACTCGGGGCACATCACCGGCGACAATTCATCCGTAGTAGGCTACCTCTCGGCAGTCATCTACTAGCAGCATCAGGTATTGCTATTGCTTCGCTGCCCTTTTCCGTGCCTCGCCAACCTCGTACTCCCTCAGGCTCTTCGCCATCTCCCGGATCTGATCGGGAAGGAGGGTGACGGGCTTGCCCGTGGAAAGCGCCAGGTAGTATATGTGTGCGACCTTCTCGAGGAGCTCTGCTGCCAGCAGCGCCTTGTCCATATTTTTGCCGAAGGCGAGGATCCCGTGGTTCTGGATGATGTAGGCGTTTGCGTTGTTGCCGAGCTTCCCCGCCACGTTGGCGGCCAGCTCGGCGCTGCCGGAAAGGGCGTAGGGGACAACCTCGATCGATTCTCCGAGGGTAAAGGAGACCTCGTCCAAGAGCGAGGGAATGGGTTCGTTCAGCAGGGCGAAGACGCTGCCGTAGGTCTGGTGCGTATGAACGACGGCGTTCACGTCGGGCCGCTCCCGATAGACGGCAGCGTGCATCCCGACTTCCACCGAAGGAGCCCTGCTTCCCTCCACCACGGCGCCCGAGAGATCGACGATGCAGATGTCATCCGGTGCGATCTCGTGATACTTTACCGATGAGGGCGTGACGGCCATGAGTTCCTTGCCCTCTATCCTCAGGGAGACATTGCCGCCGGTGCCCCGCAAGGACCCGAAATACCCGTGGTCCGACAGCCACAGGCTCGTCTCGAGCACTTCCTTTTTATACTGGTCATATCCCATAAGCCGGTTCAACTCCTTTCAAGGTTCGTTATCGTTTCGCGAGATACCGGCCTCACGGCAACCCTGCTTTCCTGTATGGCTTCATGACGTCATGGAGGGCCGCTTGTTTCCGGCGAGTTCCTCCTGCTTCTTTTCGTCCGGCTCGGGCCTGGGGCCCGACCAGGTGAAGATATCGAGGACTTCGGGGTTGAGGATGTAGTCCGGCCGCTCTCCTGCCAGGAGCTTCCTGATCTCCCCGACGGCGATGGCCCCCTGATGCGCCGCGATCTCGGCCGTGTTTCCGCCCAGGTGCGGGGTGGCGATGACGTTGGGGTGAGAGACGATTGCGTCATCCGATCCCGGGGGCTCGGTCGAGAAGACGTCCAGAGCGGCCCCGGCGATCTTGCCCGACGTGAGCGCCCACAGGAGGGCTGCTTCGTCCACGAGGGACGCCCGGGCGGTATTGATGAAGGAGGCGCCCGGCTTCATCCGCTCGAAGGCCTCCCGGTTCATCATCCCCTTCGTAGCCTCTATCGCGGGGGCGTGTATGCTCACGAAGTCGCTCATTGCGAGCAGATCGTCAAAGGACACCTTCCGGGCCGAAAGCAGGGCCCCTGCCTCGGCGCTCACCTTCGGGTCGGAGAAGACGACCTCCGCCCCGAAGCGCGACAGCCTTGCCGCAACGCAGGCGCCGACATTCCCCATCCCGACAAGACCTACCGTCTTTCTCCAGAGCTCTCTGCCCTGGTATTTGAGATACGCCTCTCCCATCTTTGCCATGTCGCCCGCCTTCACCTGCCCGTGTTTGAGGAAATCGAGAGACCCGGGCATCATGCGGGCGAGCATCACCATGAAGGCGACGGTCAGGTCCGCGACGGCATCAGCATTCCTCCCGGGGGTGTTGATGACCGGGATGCCGTAGGCAGTGGCGGCAGACAGGTCCACGTTGACGGCGTTCCCACGGCAGGTGACGATGGCCTTCAAGTCCCTCGCCTCCCGGATGGCCGGGAAGTCCACGATATCCATCTCGGTGACGAAGATCTGCACGCCTGAAAGCGCCTTCGAGAGGTCCGCACCTCCGTCGTAGACCTTCATGCTCTCGCGCCACCCGGAATACACTGTGGGGCCGATCTCCCTGAACTCGTCGATCGCGGTCCTGTCGAGAGATGCGGTGACGAAAATGTTCGGGGAAAAGGACGGATCGGCCGCCCTGCCCGCTGCGGGCGAGGCCTCTAAGAGCGAGGCGGTCAGGAGGTTGCCGATATGAGTGTCGGCTTCTAACCGCTTGTCGAAGGCCTGCCGCCAGCCGGCATAGAGGTTTGCGTACTTCCCTGCGGCCTCATCCGGCCGGTATTCGCTCAGCGCCGCTGCAATCTTCTTCGCCGCGGATGAAGGATCGGCGAATACCCCTGCCCCGACGCCCGCCAGCAGGGCCGCCCCGACAGAGGAAACCTCGGCCGTGGGCGGGACGAGGACAGTACACCCCGTCACGTCGGAGACGATCCGGGGAAAGAGCGGGCTCTTCGTCATGCCGCCGCATACCCGCACGGCAGGAATCTTTTTGCCGGAGACAGCCATGATCTGCTCGAGATTGGCCCGAGCGGAGAACGCGATCCCCTCGACCAAAGCCCGGGCGATGTGCCTGCGGCCCCTCGATGCGTCGCCCGTGACCATGTGGGAAAGGGTGAGGTTGCCTACCGGCAGGCTCACGCCCCTTCCGTCGAAGATTGCGCAGCCGAACGTCGAAGAGACGCCGTCAGCCCCGGGGACGGACATTGCCGCCTCTGCAAACAGGCCGAGGGCTGCATCGGGGGCATCAGGGTAGAGGAGACGGGCAAACCAGTCGATGACATCCCCGGTGACGAGACCGTTGCTTTCCAGCACGTATTTCCCCGGAACGACGTGCTGCCCGCTCCAGAGCCTTCCAGATTCATCCAGAACCAGGTCGTCGGTCACGAGCTGGAGGGGCATGGTCGTGCCGGCGATGACGGCGAGGTCGCCGTCCTGTACCGCCCCCGATCCCAGCAGCCCGCACTGGGTATCGGCCCCGCCTGCCGCCACGGGGATGCCGGGGACGAGTCCGAGGAGGGAGGCCCCCTCTCTGGTGAGCTCGCCGAGACGGGCGCCGGAGTCCACCGGATGGGGGAAGAGCGACCGGGGGATCCCGAGGGAATCGATGAGATCGAACGCCCATTCGCCCCGCTTCAGGTCGAAGAGGAGCGATTCGCCGGCCTGAGAGCGTTCGGAGGCAATGCTTCCCGACAGGATGAAGGCAAGCCAGTCCGTGACCGACACGGCGAGGGATGCCTGTTTGAAGAGGTCGGGGGCATTGGCCTTCATCCAGACAAGGCGCGTGCCGAGGAATAGGGGTGTGGGCCAGTGGCCCGAGACGGCGTGAATCTCCTTTCCGCGTTCGAACCCCAGCGTCATGCCTTCGCCCAGAGCCCGGGCATCCCGGTTGGGCGTTGCCAGGAGGACGCCGCGCCGATCATCCAGGACCACGATCGTATTGCGCATGCCGCTCGCCGCGATGCCGGCGATCCGGCTCGGATCGGCGCCTGCCTTTGCGAGGACCTCGCGGGACGCCTCACCGATCTTCTTCAGGATGCCGGCCGTGTCGATCGAGTACCCGAGGCCGCTGGTGCCGGGGACTGCGGGGTGGGCCCAGCTTCGCTTTGCCGTTACCGTCGCTCCCGTTTCCGGGTCCAGCAGGAGACACCGTCCCGAACCTCCTCCCACATCGATTGCCATCAGGTAGTGTGTTTTCATAGGGCGATCAGAAGCTCCTCTTCTTTTGAGGAAGTATAAAAATTCAGGGCTTGGGCGTCAAGGCATTTCGGCTCTCCTCCCCCTTCCCATGCCTCATCCGGCCGGTAGTATCGGGACGTGCATCCCGGACATCGAAGAATCTCTTGCATATGCAGGTATTTCTATTATAATGTAATATAGAAGTATGATGAAGAGGGCCGGAGCGGTATGAAGAATATCCTTGCATTGCTGATTATCCTGATGCTGTCGACGCCTCTGTCTGCCATGAAGCCGGTCAGCGACGCGGAGCTTTCCGCGGTGCTGGCTCAAAGCGGCATCAGCATCTTCATCGATATGACCATGGACGTTCACATCGGCACCGTCGCATGGGGAGACCCTGACGGCGCCGTAATTCCCGTTAACGGCACCGATGTTCAGATGCCGGGCGGCTGGATCGGCATCGATAATTTAACGATAGAGAACCTGCACGTCTGGCCGAGAACGGATTTCATGATGAACGGCAATGCCCCCTCGGGCGGGTGGAAGGATATCCAGCCACTGACCATCGACGTGCTGACCATGCCTTCTTCAGCTCTCGATCATCCCTTCGGCACTGGGGCGGATGCACCGGTCGGAACGACTGCCGTGAGGATAGGCATCCCGACGTCGACCATCTCCCTGGACAAAATGGAGGGAAATGTCGTCCTCGGCCCCTACAGCACACCAACGAATCCTTAAAAATTGAATGATGCTTCCCTCAAGAGGTCCCGCTGCCCCATGAAAGCAGTGGGTGCAGGCAAGGATGTGCTGTCTCCATGCGTCCGGGAACCTTGAAAAGGCTGCCTGCTCAATCCCTCCGGTCGAGGATGCGCTTCGATTTGCTCCCCGTCCTGGGCAGGGAGCCGTAGTCCACGATTTCCACCGTGCCGCTCACGAGGAGCGACTTGCGCAGGTCGGTGGCTATGTCCTTCGAGACCAGGGCATCAGTGTCCTTCGAGCCGCCCTGCGAGCGCTCCACCCGGATCTCCATGTAGTCCTTGCCGTCCTGCTTCCGTTCGAGGATCACCTGGTACTCGCTGGCAAGGCCCGGGTGCCGGGAGAGGATCTCCTCGATGTGGCTCGGGTAGATGTTCACTCCCCTGATGATGAACATGTCGTCCGACCTGCCCATGATCCGGTCATGCCGGGGCAGGATCGAACCGCACGGACACTCCCCGGGCAGGAGCCGGGTGAGGTCGCGGGAGCGATAGCGTATGAGCGGCGCGCCTTCCTTGCACAGCGTCGTGTAGACCATCTCTCCCGTCTCGCCTGGCCTGACGGGCTCAAGAGTCTCCGGGTCGAGGATCTCGAGGATGTAGAAGTCCGGGAAATAGTGGATGCCCGTGTGGTGCACGCAATCGAGGCCGGTTCCCGGGCCGTAGACCTCGGTGAGGCCGGGGATGTCGAAGATGTGGTCGGCTTTGAACAGGCTCCTGACCTTGTCCCGCATGGAGTCGCTCGAACGCTCTGCGCCCATGATGACCTTCTTCACGTTCAGGCTATCGAGGATGCCTGCCTTCTCCGCCTCTTCCGCCAGGAGAAGGGCCATCGAGGCGGTGGAGCAGATCACCGAGGGCTGAAAGTCCTGGAGGAACTGGAGGTGCATCTCCGTGTTGCCCGGGCCGACGGGCAGGGCCATGGCGCCGAAGCGCTCGCACCCGTTCTGGAAGCCCACGCCGGCGGTCCATACCCCGTAGCCCACGCAGATCTGCACCCTGTCTTCGGGGGTGAGCTCGGCGAGCTCGTAGCAGCGGGCGAACATGTCTGCCCAGTCGTCGATGTCCTTTCTCGTGTACGACATGACCTTGCGCTTGCCGGTGGTGCCCGAGGATGCATGGATGCGCACGATCCGCTCGTACGGCACGGAGCGCAGAGGGAAGGGATAGCCTTCCTGCAGGTCCTGGGCCGTGACGAAAGGCAGGCGCTGCAAATCATCGAGCGTGCGGATGTCTTCGGGCTTCACCCCGGCCCTGGCGAAGCTCTCCCGGTAGAACGGGGAGCCGTTGTACGCATGGTTCACGGTCCATTTCAGGCCTTGGAGCTGGATGGCCTCCAGCTCCAGGGACGATGTGTATGCCGGCATGAAGGTCCTGCCCATAGCTCTTTTCCTCCTCAGGAAGATCGTTGCAGCGTGTATCGGTAGCCCGCTGTCATGGCCTCGAGATTGTCTTCAAGGGTCCTCGAAGGCGACAACTCTTCGATCACCCTCCTGGCTTCCTCTAAAGGTATACCCAGGATCCGGGTGACGAACCCCAGCATGATCATGTTCACCGATCCGGGCATCCCGGCTTTGAGGGCCATGCCCGTGGCGTCGATGGCATGGTCGAAGGGCCCTTCCTCTCCCGTGTTCACTATGGAGATCCCGCCTTTGCCGAGCATGTACAGAAACGCCGACGCCTCTGCATCATCGAGCCCGATGAGCAGGTCCGCGCTGCCGGCAGGGATGAGCGGGCCGGCATAATCCCCGATCTTGAGATTCGCCGTCACCGTGCCTCCCCGCATGGCCATGCCGTGGGTTTCAGATGCGATGACGGGCTTGCCCTCCTGCACCGCGATCCGGGCCAGGGCCCTCGAAAGGAGCAGGATGCCCTGGCCTCCCGTTCCCACCATGAAGATCTGCCCGTTCATTCCGCCTTGCGCCGCCGTGACTTTTCTCTTCCTGCTCATTTCTCACCCCCAGCAATGATGGCGTGGTGGGGGCACACATCCGCGCAAACTCCGCACCCGATGCACAGGGTCATGTCGATGGAGACCCTGTCTTCGCCTTCTGCGAGGGCCGGGCACTCAAACTCGCGGATGCAGTAGCCGCACAGTCTGCATCTGTCGGTGATCTCCATGCGGAAGGTCTTCTGTGCCGCACGGGCCTTTTTGTCCC
>Ga0255347_1008188_pt1 | contig 10598 bp, 7 predicted proteins | sample wastewater_treat_2_FD_192479 | JGI IMG/M metagenome (GOLD analysis project Ga0255347, IMG submission 192479) | Wastewater microbial communities from Lulu Island WWTP, Vancouver, Canada - plant24 | ecosystem: Engineered > WWTP > Wastewater > Unclassified | place: Canada: Vancouver, British...
TCAAAAAAATGATTATTAAAACGGTCAATACGACGGTTAGTTTGATTGGTTCCCAGTTGGGTGGACTTCCTTTTGAAACACTTCCTCTGGTTGAGCATAAATTGTGATGCGGAATGTGAAACGGGACGCTGTTAACTTATTATCCAAAGTAATTGAATTCTTTGTGTAATTATTGGCTCAGAAATAAAAATCAATTAAATTTAGATTCTTCACTTTTTGATGTATCAGGCGGAGAAGGAGCGTCACGAAATTGATGATGGACGCATGGAAAGACAAATCCTACAATCAGATGCGCTGTCATATACCGGCGATATGAGGTAGTCTTGCCTCTTTGAACAGTTAACAGTATGGGTAGCATGGGTATGGTCAGGTCTTGAATTATACAATAAAGAAAGGGGGACATGAATCTACATAACAGCGCATAGTCATTTTAAGAAGAATTTGAGTACCGTGAGAATTTTCCATATTATCAGCATCCTTTAGATTGGCTGTTGGAATAAGACAGTCGTATTTAATAAAAAGGTTAAAACTTATGAATGACAAAATAGATGCAAATGATAGAAAAGTTATTTTGGTTGCATCCTCTGATGGATTGCTTAAATTGGCCACGGAAAAATATATGGCCGAATTTTTGGATCTGTACGATCCTTTTGATAAGTTAATAAAGTACGCAAGGGACAAATATCTAAGGCGAAAATTAGCAACCAAAGGAGATGTAGAATTACTAAAAGATGTAATTGCCGCTCTGGATCTACCTTATAAACCTTATCATGTTCTTCCATATGATGCAGTGCGTCAGTTTAGGTTCGGAGTTGGCCAAACGCCAATTGATGGAGCGGTGTACGTACAACATCCGATAATACCTGATGCATATATTGATCCGGCCGAGTTCAGTAGAACTGTTTCAAAAGAAAAAGAGGCCGCATTTCGGCAGTTAGCCAGTTCCCTCGGCGCAAAAAAATTAACTCTAGTAGATGCAAAAGTGAAGACAAAGCGTGGTTTGTTTGGCTCAAAGGTTTCAATTGGTGAGGCCGCTGCAGAGATTGGTATCAAGATTTCGGCGGACATGAATAAGTCATTCGTCAGTATAGTTTATTCTGAATATGGAAGTCCAAGAAGACAACCTTGGGTCCCACCAGACCTTCAACCATGGGTTGAATTCGATCCAGATTTGAGAACAATGGCGCGCGATCGTATAGACGGGCACATTCTTAAGTCAACCATTTCCCTAGAATTCAAGGAAGGTCTAGGCGTCGGTGGTGAAATCGCAACCCAACTTGCGACTCGTGGTTTCAGTGCATCGGGTTCATATAAAGAGATGTGTCATTCAATTTGGTACTTTGATGTTGAGTATTATCCAATTGCTTGATGTACGTATTACGACTCTGGAAGGGGACGCTGCTCTGGAAGGGGACGCTGTCTGGATGGAAGGGGACGCTGTTAACATATTAACTTATTCTTAAAGTAATTGAATTCTTTGTGTAATTGCTGACTCAGAAATCAAAATCAGCTAAATTTCAATTCATGCTTTTGATGGATCAGGCGGATAAGGAGTGTCACGAAATTGATGATGGGCGTCTGGAAAGACAAATCCTCCAATCAGATGCGTTGTCATAATCCGGCGATGTGAGGTGGTCTTGCCTCTTTGAACAGTTAACAGGGCTTTATAAGTGTAGAGCTTTTCCTGGTTATTGTTCATGCCACAGCCTGTTTCTGTGCCAGTGACTGGAGGTGAACCGTACCTGGTGTCTTTCTGTCAAAGTTTTGATGCCACCCTTTTTCATTGTAAAATTTGAAGTACTCACAAAGCCCTCTTCCGGATTCCTCGATCGAAGAATAAACTCTGAGATAAACATCTTCGTGCTTCACACTTCCAAAGCCGCTCAATAAAATTGTTGTCCGTCCAGCGGCCTTGGCCGTCCATTTTACAAGACCTTTCGGTAACATTTTATTTGGGGCAATTCGCCGGTGTTAAAAAACTTGACATGCCGGCGGTGCTTTTTATATATTCGGGTCACCCTGTGACGAGCCGGTAGGGCAGGCAGCTTCACGAAGCCTCATTCAATTAAAAATAAATTTCTGAAAAAGAACCGGTACGCAAATATTGTCAGGTGGATGTTTTCATGCAACGAAGCCAGACTGGATTTTTAAATTTTCATCGCCGAGCCGTCGGGTTGTCGCTTGTTTTTCACGGTATAATTATTTTCACTTTGTTTATCTCTCCACCGGTCAAAAGCATGGCCAGTTTGGACACAATTTTTGTCTCCATTCTTGCCCCATCGTCGCAGACGGAGTCCGGATACTCTGCGACATTGCCGCAACAAACAGCTTTTCTTCGTCACCCGATCCCCTCTCCGGCGAAAAAAACAAACACCAAACGGCCGCAGCAGCAGGTGATGGGACATCAAGAGATCGAAAAAGAAATATCTTACAGCGTGACGGACGAGCTGAGGCCCGTTATTCCCGCCGATGGTAATGAGATGGCGGCCGGGACGTCCGTGGGATTGTCCGCAGATGCTCAACAAAACGCACCGGCGGGTGAAAGCGGGTTCGGAACTCAGGGGGTTGGCTTTGCGGGTGAAACAAAATTCGGTCAGGCAGGCGCTCCTTTTTTCCTCTATCAGGCAATACCGGCCTACCCGGCGCAGGCGCGCAGGCTGGGCATGGAGGGCAGGGTTGTGCTCAAACTGCTGATTGATGCCAATGGGGAGCTTGTGCATATCGAAGTGGTTGAATCGGCCGGTTATGGCTTTACAGAGGCATCGATTGCAGCGGTAAAAAAATCGACTTATGCGCCCGGTGTTCGTAACGGAGTCAAGGTGGCCACCAGGGCGCTTTTACCGATCAGTTTCCGCCTGCAATAGCCCGGATAATATATTCTTGATTAATAAAATTAACGCAGGTGCATCCGGCCCCTGATTAAACCCTGGAGAATTATATCTGCGGGCTGTGCAGTGTTGCGTATCAAGTATCAAAAAAACGGTAATATAAAAGGGAGGCCTGGATGAACAAGAGGTTCTGTCTGGTTTTGGCGCTGTTATTTATGATCATATCTTTGAGTGCATTTGCGCAAACGAGCGGTGATCCCGGGGAAAAGGGAGAGTCCAAACAAAAGCTTTCCGGGAAAGAAGCTTCCGGGGCGGCAGATGAAAACATCACCCGTTTTGAGGAAATAGTCGTGACGACCAGCCCCTTGCCGAATCCGGTTACGCCGTTGGTTTCACGCTACGCGACACAACATAACGTGGTTACCAAAGAGCAGATCAAAGACCAAAACGGTACGGACTTCCCCTCGGCGCTGCGCAATGTGCCGGGGGTAATGTTTCAAAGTAAGAACCTGATGGGCGGACAGTCGAGCCACAGTATGTACATCCGCGGCAGAGGGGCAAGCCATCCCAGCTCCGACTTTGCTGTTCTATATGACGATGTGCCCCGTTTTGGTGCCCTTTTCGGACAGGTCATGGGGGATGGCCTTGCCCTTTCCACGATCGGTTCCATTGAAATTCTTAAAAGCCCGCAGCCCGCAGAGTTCGGCAGCGGCTATGCTTTGGTAAATGTTCGCCCCAGATATCTGAATAAAGAAGGGAGAGAGCTTGCCGTGGACGTTATGGGCGGCAGCTTTTACACCTTTGCCCAGAGTCTTGCGGCCGGGATAAAAAAGGGGCCCTACGACATCTACGCAGGCCAAAGCTGGGCGTCCACCGAAGGGCATCGCGACCATTCGCGCGCCCAGCAGCAAAACTACTACTTCAACTCCGGATATGACATTGCGCCAAACTGGAATGTGCGCTTTTTGGCCAATTATGTGGATAGTCAGACCATAGCGCCCAGGCCGGAGACAATTCCATCGCCGGCGAACTCCGTGAACTGGCCCATGGCCGAGCGTTTTGACACAAGAACGTTTCTAACGACCCTTTCGGTGAACAACAGTTATGAAAAGGCGCGCGGTTACATCAAAGCTTATTTGAATGACACGGAGTTTGACCTGTTGCAGGAACTCAACAAAGGTGTGCGCTATGGTAAAGAAAGCGGCGGACTGTGGTCCAGACAGGAGCTTGTTTTATACGGTGTGAGGGCAAAGGAAAGATTTGTCTTCTGGCCTGGTGGTGAAGTTGTTGTCGGGGCGGACCTGGACTTTTCGGAATTGAAAAACCGTCAGCGGACATACAGCGGGCTGGCCGTGCCGGGAATCAACGGCGGACGTGCCGAGCGTGTCTGGGATTTTCCGACTACCGTTGTTTTTTCGCCTTATGGCGCCGTCAGTCACTTGTTCGGCAGTTTAGCCGGCCCGCACGCCATACCTTCCGCCGGTTACAGATATATGCGGCACAATGAGTTCAAATCGGCTTCATCTTATCAGGCAGGCCTTGTTGCCGGCTATGCACGCACTGACATTAACCTGAACTTTGCCCATGGCGTAAACTATCCCTTGCCGGTGGTCGTGATGAATATGGTTCGCACGGATATACCTGTGGTTAATCCCGCCTTATACTGGCAAAACATAAAACCGGAAGTGGTGGATCATTATGAGGCGGGCCTGTCACATACCTGGCCGGAAAAGGGGTCGGTGAATGTGACTTATTTCCAGGACAAAGGAAAAGACAGATTCCAGGCCTATATGTTCGGTGCGGTACCTGTTTCATTTAACGACGCAATCGGCCGCTACCGGATCAGAGGCGTGGAGATCAGCGGAACTTTTATGCCCCTGAAAGATATGGAATTATTTGCCGGCGCCACCTGGCTCAGGGCCAGAGCCAGAGGCGGCGACGGTATTGAGCAGGACCATATGCCCTACACGCCGGGCTTTCAGGCTCAGGCGGGTTTCAGCTGGCTGTTTCTGGAGCATATCAAATTCAGACTCGACGCCCAGTATCTGCGTGATGTTTATGCCGCCACCAGTGCCAGGAGCGGAAACTTTAACTTCACCATGCTCACCGACCAAAACAAACTCAAGGATTTTGTCGTAGTGAACGGACGCCTGGGCTATCTGTTCGACCTGAAACAACTCTCGCTCCAGGGATCCGAAATATATGTTGCGGTCAATAATATTTTCAACCGTCACTACGAATATGATAAGGGGTATCCCATGCCAGGTGTCACCGCATTTGCGGGCCTGACGCTGAAGTTTCAGTAAAGTGAAGCGACGATGATTATTCATAAACAGGTGCCAAAGGCGCCGGCGGCAGTAACCGGCAAGGTAAAGTTATTTTTTATTGCCTGTTTTGTGCTTTTCACGGCCGTTTGTTTAATCATCACCGACGGGTCTTGTGCCGAAGCACCCGGGGACGGTTGCACGGTGATTACCTCCGATGCTCTTCTGGCGGAGATGGCCCGTGCTCTTCTTCCGGCCCCAAATTACCGGGTGGAGTCGATTTTTCCCCCCGGACATTGTCCCGGTCATTATGACGTCAAGCTTTCCGACATTGAAAAAATTCAGAAAGCCTGTCTGGTCATTTTCTCGCGCAGCGTGACGTTTATGGGAAAGCCCGGACCCGGCAGACTGCTTCTGGACAGCGAAGGTCGTAACTGGATGGCGCCTGATTCTTATATTGTCGGCATCGAGCGCCTGGCAGGGGAGCTGTCCGCTTGTTTTCCTCATCACAGAAAAGAAATAGAAGCGAGAAAAAAAACAGTATCGAATCATGTCCGGCAAGAGGCACAAAAGCTCAAAGAAAGGGTCTGCCAAGCCGGCATTGATAATCTGCCTGTTTTAGCTTCTTCGATGCAGGAAGAGACACTGACGTGGATGGGTTTTCGCGTTGTCGGTGTTTACGGCCGGCCTGAATCTCTTACTGCCAGAGAAGTAGCCCGCTTGTTGAAAAAAGGCAGGGTGCTGCGGGTGGTGGCTGTGGTGGATAATCTGCAATCCGGACCGGAGGCGGGGAAAAGAATTGCTGAAGCACTGGGCAAACCGCATATTGTGCTGACCAATTATCCGTCGGAAGAGGGTTATCTTTCTGCTTTGCGTGCCAATGTGGAGGCGGTGCTGGCGGCACTGGAGCGCAAATGACGGATCAGGCCCTGTTTTTAAAGCATGTCTCGGTTTGCAAGAACAAAAACATCCTGCTTGCCGATATAGATCTGCTAATCGGCACAAACGAGTTTGTGGGGATTATCGGCCCCAACGGGGCGGGGAAAACCACTCTTTTGAATGTCATTGCCGGTTTTGAGAAGTTTCGGGGCGAACTTTATCTTTTCGGAAAAGCTATGACCGGGCGGCGCTCGCGTGCGGAGCGTTTCAGCATCGGTTATGTTCCCCAATTGACACAAATTGATCCGGGGTTCCCGATTCTCGCCGGTCAGGCGGTCATGACGGGCGCGGTCGGCAGATGCGGCCTTTTTCGCAAACCCAGCAAAGACGTGGAGCTCGAGGCGATGCGCCTTATGGAGATGATGCGTGTTTCGCATCTGGCCTGGCGTCCGCTTGGGCACCTCTCCGGCGGTGAAAGACAAAAAGTGATGTTGGCCCGCGCCATTCTCCAACATCCTGATGTGCTTTTGCTCGATGAGCCTACCGCCAATCTCGATATTGCCGTCCAGAAGGAAGTCCTGAATCTCATCGATGAAATTTTCGAAAGACGCTCGCTTACCATTTTGTTTGTTACTCATGATTTCAATATGCTTCCCACACGCCTGAACCGCGCTCTCCTCTTGAAAGAGGGTCGTAAGTATTTTGACGGCACGGTGATGGAAGCTCTTAGCGGAAGCATGCTCAGCCGTCTGTTCGAATACCGGCTGGAAACCTTCGAACGTGGCGGGAGGCGGTTTGTTTCTTATGATTGAGTCAGTTTTGGAAGCATTGAGTTACCCGCCGATTGGGCGAGCGTTTGCTGCGTGTTTTTTATGCGGAGCCAGTTGCGCGCTTCTTTCCGTTTTTGTTGTATTGATGAGAATGCCGCTGATCGGCGTTTCCATGTCGCATGCGGCATTCGCCGGTGCCGTACTGGGGATGCTCATGGATGTCAATCCTTTTTTGAGCGGTTTCATACTATGCCTGCTGGCGGCAGCCGTTTTGGGGCCGCTGTCCGACCGGGCGGAAATGGCGCCGGAGAACATTCTTGGCATCATGTTTTCCTTTCTGATGGGGGTTGCATTTTTAGGAATGGGCATCCTCACGCGCAGCAAGGCCCAGGCCCTGAGTCTGATGTGGGGGAGTCTTCTTACTCTTTCGAGTGCCGATCTTGTCATACTGGCCGTCGTGACAATGCTGTTGGCCGTTTTTATTGTGCTGTTCTTTAAAGAAATTCGCGCGGTGCTCTTCAACCGCCGCCTTGCTGCTTCCAGCGGTGTGCCCGAACGAGCGATTTATTATGCTTTGCTTTTTTTTACCGGCGCCGTGATTTCCGCGAATCTGGCGACAGTCGGCGGGCTTCTGATTTTTGCTCTTCTGGTTCAGCCGGGCGCCGTGGCCATGCAGCTGACTTACAATTTAAAATCTTTTTTCTGGATATCCGCCGCAGCCGGGGTTACCGCATGCCTGACCGGCCTGGCCGCGTCTTATATATTCGATATACCCTCCGGAGCGGCCGTCGTACTGGCCGCAACGCTTCTTTTTACTCTCGCCTTCGTTTTTTCGCCCAAGCGTCGCAGGACAAGGTCGGGCGCAAACAAAAGTATTCTTTAAAAAACGGAAACGGAACGATAAACTGGACATAAGGCGTTTGTCAGTACGGCTTGTTTGTTATCGGCGGATACGCTGGTGGGGATGAAAATAGTTAAAGTTAAAACGGGCGGCGCTTGAGCGCCGCCCGTTTTAATGGAACGGTATATGTGCTGTGCCGATCAAACGGATGCGTCGCACCTCAGGCAACGGCAGGCTTCCTTGATGGCCTCTTCGCGGGTGAAGCCCAGCTCCACTTCTTTAAAATTAGTCTTGCGCGAGTCATGATGCAGTTCGGGCATTGCCGCTTGCGGTGTTTCCACTGTTTCCTCATCAATGACCAGCGGCACATAAATATCTTCAAAGGGCGGTTTTTCGTAGGCCGGCTCGCCGTTGGCCTCACGGATGGCCGCGTCGATATCATCGGCCGCCTGATGCCCGGCGGCAATGGCCGCAATAACCGTGTCGGGGCCTGTCTGTGCGTCACCGCCCGCAAAGTAGCGGGGATTTGCAGTGCGGGATTTATATCCCTTGCCGACAGTGTAGCAGTCCCATTTGTTGATTTCGACGCCGATTTTCTTGTCGATGAAACTCATATCCGGCACCTGGCCGATGGCCGCCACCACTGCGTCCACGTTCAGGACAAACTCCGCGCCGGGAATCGGTACCGGTCTTTTGCGGCCGCTGGAGTCAAAATCGCCAAGCTGCATTCTCTGACAAGTAATGGATTTAACCTTGCCGTTGGCTCCCTCGATTTTCAGGGGGGCAACCAGATATTCGATTTTGATGCCTTCGTCTTCGGCCGCCTTGATTTCTTCTTCGGCCGCCGGCATATCCGCTCTTAAACGGCGGTAGAGGATGGTGACTTCCGCACCAAGTCTGAGAGCCACACGGGCCGCATCAATGGCGGAGTTGCCGCCGCCGATGACCGCTACTTTTTTACCCAGCGTCTTTTCGCCTTTGATCCATTTCTCTTCGTTGTAGTTGAAGTCGCGCAGGAATTCTACGCCGCCGAATACGTTGCCCAGGTCCTCGCCGGGGACGCCCATTTTCGTGCTCTTGTGGGCGCCGGTGGCCAGATAGTAATAATCGAAATCTTTTTCCAGCTGCTTGAAGGTGATATCGCGTCCCACGCGTGTGTTGAGGCGGATTTCCACCCCCAGAGAGGTTATATCGTCAATTTCTCCCTGCAGAATGTTGCGCGGCAAACGGTAGGAGGGGATTCCCCAGTACAGCATGCCGCCTGCTTTGTTGAGCTCTTCAAAGACAGTTACTTTATAACCGCGCAGTGCCAGATCGCGCGCGGCGGTCAGGCCGGCCGGGCCGGCGCCGATGACGGCGATTCTCTCCTTGCGCGTGACAGGAACCGGCTCCGTTTTCGGACGGGGGGCATTGTCCGTGATGAAGCGCTTCAGGAATTTAATGGCCAGCGGTTCATCCATATTGGCCCGACGGCACTTAGCCTGGCATTTGTGATCACATACGCGGCCGCAGACAGAGGGAAAGGGATTGGTCTGCAGCAGAATTTTGTACGCGTCTTCAAACCTGCCTTCACGCACCAGCGCGATGTAGGAGGGGATATCCATCTCGATCGGACAGGTGTGCTGGCACGGTGATTTGAACATGGCCGAGCAGACGGTCGCGCGGCAGCGGTGTTCAAAAATATGTTCTTCATATTCCTTACGGAAATAGCGGATGGTGCTCAAGACGGGATTGGGAGCGGTCTGTCCCAGGCCGCACAGAGCGGCGTTTTTAATGACCTCGGCCATATCTTCCAGAAGTTCGATATCTCCCGGCTTGCCTTTACCTTTTGTGATGTCTGTCAGGACGTCAAGCATGCGCTTTGTTCCTTCGCGGCAGGGGGTGCATTTGCCGCAGGATTCGTCCACGCAGAAGTCCATGAAAAACCGCGCCATATCGACGGCGCATTTGTCCTCGTTCATGACGATAAGGCCGCCGGAGCCCATGATAGCTCCCAGTTCCGCTACTTTTTCGTAATCGACCGGAGCGTTTAAATGCTCAACCGGAATACAGCCGCCGGAGGGGCCGCCCAGTTGCGCTGCTTTGAATTTCTTGTCATTGGGAATGCCGCCGCCGATATCATAGACGATCGTACCCAGAGTGGTTCCCATGGGGACTTCGACCAGCCCGACGTTGTTGACGTCGCCGGTGAGGGCGAAAACCTTTGTGCCTTTGCTTTTTTCCGTGCCAATGGATGCGTGCCATTTGGCGCCGCGCTGGATGATCTGTCCCACGTTGGCCAGTGTTTCGACGTTATTGAGGACGCTGGGTTTCTGCCACAGGCCGGCCACGGCCGGGAAGGGAGGACGGGGCCGGGGCATGCCGCGTTTGCCTTCAATCGAGGTCATCAGCGCTGTTTCTTCTCCGCAGACGAAAGCTCCCGCGCCCTGGTAGATTTCCAGATCGAAATTGAACCCTGTTCCCAGAATATCATTACCCAAAAGGCCGGCTTCCTTGGCCTGCTCAATAGCGGTATTCAGGCGGTGAATGGCCAGCGGGTACTCGGCACGACAGTAGATATAGCCATGATGAGCGCCAATGGCTTTGGCGGCGATGACCATGCCTTCCAAAACGGAGTGGGGGTCGGCCTCCAGAATCGAACGATCCATGAACGCTCCCGGATCGCCTTCGTCGGCGTTACACAGCACGTATTTGATGTCGCCTTTGGATTGGGCGGCGAATTTCCATTTCAGGCCGGTGGGGAATCCTGCACCGCCGCGGCCGCGCAGTCCTGAATCGAGGATTTCCTGGACGATTTGTTCCGGCGTCATTTCCGTGAGCGCCTTGGCCATTCCCTGATACCCGTCACGGGCGATATATTCTTCAATTTTTTCCGGATCAATCAAACCACGGTTTCTCAGCGCCCTCAGCTCCTGATGGGCGAAGAAAGGGATGTCCTGCATGGTGGGGATGGTCTTGTCCGTGCCCGGTTCGCGATAGAGGAGTTTTTCGACCACGCGTCCCTTGACGAGGTGCT
>Ga0255347_1008194_pt1 | contig 10595 bp, 6 predicted proteins | sample wastewater_treat_2_FD_192479 | JGI IMG/M metagenome (GOLD analysis project Ga0255347, IMG submission 192479) | Wastewater microbial communities from Lulu Island WWTP, Vancouver, Canada - plant24 | ecosystem: Engineered > WWTP > Wastewater > Unclassified | place: Canada: Vancouver, British...
GCCGGGATTGAAGAGGGAACCGTGGTGAAGTTCTCGCTCCGGGCGGGGGCACCCATTAAGATTAACGATCGCCTGGTAGGAACCATCACGCCGGGGATCGATTTGACGTCGAGCAGCAAGTTCGTCGACGACGTCAAGAGGCAGCTCAATGTGGAATGTACCATCTTCAAGGGCGATGAACGCGTCTCAACCACCTTGGAAATGGACGGGAAACGCCTTGTCGGCACCAAGATGGATAACCCCGAGGTTATTGAGACGGTGCTCAAAAAGGGTTTGAAATACCTGACCACCAACTCGATTCTGGGACAAGTCTACAATACCGCCTACTGGCCGATTATTGGGGCTGACGGCAAGATCGCCGGTATGCTGTTCCTCGGCATCAAGCGGGTCATTATTGAAGAAGCCCTGCGCACCGTCATCATGGCGGTCTTGATCACCGTCCTCGGCATTGGACTGCTGATGGTCGCCGCCGGTTATTTTCTCACCCGTTCTTTGGTCCGACCCATGCTCACGGCGATAAGTCGATTCGATCAAGGCGTGAAGGATGTGTCCACCGCTGCCGGAGAGGTTTCCTCGTCGAGCCAACAGCTTGCCGAAGGAGCATCCGAACAGGCTGCAGCCATCGAGGAGACCTCTTCATCACTCGAGGAAATGTCCTCCATGACCAAGCAGAACGCCGATAACGCCCGCCAGGCTGATCAGTTGATGACCAACACCAAGGAATCAGTGTCCCGTTCCACCCAGCACATGGATAAACTCACCATCTCCATGGCCGAAATATACAAAGCGAGCGAGGAGACCTCGAAGATCATCAAAACCATTGACGAGATCGCTTTCCAGACCAATCTCCTGGCCCTCAATGCGGCGGTTGAGGCGGCGCGCGCAGGAGAAGCCGGCGCGGGCTTTGCGGTTGTTGCCGACGAAGTCAGGAATCTCGCCATAAGGGCTGCCGAGGCCGCAAAGAATACGGCAAGCCTCATCGAAGGAACGGTGAATAGAATCAAGGATGGATCGGAGGTGGTTGGTGCCACCGAAAAGGACTTCCGGGAAGTGGCCGTCAATGTCGAGAAATCCAGTGAACTGGTTGGGGAAATATCGGCAGCCTCGCTCGAACAGGCCCAGGGGATCGAGCAAATCAACAAGGCTGTGAACGAGATGGATAAAGTGGTGCAACGAAATGCTGCCACAGCGGAGGAATCGGCCTCGGCGTCCGGGGAAATGAACGCCCAGGCAACCCAGATGAAAAAGCGTGTTCTCGAATTAATGACGCTGATCAGTGGCACCAACGGTAGCGCCCAGAGCAGGAAGGCAGCGGCAAAGGAGAGAAGGCCGGTTGCCGGTCGCGCCATGGGAAGCGGCTCAACCTCCACCCGGAGAGGAAACGGCCATTCGAAAGAACGTGCCGGCGTGGTGGAAACGCGTTCGGAGCGACTGCTTCCGCTCAATGAGCAAGGGCTCTCGGATTTCTAACGGCAGGAGGCAAACGAGGGGGGCACCTGCTGATCTGAGACAAGCGGTTCGGCGCTGATCACCTGAGCCCTGCCCGCTAAGAGCCTCGATTCAAACCGGGACAGCTTTTCCTATCCAGCGACGACCCGTATCGGATCGCCCTGACGCAGGCCATGGCTCCCGGCGGCATGGCCTCGATTGACGGCGATTTCCAGGCGGTTGGAGCTGCCGATGAGGGCGATCGGGCAGCCGGGTTCGCCATGGGCATAGGTGTCCATGATGGGAAAGAGGGTTAGACCGGCAACCCTCACCGAGAGCTGCGAGCGGGGCGCAAGTCGGTCGAGAACCTTGCTGGGGATGTTGCTGACAGCGTTTCCAAAATGATCGATATGGATGATTTGCCCGATGATCTCGTGTTCCATCTCGACCGGGTCAGTCCAGGCGGCAAGGTGAGGTGCGCAGGGAGGACCGAACGCTGCGGCCGGCATTCCCCTGCTGAGATGAGCTGCCGCCGGGGCAAAGATGTCACGGCCGTGAAAGGTCCTGCTCACCGGCGTCCGCCACAAGTCAGAACGCTCCAGCCGGTATGCTTCCCGAACCTTCGCTTCCCGCCAGATCCAGGAAAACAGCCCGTTATCCGGCCCCACAAAGAGGTACCCGTCGGCCCCGAGGACGAGGCCAGGCCGTTCCGTACCCACCCCGGGATCCACCACTGCCAAGTGGATGGTGCCGACTGGAAAGTCCCTCCAAACGGAGGCCAGAAGAAAAGCACCGGAACCCACGTCTTGCGGGGGCACCAGATGGCAGACATCAACCAGGCAGGCATGCGGGCAAATCCCGAGGATCACCCCTTTCATGCTCGCCACATAGGTATCACCCAGTCCAAAATCAGTCAGCAGCGCGATGATGGGTTTCTTCATGGGGGTGCAGCCCATGGTGCGTGGTGAGTACCGACGATGAGCGCCGGGTCAAGCAGGAAGCGCTCACATTCTGCAAAACGATTCTTCCTCGCTACCAGCTGAACGGCCAGGAGCTAGGCACCGTCAACCGCCGTTGGCTTTCGGCGCTGGCGGATCAGGTCCGGGGTCCTGTCATCGACCTCGCGCCGCAGTTGCAGGATGATCACCGCGGCAATGACCAGCGCTCCTCCCACTAATTGGAGCGGTGCCAGGGCTTCAGCCAGGGAAAAATAGGAAACCACGGCCGCCAAAATCGGTTCCAGGGTCGCGGTAATACTGGCGCGGGTGGAGCGGATCAGGTTAATGCCCTCGAAGTAGAGTCCGAAGGGTACGATGGTTCCGAGAATGGCGATGTAGAGGATGAACCCCCAATCGCTGACCGAGTAAGAAACGAAAAGGGCTTCCAGGGGCCTGGGAGCGCCATTCCAAACGAGTCCCGCACAGTTCCAGAAGAGGGCGGCAAACAGAATGGCATAAAAGAGGACCGTCCAGGGATGGTAGCGGTGCATCCCTTTTTCCCCAAAGATCGAATACCAGGCAAAGACGACGGCTGCGGAAAAACCGTAGAAGAGCCCTTCGCGGTTCATGGCGAGGAGGTCCAGATCATAGGCGCCCACCACCAGATAGCAGCCGCAGGTCGCACAGGTTACCGCCATGACGGTAGCCCGTGACAGGGAGTCGCGCGCCACCAGCACCGAATAGAGGGTGATCAGCACCGGCGCGAGATACTGCAGCAGAATCGCTGCGGCCACTTTGATTTTGGCGATGGCGGCCAGATACGTAAACTGAACCATAGCCATCCCGGTGGTGCCCAGCAGAAAGAAGTAGAGAAGGTCGCGGCGGGCAATCCGGAGCAACGCCGGACGGCGCACCAGAAGCCAGCCGAACAGCAGTGCGATCCCAATGCTCAAGCGGAGCTGCACCAATTGGAAAGGACTTACGCCATGAACCATAAGATGCTTGGCGGAGGGTCCAGAAATGGCCCACATGAGCGCGGCCGCCGCCACATACAGGTAACCCAGCCGAGGAATGGGTGGCGATTCCGGCGTGGCAGTGATGGTTTTCATCGAACCCCCGAACCCTCCGACTCAGAACGGCCAGACGACTCTTCCCAGATCCCTCCAAGGTCCGGGCATCCTGACAAGCATGGCCTGTATAAATGAATTTCGCAGGCAAAGCAACCATCGTCCGACCTTGGTCGCAACACCCGCCCCATGAGCAGGTGTTTTTGCTTTTTTCAATTTGCGATGAGTCTCCGCTTTGCTAACATGAGGTCGGTCGAGGGTGCCGGTTGGCAGGGAACCTATGGTCAGGAGTTTCACGAAAGGAGTGCCTATGGATCGGTTGAAGAGTCCTGTGATTGAAGACCTAACCCGGTTTGCCAGGGATGTGCTGCGGCGGGCCGGGGCTGAGGCCATGCATTACTACGGCAAAGGGGATCCTCTGGTAAAATTCGATTCCGACCTGGTAACCGAGGCGGAGCTGCACCTGGTGGATTTCTTCCGGACTCAACTGCACACCGAATTTCCCGAACACGGCATCTTCGGGGATGAGTTGCCCAAGGAGGACTATCTTCACGGCGAACGCAGATACCTCTGGATCTACGACGCCCTCGACGGGGTGGCCAACTTCCAGGCCGGTATCCCCATCTGGGGGACTTCCCTGGCCCTCCTTGAGAATTTCTGGCCCGTCTTCGGGGCATTCTATATGCCTGTCACCGGCGACCTTTTTCACGCCCAAGCCGGCGAAACGGCTTACTGGGGCGACACCGAAATCCGCATTCCGGACCACGGCGAGATCAGCAATGAGAGCGTGCTGCTGACCTATTCCCGGTTTCACAATCATTACCGGTCCACCTTTCCCGGCAAGATCCGCAACCTTGGCTCCACCGCCGCCCATCTGTGCTATGTCGTTCGAGGCTGCGCCGAAGGGGCGTTATTGGCCCATCTTTCCTACCAGGATCTGGCGGCAGCCCAGATCATCCTCACGGCCGCCGGTGGAAAGATCTGCAAACTCGATGGTCGGGAATTCCACCTCAGCGATTATCTGAGCGGCGATCGCATCGAGGAACACCTGCTGGCCGCTCCGGAAGGCTCCCATGCCGAAATCACAAGATACCTGCAGGCAGGGGGGTGACCCGAGTCGGGTTGCGGGGGGAGGAGACTGGCAGGGAATGGATATGCCGGTGAATTGAGACGGTCGTCAGTGACCACCAAAGGCATGAGTCATCCTCGTCCAGCTTGAGGGCTTCCCCTCCGGCCTCCTCCCGCCTCACCCTTCACGCAGCGCTGTCTCGAGACGGGCTTCGGACCTGGCCAGATCGGCTTCCATCTGAGCCCAGAGCTTCGCCTGCAAGGCTGGCGGCAAGGTGGCCAGCCGGGTCATGAACCGGTCGAATCGCTGGGCCGCGACCTCTGGGCCCGGCGCCACCGGAGCGGCTTCGGCTTCGATGGGACGCAGGGTGATCACGTCTCCCAGGTTCGGGACATGGGAAGGGAGCCCCAGGCGGTCCTTGACCAATGCGGCGAATGCTTCGCTGCTGCGGGGCTCACCGTGAATGATATGGACCCGCAGCTTCGGGTTCTCAAAGTGACTCACCCAGTTCAGCAACAGGGACTGGTCGGCGTGGGCGGAGAAACCGCCGATGGTGAAGACCTTCGCGCGGACCATGATCTTTTCCCCGTAGATTTTGACCGCCCGTTGCCCGTCAACGATGCTGCGACCCAGGGTTCCCGCCGCTTGAAAGCCGACGATGACCAGAGACGCGCCGGGGCGCCACAGGTTGTGTTTCAGATGGTGCTTGATACGACCAGCGGTGCACATGCCACTGCCGGCGATGACGATCGCGGACCCGGTCTTCTGGTTGATCGCAATGGAATCTTCCGTGGTTCGGCTCAAGACCAGCTCGGGAAAGGAAAAGGGATCGATGCCGTTCCTCACCATCTCGGTCGCCGCCTCATCGTATTCATCCCGCCTTCGCCGGAAAACCTCGGTGGCGTCTATCGCCAGCGGACTATCGAGATAGACGGGCATGGAGGGAATCCGGCCATTGCGGAAGCATTCCCCGATCACGTAGAGCAGTTCCTGGGTCCGTTCCACGGCGAAGGCCGGAATGATCACCTTCTCACCGGATCGATAGCTGTGGTGGATGGCTTCGATGAGCTCATTCTCACTCGCTTCGAAGGTTTTGTGGTTGCGATCACCGTAAGTCGACTCGACAAACAGCGAGTCGGCCGCCAAGATAGGCTGTGGATCTTTGAGAATCAGCTGATCTTTGCGTCCCAGATCTCCCGAAAAGACCACCTTGTGAGCTGCGGTCTCCGGACCGCACCAGATTTCCAGGATGGACGACCCCAGGATGTGGCCGGCATTGCGGAAGCTCACCCGCAGGTCGTCTTCAATGGGAACCGTTTTGTCTTTCGGAATGATTTCGAGAAGCGGAAAACAGGCCTCGGCATCGGCGACCGTATAGAGAGGCGTTAGGTCGGAACGGCCGCGACGCCGGTTTTTGCGGGACTGGAGTTCGGCTTCGACTTCCTGGATATGACCGGAATCGAGCAACAGGATTTTGGTGAGCTCGACAGTGGGCCGGGTAGCGTAGATCTTTCCTCGAAACCCGTCTCTTACCAGTTTCGGCAGGCGGCCGCAGTGATCGATGTGAGCGTGAGTCAGAAAGACTGCCGCAATCTCACCGGGTTGGAATCCCCAGGGTTCGCGGTTGAGCTTTTCAATCTCTTTTCCACCCTGAAACAGACCGCAGTCCACCAGGTACTTCTTAGCTCCTTCGATCAGATAACAGGACCCCGTCACGCAACGTGCCGCTCCCAGGCAGGTGATCTTCATAAGACGTCTTTCCTTCTCAGTGGGTGCTTCTGACTCTCCATTGACAGACAACGACGAACAAACATACAATTAAAGCGCTACAATCAAAAGCCTTTTGGTTCTTTTTCACCGGCATCCGCTGGTTTTATTGCCTTTCATCAGTCACTCGCACAGCAGGAGGAGGCCAGGGATGAAACTGCTTGTCGATGAGCGCGATGTCAAGTTTGTCCTCTACGAGCAGCTGCGTATTGAAGAGCTGTGCAAATATCCGCTCTACAGCAGTTTCTCACAGGACCTCTTCGAGATGGTGCTCCAGGAAGTCGAGAAGCTTGCGGAGAAGGACTTCTACCCGGCCAACCGCGAGGGTGACCGCGACGGCTGCCGGTTCGAGGATGACCTGGTGCGGGTGCCGAACGCCTATCATCAACCTTATCAGCGGTATTGCGAAGGAGGCTGGCTGGCCATCAGCGACCCTCCCGAAGTCGGTGGCCAGGGCTTTCCGGTGGTCCTGGGCCATTCCTGCATCGAATTCCTGGGCGCCGCCAACTGGTCTTTGCTGATGTTTCCCGGGCTGACTCACGGTGCAGCCCGCCTCCTGCAGGAGTACGGAACCGTGGAACTGCAGGAACGCTACATGCACAAGCTGTTCTCGGGCGAGTGGGCAGGCACCATGTGCATGACGGAACCTCAGGCCGGGAGTGATGTCGGCAGTCTTCTCACCCGCGCGACCCGCCTTGACGACGGCACCTATCGCCTGTCCGGCCAGAAGATTTTCATTTCATCGGGAATGCACGATCTTACCGAAAACATCGTCCACATGGTGCTGGCCCGCATTGATGGGGCACCGAAGGGCGTGCGGGGGATTTCCATCTTCGTGGTGCCCCGCCTGCGCTCCAGTGAGGATGGCAGCCTGGTTGACAACGACGTCATTTGCACCGGACTGGAACGCAAAATGGGCATTCACGGGTCACCAACCTGCACCCTCAATTTCGGTGAAAATGACAACTGCGTCGGCTACCTCCTCGGCCAGGAGAATGCCGGGATGCGAATCATGTTTGCTATGATGAACGAAGCCCGGTTGTTTGTGGGCATGCAGGGCCTGGCCCATGCCAGCACCGCCTATCTGCATGCGCTGCAGTACGCCAAGCAGCGGGTCCAGGGGGCTCCCGTGGAACGGATGAAGGATCCCAATGCGCCCCGCGTACCGATCATGCACCATCCGGACGTCCGCCGCATGCTCATGTTCATGAAAAGCAGCACCGAGGGCATGAGAGCGCTCCTCTATCTTGCCGCCTACTGCCTCGACCGGGTGCGGGTTGCTCCTTCCCCTGAGGAGAGGGAGCGTTTTCAAGGGTATGTGGACCTTTTGATCCCCATCTGCAAAGCAGTGGGGAGTGACCTGGGATTTCGGGTCTGTGAGACCGCCGTCCAGGTTTACGGTGGCTATGGTTATATCGCCGACTGCCCGGTGGAACAGCTGTTGCGGGACTGCAAGATTGCCTCAATCTACGAAGGGACCAACGGCATCCAGGCCCTGGACCTGGTCGGCCGCAAGCTTACGCTCAAACGCGGGCAGCTCTTCAAGAACGCCCTGGCAGCGCTGACCGACATCCTCGAAAAGATTCGCGGGAACTACAACCTGCGCGAGCTGGTGCCGATCTACGAAGAGACGCAGGAGAGCGTCATCCAGGTCACCAAGTTCTTTGCCCTCAAGGGGATGACGGACGAATTTCACGTGCCCCTTCTCTATGCCAAGCCCTATCTGGATCTGTGCGGGGACGCGGCGATGGGCTTTCTGCTGCTGTGGCAGGCGTATCTGGCCGACCGCAGACTCCAGGAAATCTATCGGGACCATCGTGCCCAGGACCCCAAGGCCCGGCAGGAAATCCTGGACAACAACCGCAGTGCAGCCTTCTATTTTGGCAAGATCGCCTCTGCCCGCTTCTTCATCAACCAGGTTCTGACCCAGTCCCATGGGCGGGCCCGCGCCATCATGAATAACGACAAGTCAGCCCTGGAGCTTCCCGAGCATGGCTTCGCTCTGGGGTAGGTGGAGGGTGATAGGGTGAAAAGTGAAGGGTGAGGGGTGAGGTGGATTCAACCAAGCGCCAAGAGCTAAGAACCAAGAGCCAACAGCCAAGAGCCATACAGGAGTTCGCATGAAGGTCAGGGATGTGGTCGTGGTGGATGGAGTGCGAACGGCTTTCGGGAGGGCCGGGGAGAAGGGTTTCTTCTGGCTGACGCGGGCGGACGACATGGTGGTGAAGGTTATCCGTGAACTGCTGCGCCGCAATCCCGAGGTGAAGCCGGAGATGGTGGAAGAAAATGTCTGGGGTGCCACCACCCAGGAGGGTGACCAGGGGCTGACACTCGGGCGCACCACCGCGCTGCTGGCGGGACTGTCGGAAAGCTGCAGCGGCTTTTCCATTGATCGAATGTGTGCCGGAGGCCTGACGGCGGTGACCACAGCGGCGTCCGAGATTGCCCTGGGTGCCTGCGAGGTTGCCATTGCCGGGGGCGTGGAGCACATGAGCCACCATCCCATCGGGGCCACGGCCGATCCCAACCCCCGCTTTCTGGCGGAACGGATCGTTTCGGAGGATGCACTGTCGATGGGCAGGACGGCCGAGAATCTCCACGATCTGTTTCCCCAGATCACCAAAGAACTCGCCGATGCCTACGCCGTGCAATCGCAGCAGAAGGCAGCCAGGGCCTGGGCGGATGGAGTGATTCAAAAGATGATCGTCCCCATGACGGTCTATAGCAGGAACGGCTGGGTGGTCGCCGACCGCGACCAGCAGCCGCGCCCTGAAACCACCATGGAAGGTCTGCGGGCTCTCAAAGCCCCCTTTCGCACTCAGGGCCGGGTGACTGCGGGCAACTCCTCGGGGCTGAACGACGGCGCCTGCGGCCTCCTGTTGATGAGTGAGGAGCGGGCGCGAGAACTGGATTTGGTCCCCAAGATGCGTCTGGTCGGGTACGCTTACACGGGCGTGAAGCCCGAAATCATGGGTTACGGCCCGGTGCCGGCGACCCGCCGACTGTTTGCCAGGACCGGCCTCACCATGGACGATATGGGTTTGATCGAGATCAATGAAGCCTTCGCCGTCCAGTGCCTGGTGTTCATGCACGAATTCGGGCTGAAGATGCCTGAAGACGAACGCGTGAACCCACTCGGCGGAGCCATCGCCTTCGGCCATCCCCTGGCCGCTTCGGGACCGCGCCTGGTCCTGCATCTTATGCATCTTTTCGCCGCCCACCCCGAGGTGCGTCACGGCCTGGCTGCCCTCTGCGTGGGACTGGGCCAGGGCGCCGCAGCCATCTGGGAGAACCTGAGTGGCTCTTAGCGGCTGGTTCAGGATGTGTTATGCTCGAGGCACGGGTTTCTGTCAGCACGCAACACTGATTACTCAGCATCCAGGACTGAGATCTCAGGACTCAGCACTGTCCGCAAAAGGGGGATACCATGGCGGAACCGACCACCCTGTTCTACCATCACTTCTACGACTCTCCGGTGGGGAAGATTGCCATTGTGACCATGGACAATGGTCAGGACTACCGGCGCCCGAATACTTTTACCGAGGCGGCCCTGCAGTCGCTCAACGGCGCCCTGGAGGCGATCATCCAGGAGCAGGATGTGCGGGGGCTGATGCTGACCGGCAAACCTTATATCTTTGCGGCGGGTGCTGATCTGACCGAAGTGCCCTTCATCACCACCTTCGAACAGGGATATCGGGTGGGGCGGCTGGGCCACACGGTGATGAAAAGGATTCTGGACTTGCCCTTTCCGACCCTCGCGGCGATCAACGGGGTGGCCCTGGGCGGGGGCCTCGAGATTGCCCTCTACTGCCAATCTCGCACGGTGCATCGAAGCGCTCAGGCCATCGGTTTCCCTGAATGTTTTCTGGGCCTCGTTCCCGGCTGGGGCGGCTGTACCCTGGCCACCAAGTTGCTCGGCCCGGAGAAGGCCCTCGAGCTGATCATTTACAACGCCATGAACCAGAACCGAATGATCAGCGGGCCCGCGGCATTTGAGCTGGGCCTTGCGGACCGCCTCCTCGACGGTGCCGAATTCCTCGATGAATCCCTGCAGTTCCTGATCGACCTCATTTCCGGCAAGGCAAGCGTGGCGCGCCCTCCCCTGCCGCGCGAAGGGCTCGAGCTTCTCCTGGAGAAGGCCCGGGCGTTTGTGGACGGCCGGGTGCACGGGGCGGCGCCCGCACCGTACCGGGCCCTGGAACTCATAGCCGGCGCCTGTGAATGGGATATCGAGCGAGGGTTCGAAGAGGAAAACAAAGCCCTCGGTGACTTGATCAAATCCCGCCAGTGCAAGGCCGCTATCTACTCCTTCGATCTCATCAATCG
>Ga0255347_1008198_pt1 | contig 10592 bp, 6 predicted proteins | sample wastewater_treat_2_FD_192479 | JGI IMG/M metagenome (GOLD analysis project Ga0255347, IMG submission 192479) | Wastewater microbial communities from Lulu Island WWTP, Vancouver, Canada - plant24 | ecosystem: Engineered > WWTP > Wastewater > Unclassified | place: Canada: Vancouver, British...
TTACGCCCGCCAATTTGTCCAAAAAACGCTTTTGAGCATCGATGCGCACCACATTGATACCAAACAGATTTTGGCACATAGTCATCACTTGGTTGCCTTCGTCCTTGCGGAGCAAACCATGGTCGATGAACATACAGGTCAGTTGCTGACCTATTGCCTTGTGTATCAGCACAGCCACCACAGTCGAATCGACACCTCCGCTCAATCCGCAGAGTACTTTTCTATCGCCTACTTGCTCGCGTATTTTGGCAATTTGTAAATCGATGTACGAACCCATTGTCCAATTTTTTTCAGCCCGACACACTTTGAACACAAAATTCGCCAAAATATCATTGCCGTACGTACTGTGACGCACTTCGGGGTGGAATTGCACCAAATAGATGCCGCGCTTTTTATCGTAAATAGCTGCCGACAGATTATTGGCACTTTTAGCCGCCAATTCAAATCCTTTCGGAATAGCAGAAACATAATCGCCGTGACTCATCCACACATCTTGCGTTGCAGGCAAACCGTCGAACAGCGGACAACTGCCGTCAACTACGGTTATCGGCATTTTACCGTATTCTTTGGTAGAGCTTTTTTCTATTTTTCCGCCATAGTGCAAACAGGTTAGTTGCATACCATAGCAGATGCCCAAAATGGGCAAACCAAGGTCGAAAATTTTCGGGTCGCAACCGAAAGCATCGGCTTCGCACACACTTTTGGGACCGCCGCTAAACACAATACCTTTCACATCGGGAATGGCGCGTATTTGCTCTGCCGTGAGTTGATGACTACGCAATTCGCTGTAAACACCAAATTCGCGTATACGCCTTGCTATCAGTTGGTTATATTGACTTCCAAAGTCGAGAACTAAAATTTTATCGTAATTCATTGTGGTACAATTATTTCGTATAGTTTGGGGCTTCTACCGTAATATCTACATCGTGCGGATGGCTCTCGCGCAAACCGGCATTTGTGATGCGTATAAACGTACCGTCGCTTTTGAGATGTGCAATGTCGGGCGTTCCGCAATAGCCCATGCCCGAACGTATGCCACCGCAAAGTTGATAGAGCGTATCGCCGACAGAGCCTTTGTAAGCCACACGACCTTCGATGCCTTCGGGCACCAACTTTTTCGCTTGCGTATTTTTGGTTTGGAAATAACGGTCAGCCGAACCGCGTTTCATTGCCATCAACGAACCCATGCCCACATAGATTTTGAATTTTCGTCCTTGGAAAACAACTTCTTCGCCGGGGCTTTCCGTACAGCCCGCCAACAGCGAACCCAACATTACCGCATCGGCACCGGCAGCCAACGCTTTCACAATGTCGCCACTGAATTTTATGCCGCCGTCGGCTATAACGCACACATTTTTATCGCGGCAATACTCCGCCACATCGTTAATTGCTGTAATTTGCGGCACGCCCACGCCCGCCACTATGCGAGTGGTGCAGATGCTTCCGGGACCGATGCCCACTTTTACCGTATTGGCTCCGGCTTCAATTAATGCAGCAGCAGCCTCTTTGGTTACAATGTTACCTGCAATTACATCTAATTGCGGAAAGGCTTTGCGGATGCTGCGTACCGTGTCAATTACATTTTTGCTGTGACCGTGCGCACTGTCCACCGTTACCACATCGACTCCGACTTTGACCAGAGCAGTAACACGCTCCAACGTTTCGGCGCCGACGCCCACCGCAGCACCGCAACGCAAACGACCACGCGCATCTTTGCAAGCATTCGGGAAATTTATTACGTTGTCGATGTCCTTGCTGGTGATAAGTCCTACCAAACGGTTTTCATCGTCCACAATCGGTAACTTTTCAATGCGGTTTTCCCACAAAATCTTTTTAGCGTCTTGCAGCGAAGTGCCTATTTTTGCCGTTATCAAATTATCTTTGGTCATCACTTCCGACACTTTTTTTTTGTCAAGCGTCAAATATTTTATATCGCGGTTGGTAATGATGCCCACCAATTTATTGTCCTTGTAAACCACCGGCAGCCCGCTGATACGGTATTTGTGCAAAATCGCTTCCATATCCATCAGCGTATTATCGGGAGTGAGCGTTATGGGATTGGCAATCATACCGTTTTCGTACCGTTTTACCACTTCCACTTCGGCAGCCTGCTCTTCGATGCTCATATTTTTGTGAATAAATCCGATGCCGCCCTCACGCGCTATAGCAATTGCCATATCCGACTCGGTAACCGTGTCCATCGCCGCACTAACAATGGGAATGTTCAGGTCAATGTTGGGAGTCAAACGGGTTTTTAAACAAATTTGCGAAGGCAATATGGTTGATTCACTTGGAACCAGCAACACATCGTCAAAAGTTAGTCCTGTTCTGATTTTTTCTAAAGTCATATTTCGTATTTTTTTAGTTATCCATAATCAACTGTTTATCCTTCAATGCCGTTGCGGCGATAGATGTAGTCCACTTGCGAAAAATAGTAATCGAGTGTGAAACAGGCGTCCAACTCCGACCGTGTGAGCGACGCCATCACTTTGTCGTTTTGTGCCAAAAGTTCCTGATAATCGAGCCCTTCGCCCCATGCTTTCATTGCTACGGGCTGCACCGTGTCATAAGCCTCTTCGCGTGCCAATCCTTTCTCTATCAGTGCATTCATTACCCGTTGGGCAAAAATTACCTTTTTCGTGCGGTAAATGTTTTCCAGCATTACTTCAGGGAATACCACCAAATTTTCGAGAATATTTTTAAGACGGTCGAGCATATAGTCCAGCAACATAGTAGCATCGGGCAATACGATGCGTTCCGTTGCCGAGTGCGATATGTCGCGTTCGTGCCACAATGCCACATTTTCGTAGAACGTTACCATGTAGCCGCGCATCACACGGGCGCACCCGCAAATATTTTCCGAACCGATGGGATTGCGCTTGTGCGGCATAGCGCTGGAACCTTTTTGTCCTTTACCAAAATTTTCCTCCACTTCGTGCACTTCGGTACGCTGCAAATTGCGTATTTCCAAAGCAATCTGTTCGAGCGACGAAGCAATTACGGCGAGCGTTGCCATGTAGTAGGCGTGCCTGTCGCGCTGTATCACTTGCGTTGAAACTTTTGCGTGGTCAATTCCGAGACGTTCGCACACATATTCCTCTACAAAAGGCGGAATATTGGCAAAATTGCCTACCGCACCGCTTATTTTGCCGCACTCCACATCTTTGCAGGCAGCATCGAAACGTTGCAAATTGCGGCGCATTTCGGCACACCACAACACCCATTTCAGCCCGAAACTGGTAATGTCGGCATGTATGCCGTGCGTGCGTCCGATGCAAGGCGTTTTTTTAAACCGCACCGCTTGTTTTTCGAGCACTGCTATAAACTCCTCAAGGTCGCGGCGCAAAATTTGGTTCGCCTGTTTTATCAAATAGCCGTTGGCGGTGTCCACCACATCGGTCGATGTCAAGCCGTAGTGTACCCATTTGCGTTCGTCGCCCAGCGTTTCGCTTACGGCGCGCGTAAAAGCCACCACATCGTGGCGCGTTTGCTGCTCTATTTCGTAGATGCGCGGAATGGAAAAAGAGGCTTTTTTCCACAGTTTTTCCATGTCGGCGGGCGACACCACGCCAAGTTTGCACCACGCTTCGCTGGCGTAGAGTTCCACTTTCAGGTAAGCATCGAATTTGTTTTGTTCCGTCCACACGTTGCGCATCACGGGGCGGCTGTAGCGTTCTATCATAACTTTTTCGTTTTAGTTTTAATACAAAAAAGAGCAACGTACGGACGTTACTCTTCCTTATAATTTTTAGGCACACGCACCCTTACAAGAGAATTTTCCACAAGGAAAATGCAGGCTTATAAGGGAGTTGAGACGCATTCAACAAGTTGTTTTAAGTTGTTATTTAATGCTCACAAAAATAAAACTTTTTATTGAATTACGCAACAAAAGTTACCAACAATTAAAAAAAACCGATGGACACGCTTTAAGGCACCATCACTTTGCCCACCTCTTTGCCTTTCCTTACAATGTAAGTTCCTTTAGGCACTTCCAAAGTGCAGTTTGTAACATTTGTTCTTTGGGTTACCAGCCGCCCCGTAAGGTCGTACACAGAAACATCGCATTGGGCATAACCTTCGACTACTATTTTGCCGGCGCGCGCAAAAACGCCCACAAGAGGAGCAGTTTTAATCGTCAAACCCATTGAACTTTTGGTGGTAAACGTGCCTGATTTACTATCCCACACCCTACCGGAATCATCTTTCGACTCCAAACGGTAGTAGTATCTTGTTTCGGGAGTAAGACCCGTAACAGTGTAGGCATAACCGAGATGTTGAGCCGCCATTTCTTCTATCTCCGTCCACGACATTTTGGCTGTAATCATCTCACCTGAAACCCCGAAAGTAAAACTGCGCATATTGGAACTGTCGGTATAAACTTCAAGTACATAGTGCGTTACCGTAGCCAGCGCGGGCCAACAGAACAATGCCGTAGTGGTGTCAGCTTTAACGGTAACTTCTTCCACATTATCTATAAGCGTAGCACCTATACCCTGTATGACTTTAAAATTTCCCCAGAATGCATCGGCTCTGTATGCCTTTATGCTTTTATAAGGCACTCGCAAAGTGTCCTGCCGTGAAAAAGAGGAATATATTGCTGGTGGGGTTTCCGCATAGCAAGTTACAAAAGTTAAACCGGTGCAACCGAAAAACGCTTCATACCAAATGCTCGTTACAGAGGCGGGGATAGTTACCGAAGTTAAACCGCTACAACCGGAAAACGCTTGACCCCCAATGCTCGTTACAGAGTTAGGAATAGTTATCGAAGCTAAACCGCTGCAACCGAAAAACGCATTATTCCCAATGCTCGTTACAGAGTTGGGAATAGTTACCGAAGTTAAGCCGCTGCAATAGGAAAACGCACTACTCCCAATGCTTGCTACAGAGTTGGGAATAGTTACCGAAGTTAAACCGCTGCAATAGGAAAACGCACTACTCCCAATGCTTGTTACAGAGTTGGAAATAGTTACCGAAGTTAAGCCGGTGCAACGCTCAAACGCACTACCCCCAATGCTTGTTACAGAGTTAGGAATAGTAACCGAAGTTAAGCCGGTGCAACGCTCAAACGCACCAACCCCAATGAGCGTTACAGAGTTAGGAATAGTTACCGAAGTTAAACCGCTACAACCGGAAAACGCACCTCCGCAAATTTGCAAAGTGCCGGCGTCAATCGTAAAGGAAGTATTTGCCGGCATTGTTCCCTTATAAGCATAAAAAAACTTTTTGATATATACCGGTCCATCGGGCAAGTTATTGTACCACGCCGTATTGTGAAACGCTCTACCTCCTATGTTCGTTACAGAATCGGGAATAGTTACCGAAGTTAAACCGGTGCAACGCTCAAACGCACTACTCCCAATGCGCGTTACAGAATTGGGAATAGTTACCGAAGTTAAGCCACTGCAATAGGAAAACGCATAATTTCTGATATTTTGAACACCTTCGGGTATTACCAAGTCCGTTACTTTCTCATTATTAATATATAAATGATAATCCCCAAATGACCAATAACTAAACATTATTCCGCACCAATCGGTCAAATCTCCTGTATAGTCAACCCGAAGAGTTTCTGTTGTACCCAAAGAAAACGCTTGAGCCCCAATGCTCGTTACAGAGGCGGGAATAGTTACCGAAGTTAAGCGTTGGCAATAGGAAAACGCACTACTCCCAATGCTTGCTACAGAGTTAGGAATAGTTACCGATTTCAAATTGCAAGACAGAAACGCCAAATTCCCAATACTCGTTACAGAATAGGTTTTACTTTCATACTCCACCGAAGCCGGAATAATAAGCGTATCTTTTAAAGAAGAACCTTGATGATTACCCACTTCTGCCGTCAAATCTGTCTCGTTCAAATTATAGTTAATGCCATCTATCCTTACCTGTAGGGCACATAACTGTCCCGCACTTAATGCAAGAGCTGTAAAAAATGTAAAAAATTTTGTTTTCATAAAACTTCAATTATAGGGTTTAAGTTTCTTATTTTTAGCGAAATTTTCATATCTATAAAGTTCACCTTTTGTAATACTATATAAGAATATTATTACATTCGACTTTGGTTGTTTCTCTCCGTTAAAGACCGCATCCAGTGCAGCATTATATTTATTTTCAATATTAGGTATTGTCTCAGCGTCTGCGTTTTCAAGTATTTGAATGAAATAATTTGTCAAATTTTCTTCATCAAAAAATAGTTTCTGAAAATCTTTCTCGTACGATCTTATAGAAGGATTTAATGCTTTAAATTCAATAAGATGTACTCTTTTATATTGGCTATCAACCTTTTCATACAAACACACATCAATATTACCTGAAATTTTACGCTTTCCCGTAAAAGAATATCTCTGTTTAGTAGGAGTTTCTACAGAATAGTAAAAATCCGTTTGGTTTTCCAACTCTTTTACAAACAAAAAACGAATTTCCTGTTCACTGACTCTCTTTTTCTCGTTTATTCTTATAGGAAATATTAATTGAGGTGTTGCCTTATCTTCTCCTCCGGTTTTTTTTAAAACATCCTTAAACAATGGTGGTTGACTACAGTCTGCTTTTTCTTCACCTATTTCGTTAAGGTTTTTTAATGACTTTTTGATAAGATTTTCTACTTTACTCAAATTCTCTGCCATTCCCTTTTCCCTGATATGTGTCGGGCACAACTTTTTATTTTACTGCAAATTTATAACTTTTTATTTATAGAACAAATTTTTAATCACTAATAAATGTATCTTTTGCCTATCCACTATTCAACGCCACTTCTGCGTCAAATCTGTCTCGTTCAAATTATAGTTAATGCCATCTATCTCTACCGTTCCGGCACATAACTGTCCCGCACTTAATGCAAGAGCTGCAAAAAATGTGAAAATTTTTGTTTTCATAAAAAATTCAATGTAAGTTATTTATTATTTTTGTGCACAATTAATATAGACATGATAAAGTTTGTTTTTCAACTTATCTTCTGTCAGCTTTAATTCGGCATACTTTTTTTCCCAGATTTCTTGCCATTCTTCTTTATTGGCAATACTCAAATCTTTAACGGGAGCACGATAGCCATTTATAAAGTTGATGTACACCAATCGAGCTTTTATTCCATTACATTCGCAAAAACAGATAAACGCAAGCCTGTTAGCTAATTGATAATTTTTTGATCCTATCCAAGAATCTTCATCCGATTCGCATTTAAGCCATTTTATTGTTTTTTCAAATGCAGCTTTGATTTGCTTTCTACTTTCCTCTTTTCTAGCATCACACGACGATTTTAGTTCATCTTCATGTGCTTTTGCCTCAACAAAATAATAAGTATCACCACATTTAAAAATGCCGTCCCAATTGATAGAGTTGCCCGATTGTGGCCAAAACTTTTTCCATGCCGATTCAATTTCAGAAAAGTTGGCTTCATTTTTTTTAAAACAATCTATTCCTTTCCATTCAGAATCTTGCGATAAACGTTTATCACTTTTAGGATAGTCAAACCAATAGATTGCTTCTTCTGTATTCAAAACTTTCTTGATTTCCTTATCCAACTCAATTCTGTGATGCCCTAAAAAACGAAGTAATTGATACTCGCTTCCATAACCTAATGCCATTTCTGCCATATTATTTCCCTTTTTTTATTTATAGAACAAATTTTTAATCAATTAATTTAAAAAACCGATGGACACGCTTTAAGGCACCATCACTTTGCCCACCTCTTTGCCTTTCCTTACAATGTAAGTTCCTTTAGGCACTTCCAAAGTGCAGTTTGTAACATTTGTTCTTTGGGTTACCAGCCGCCCCGTAAGGTCGTACACAGAAACATCGCATTGGGCATAACCTTCGACTACTATTTTGCCGGCGCGCGCAAAAACGCCCACAAGAGGAGCAGTTTTAATCGTCAAACCCATTGAACTTTTGGTGGTAAACGTGCCTGATTTACTATCCCACACCCTACCGGAATCATCTTTCGACTCCAAACGGTAGTAGTATCTTGTTTCGGGAGTAAGACCCGTAACAGTGTAGGCATAACCGAGATGTTGAGCCGCCATTTCTTCTATCTCCGTCCACGACATTTTGGCTGTAATCATCTCACCTGAAACCCCGAAAGTAAAACTGCGCATATTGGAACTGTCGGTATAAACTTCAAGTACATAGTGCGTTACCGTAGCCAGCGCGGGCCAACAGAACAATGCCGTAGTGGTGTCAGCTTTAACGGTAACTTCTTCCACATTATCTATAAGCGTAGCACCTATACCCTGTATGACTTTAAAATTTCCCCAGAATGCATCGGCTCTGTATGCCTTTATGCTTTTATAAGGCACTCGCAAAGTGTCCTGCCGTGAAAAAGAGGAATATATTGCTGGTGGGGTTTCCGCATAGCAAGTTACAAAAGTTAAACCGGTGCAACCGAAAAACGCTTCATACCAAATGCTCGTTACAGAGGCGGGGATAGTTACCGAAGTTAAACCGCTACAACCGGAAAACGCTTGACCCCCAATGCTCGTTACAGAGTTAGGAATAGTTATCGAAGCTAAACCGCTGCAACCGAAAAACGCATTATTCCCAATGCTCGTTACAGAGTTGGGAATAGTTACCGAAGTTAAGCCGCTGCAATAGGAAAACGCACTACTCCCAATGCTTGCTACAGAGTTGGGAATAGTTACCGAAGTTAAACCGCTGCAATAGGAAAACGCACTACTCCCAATGCTTGTTACAGAGTTGGAAATAGTTACCGAAGTTAAGCCGGTGCAACGCTCAAACGCACTACCCCCAATGCTTGTTACAGAGTTAGGAATAGTAACCGAAGTTAAGCCGGTGCAACGCTCAAACGCACCAACCCCAATGAGCGTTACAGAGTTAGGAATAGTTACCGAAGTTAAACCGCTACAACCGGAAAACGCACCTCCGCAAATTTGCAAAGTGCCGGCGTCAATCGTAAAGGAAGTATTTGCCGGCATTGTTCCCTTATAAGCATAAAAAAACTTTTTGATATATACCGGTCCATCGGGCAAGTTATTGTACCACGCCGTATTGTGAAACGCTCTACCTCCTATGTTCGTTACAGAATCGGGAATAGTTACCGAAGTTAAACCGGTGCAACGCTCAAACGCACTACTCCCAATGCGCGTTACAGAATTGGGAATAGTTACCGAAGTTAAGCCACTGCAATAGGAAAACGCATAATTTCTGATATTTTGAACACCTTCGGGTATTACCAAGTCCGTTACTTTCTCATTATTAATATATAAATGATAATCCCCAAATGACCAATAACTAAACATTATTCCGCACCAATCGGTCAAATCTCCTGTATAGTCAACCCGAAGAGTTTCTGTTGTACCCAAAGAAAACGCTTGAGCCCCAATGCTCGTTACAGAGGCGGGAATAGTTACCGAAGTTAAGCGTTGGCAATAGGAAAACGCACTACTCCCAATGCTTGCTACAGAGTTAGGAATAGTTACCGATTTCAAATTGCAAGACAGAAACGCCAAATTCCCAATACTCGTTACAGAATAGGTTTTACTTTCATACTCCACCGAAGCCGGAATAATAAGCGTATCTTTTAAAGAAGAACCTTGATGATTACCCACTTCTGCCGTCAAATCTGTCTCGTTCAAATTATAGTTAATGCCATCTATCCTTACCTGTAGGGCACATAACTGTCCCGCACTTAATGCAAGAGCTGTAAAAAATGTAAAAAATTTTGTTTTCATAAAACTTCAATGTAAGTTATTTATATTACTGTGCAAATTTACACAATACTACTATTTAATAACAATTATAAACGTGACTATTAATAACAGTTGTGTGGTTGTTTTTCACGGTTGAAGCGTTTCATCACTATCTTTCCAATCTTGCAGCACCTTAAGCAGGCTTCAAACTGTGCGGTATCTTTCAAACCGTCTATTTTAATATTTACCGAGAACGTGGAAACATCCGTTTTAATGGAAGTATCTCCCCTGTATTCACCAATGAAGTCATATTCCAAAACTTCTGAAATAGTAACCAACAGTTTGGTATCAATGGAAGAACGTTTGAAAATGCTGTAAATATTGGTACGGTCGCAATGAAGTCGCCGCGCAAATTCTGCAACCGAAAGACCGCTGGATGCGAATTTCGCTTTTATCAATTCGCCAATATGTATGTCGTTTTCCATAGCGTTAATAAATGGTCGGCAGGCAATTGTTTCATTAAGCGGACACTACGCTATTGTAATAGAAAACGGACAAAAAAAGGGAGCGAACTGTCCGTAACCGCTTAAATACTGTTGAGGCATCGCCAAACGCCCGCTATACAATTAAGCCCGAATAATTCACGCCCTCAGGCGTGAACATTCGCAACTTATTCTCGTATAGCTTAAAAATTGGCGATTTTCAACAGTTGAGAATAAGAGCAAAAGCTCTACGTTCCATTTTTATTATTTATGCTTACAAATTTATAACTTTTTATTTATAGAACAAATTTTTAATCACTAATAAATGTATCTTTTGCCTATCCACTATTCAACGCACTTCTGCGTCAAATCTGTCTCGTTCAAAACATAAATACCTCGCCGTACTTCAAGCAAACGCTGCAAGAATAATGAAAATTTTTATAAAAAAAGTTGTTTGGTAGTTCTATAATAG
>Ga0255347_1008199_pt1 | contig 10592 bp, 6 predicted proteins | sample wastewater_treat_2_FD_192479 | JGI IMG/M metagenome (GOLD analysis project Ga0255347, IMG submission 192479) | Wastewater microbial communities from Lulu Island WWTP, Vancouver, Canada - plant24 | ecosystem: Engineered > WWTP > Wastewater > Unclassified | place: Canada: Vancouver, British...
CCTATGCCCGCCAGCCCGCAGGTGTAGGGCGCCGCCCCTTCAAAGTACCCGGTAAAACGCTGGTGCCGGTAAGCCCTCCGCCAGTCCCGCTTCCGTTCAACTGCGCTGGGGGATACGGGGAGCTCCAGGATACCTATGCGGGGGTGGCGCCGGAAGTTCACCAGTATCCCCTCCAGTTCCTGCCCTTTCTGGATCCCCACCACCAGGTCCGGCTGGAGAAGATCGATCATCCTCACCTGGAACTCCTGCGCTGCCGGCTCCACGACCCAGCCCGGGGAGTCGATGACCAGGAACGATGCCCCCTCCTGGAATGCCTTCTCCTTCAGCCGGGATGCACCAGCCATCTCCTGGACCATGTGCCCGCTCGGTGTCACCGCCCCTACGAACCGGAGCCATACGCCCACGGGTGCGCCGCTCCCCGGTCCGCAGACCGCAAGCCCCACCGTGGCCGGCGGCCCGATGGTGGACTGCCCGATATCGCAGTCAAGGACGCCCGTGCGCGCCTGGGCAGCGAGTTCCCGGGCTATCCAGCGGCAGAACGTGGTCTTGCCGCGGTCAGCCGCACCGAGGACGTACACTATCCTCTTCCCGCGTTCCCGGCAGAGGCGGGCAACCGCCTCCCACTCGTCACAGACCACAATATCTTCAGGCACGTCCTGTTCACCCGGTTTGTGCGTTCCTATTTATAAATGGTGAGACGCCTTATCCGCAGGAGCGGTCGCTCCGCCGCCTCGTGAGGCAGAGGACGTTCTCCCCCTCCCTGCGCTCGTAGGAGGCTGCGTCCACGAGGTTTCGGATGAGGTGGATGCCCAGTCCTCCGATAGGGCGGTCTTCCAGCCCGGCTCCGGTGTCAGGGGCAGCCGTTTCCAGCGGGTTGAACGGTACACCACGGTCGAAGATGCAGACCCTTGCCTCCTCGGGTGTGACCAGGCACTCCACCCGGACAGTGCCTGTCCCGGGTGCATACGCGTACCTAATCACATTGGTGCAGGCCTCATCAACGGCAAGGCCCAGCGCAAAGCGGTCTGATCCCGATACCCCATTGGACCGAAGGAGCTCCTCCACCATCCTGGTGATTTTCTCCAGGTGCTCCAGGGTTGCGGGGCAGGACAGGGTGCGGGCCGCCCTGGTCATGCCCGCACCTCCGGGACCGCCAGGATCGGGGGGGCAGTACCGGCCATGGCGGGTCCTGGTGCACCATAGAAGGATACCGGGCCAGAGCCGGGCTCGCCGTGCCTGGCAGCCCGGCCTGCCGCTCTATGGCCGCGGTCCCGTTCAGGCGTGCCCCTGCCGCGCACGGAGGCGGGCTCAGAACCTGGTGTCAAACAGAGCAGTTCCCTGCCGGTGGAACAGCCTTCCTGGACGGACATGAATGAGTGCGCTGCCATCGCGCATGCCGTCCCGGGGATGGTGACCGAAGTGGCAGTGGCCTTTGTTGACATGGGATCTGGCAAACAGCTCCAACACACTGGTTTCAAGCGCCCTGGGTGCCGGGCAAAACCCGGCAGCCGCCGCATCAGCGGGGCGTGCCAGAGGGCAGCAGGGCCTCCGCTACACCGGGATACAGGGGAAAAAGCCGGTGAAAACCCGCTATTTCGAATACCTTCCGGATCTCCGGCTGCAATGAGGCAAGGCGCAGCTCGCCGCCCGACTGTTTCAGCCGTTTCAGGGCAGCCAGGAGGACACGGAGCCCTGCACTGCTGATGTACTCGAGGTCAGCGAGGTCGACGATGATGATCCGGCTTCCGCCGTCCAGCAGGTGTGTGAGGTGAGCCTCCGCCTCGGGTGAGGTCGTGGCGTCCATGCGCCCCTTCAGGGAGAGTATATCGGCTGCTCCCTGGCGGCGCTCAGCGATAGTAAGCACCGGGCTCATGATGTACCTTTATTGCTCCTGGTTTATGAGGATAGCGAGGGCCGAAACGAGATGGAGAGCACAAATGGAGCCTATCCAGGGCCATGACCACCGTAGCGGCAGGTCATCCGCCTCCCGGCGTGATCCCATAGATGATAAGAACCCGCTTTTTTGCCGGTTCATCAAATACCTGGACGTCCCACGCGCCAGGGTCGCCTTTTTGGGCGCCCTTCATCTCCAGCACTGACCGGAGCCATGAAATGGCCTCGTCCCAGGCCCCCGGGGCACCGGGAAAGAGCTCCTCAAGGGTGAGCCCGGCGACCGCTCGCCCGTCCGGGACGCTTCCGAGGAAAAGGTCGTTCCCATACTCGCAAACCAGGTGCGAACTGAAGATCGCTATGGGGATCGGGGCCTTCTGGCATAGGTATTTCCAGAGGGCCAGGGAATCGGCAAGGAGCGCATGAGACTGTGCTGCCTCGACACAGCGAAGGATCTGGTTCTCCATGTCCAGGAATTTTTCCCTGGGAGAGCCGCTCTTTTTTATGTAGAGGTTTGCCCCCAGATTCATTGCCACCATGGCCACCTCCTCGTCGCCCTTCCCGGTCAGGAGGACGAAAGGAACCGTTTCCGACAAAGCCCTGACCTGTTTTAAGAGGGCGATGCCATCCATCTCGGGCATGCGGTAGTCCGAAATGATGGCATCAACCGGGGCTGCCCGGAAGATATCGAGGGCTTTCCTCGGGGAAGCAACCTTGATGACCTTGATCTTTTTTGATTTCCCCATATAGAGTTCGCACAGGTCCAGGATCTCCGGGTCATCATCTACGCACATGACGGTGATCACTGGTTAACACCCGCGATTGAAACCTGCATACCCTGAATCATACCATCGTGCCCTCCAGCCGGTATCCTTACCAACGCCGGGTGGATGGGGGGCCTTTCCGGGAGGACGCAAGACAGGCATCGATCCCGGGGAAACACCCTGCGCTCATCGTTGGGATTCCGCTGGAAAAAGGTGTTATTTATATTTCCTGGAGGACCACGGCGGCAGCAGGTCTCCCCTGCATGGAGGTGGTCGGGACGACCTGCATCAGGAGCTTCTTTTCAGCATCGTTCTTCTTGACGCATATATTTTCCTTGTACCTGCGGCCTGAAAGGGCACCCTGGATCTTGCTGATGATATAGGGCTCGGAGAGGAGGGGGAGATTGGAATGTTCAAGGCTCCCAAACGGCAGCTCTTCCTTCTTGATCGATAAAAACTGGAGCAGGCGCTCATTCATCTGAATAATCTTCATGTCCTGGTCCACGACCATGACCAGATCTGATATGAGGTCGAGCAGCGTGTCGATCGGCACGCGCCGGGACATGGTATACAGCTTGGTCGTGCCTATCGGACGTTCGTCGATCTGTCCCAGGACATGCATCATCGCAAGGTACTTGGCAATGGTATTCTTGCACAGGGGCAGCTTGTCAGCAAAGTCCTTGGGGGTCAGGCCCCCGGGATGGCTCTCTAAAAGGTCACGGATCTCTTTGAATTCTTTTGGTTCTCGATACATATCGCATCATCTTTTCGTTTAGCCTCGCCGCAGGTTCATTTTGGTGAATTTCAGGCGATATGAGTGCATGGCATTTTTTTATATAATTCTTATCCCAATGCCAATAAATAACTCAATATGATTATTTAAATACTTTTCTCTTTGATGAACATATAAATTAACAAAAATGTGAGATACTCTCATATGTCTTTAACATCTTCAGCACGTTCATGTCCCCGCTCCATAATTTATATAAGCGGGTTTTTCATAACCATTGTGTAGAGGGGGCCAGCCAGTTTTTCGCTGCTGACAAGGTGGCATTATGTCGCATAAAGAGGATTTTCTCTCAGCGGGGACTGATAAACGGCAATATCCTCACCTGGGCAGGGATGAACCGTCGCCCCTTGATGAGATTGCAGGCGATATCGGGTCCAGCGAAGACGAGATCCTCTGCGGCCTTGCAAAAGACGGGTCAATCATCTTCTCCAACGATATGTTCATGAACCTCTTTCATATAAGTCCCGGGCCCCCCGGTGAGATCTCATTTTATTCGCTCGTTGACCCTTCAGACATCGCCCGGGTTACCGCATTCCTTGCCGAGGCCAGGGAGAAAGACTACGATGGCATGCTTACCTGCCGGATGGTCGCCCCGGGGGAAGGATCGCGGGCCATGAGCTGGCGCATCATTACCCAGGACATGATCGTCCTGAACCGGCACGTGAAATTCATCGTGACCGGTTCAGGCATGGTGGAAGGGTCCGGCGGAGCCTCCACCCCCGATTATGAGGACCTCTTTGATATTATCGCGGCCCGCAATGCCAGGGTCAAGGAAATATGGTTAAAGATCTCCCAGGAGATTATAAAACGGAAACTCGTTGAAAAAAAACTCGACCAGCTTATTTATGACGTAGAGAATGAAGTCATCAAGCTCAAGGAGATCGTCCAGAATACCCCGGAACTTCTTTTTGTTTTTGATGCAGGCGGCTGTCTCCAGTATACGAACGACCGGGGCTCGCAGCGCCTCGGCGTACCGGCACACCTCCTCATCGGGAAACATATGGATGAGCTGGAACTGGACCCCCGGATTCACAGGATCGTGGCAGACAAGCTTGAACCTGCCGCGTTGCAGCAGGGACCCGAATATGGCAGCCTGACGGAGATCGAGGGTGAACCCAGGTGTGATTACTCGCTCATACCGCTCCAGGGGATCTCAGGAGATACCGAGTCCCTTCTCATCATCGTGCATATCACCGATGAGCATGGGAGCACGTCCCCCCGCCTTCCGCTGCGGTACCCATCCGACAGTTTCCTCCATTCTTTCAATAACCTCTTCACTGCACTCATCGGGAACCTCTCGCTCGCACGGGAGTCAGGGGATATCGGCCTTGAGACTTCGCGCTACCTCTTTAAGATCGAATCGGACATGATGCGGGTGAGAGGCCTGATCGAAGAACTATCCGAATCCGGGCAGGACACCCGTTCAGCACTCGCCTCCCTCCTCCGGGAGGTGGCCGCCGAGGTGGCAATGGCATCAGGAAATGCCCCCGAGCTTGCCATCGACGAAAACCTTCAGCAGCCGGGAGTCCCCCAGGCCGAAATCAGGAGTATTATTGACCACTTATTACTCATCCACCCGCACCTGGCCACGCCCCGGCTGATCTCTGCGAAAACACAAATCTCTGATTCTGATCCCCTGGAACGGGTCCTGATCACGTTTGTTTACCCAGGCGCCGGGATCTCCCTGCCAACAGGTGAACCGGAATCCTCCTTATCCTTGCGCCGCGTACTCCCCGAATCCGGAGCGCTGTGCAGACGGGTCGAATCTCTCCATGGAGGCCTGGAGATCAGCGTGCAGCCGGGAGACGCAATAAAGGTGTTTCTTTATTTCCCGACCGCAGGAGAGGTATCCTCCGGAGGGCCGCCAGAGGGGAGTAAAACACCTGCAGGAAAGGGCTATGTCCTCTTCATGGACGATGACGAGGGTGTCCTGGAAACGACCACAAAATTGCTGGAAAAGATGGGATTTTCACCCCTGACTGCAAAAAAAGGGGAGGAGATCATCAGGATCTTCTCCCGGCTCCACGAGGGGCAGAACCCGGTCAGTGCCGTGATCCTTGACCTGGATATCCCCCGGGGGATGGGCGCGCTCAGGACACTCCCCGTTTTAAAGCATATCGACCCGGGACTCAAGGTAATCCTTACCAGCGGACATACTTCCCACCCGGTGGTGAGGAAGTATCACCGTTTTGGATTTGCCGGCGTGCTCATCAAGCCCTACGACCAGAAGAAGCTCACGGAGATCCTGCAGGAAGTGCTTTTCAACAGCGTGGAGCAGGATTATCCCTGAAAAGCGCGCTTCGGAACACCCCTGGTATATCGACCCGGACTCGAAAGTAATCCTTACCAGTGGCTATACTTCTCACCCGGTGGTGAGGAATATCACTGTTTTGGATTTGCCGGCGTGCTCATCATGCCCTACGACCAGAGGAAACTCACGGAGATCCCGCAGGAAGTGCTTTTGAACAGCATGGAGCAGGATTATCCCTGAAATAAAGCGGCAATGCCCCGGGAATAACGATCGGAGGTCCCTTACCGGGTGGCGAAGCCCCTTAAGGATGCTATCCTCCGTGTGAGCGCCAGTCCTGTCTCCAGGGAGTGGAAGGAGATCACAGGCCGTTGCTCACAGAAGAGGATGGCGGAAAAGGCTCTCTTCCATACGAGTTATTGAGCATTTTGTATCCTTCCCGGGGAATGCTGATCTCAAACCGTGCACCCCTCCTGGGAATACCAGTCTCCCGGATGGTAATGCCGGTGATCGATAAGATCTCCCGCACCAGGTACAGCCCTGGCAGGTTTTCCTGGTTGAAATCCCGTTCGAAGATCAGGTTTTTGTGTTCAAGGGGGATACCGCCCCCGTCATCCTCGTATATAAGCCGCAGAAAGCCGACCTGCTCCTCGGTGCGGAGGGAGATGTTTTTTACTCCACCCCCGAAGAGCAGAGAGTCCTCGAGGAGGATGGAAAAGACCAGTTCGATGTGCGGATCGGCCCAGATGGCGAGGTTTCCAATGCTGGCATGGAGGGCAATATGTTCCAGGTCCAGGTGAGACACGGCAAAGAAGAAGCTGTCCTGGAGGCGGATCCACTCGGGGGACCGCGCCCCGATGTTCTGGTACCGGTTGCCAAAGGTTATGTTCCGCTGGATGTGCGTTGCAGACCTATCAATTTTGCCGAGGCACTCCCTTTCCTCCCCCATTGAATTTTCTATCGCAAAATCAAGATATCCCCGGAGCAGGAAGAGTTCATTGGTGATTTCCCGGAGTGTCACCTGGTTCAGGAACTGGAGCGTTCTCCGGGCGTTTTTAAGCCCCTCCTCAGCTTTTGTCTTCTCGGTGATGTCCTCGAGGACCCCATCGATGTACCTGAGAGCGCCTTTCTCGTCAAAAGTCCCTATTTCAAACAACTGGGCCCAGAAATGATCCCCGCTCTTTTTTTTCATCTCGACTGTTCCCTGGACCACCGACCTGGTCCTCCTGACCTCTTCATCCAGTTCCTTCCGCATGCGGGGGTCAACATACAGGTCGTTTCCATGGACTTCCTTCAGGCTTTCTGTGGTCTCGTGCCCAAACATCCTCCCAAGGAATGGGTTCGCAAATATCAATGCCCCGGTGTGCTCCTTCCGGTACAGGCCTATGGGGAGACGCCACATGAAGTTCTTCAGCTGCTCTTCGCTCTCCCGCAATGCCTCCATAATTTTCTTGCGCTCGGTAATGTCCCTGATGAACGCACAGCAGTATTCATTTCCATTGAACAGGAGGCGGTTGAGGAGGACATCAACGGGAATCGCCGACCCGTCGCTCCGGGCAAACCGCAGTTCACGGGGATTATGCGTGACCTGTGCGCAAGCTTCCCAGATGCTTTCCCATTCCATGGAGTCCCCGGGAGGGAGCAGGTCATCCCATGACCTGGAGACCAGGCTCTCCTGCGGATAACCGAGCGCCTCCGATGCCCATGCATTGGCATACAGGATTTTACCGGCCCTGTCAAACCAGATGATCAAATCGGCAGAATTGTCCATTGCAAACTGGGTCATCTTCAGCTTCTGTTCAACGACAACCCGCTGGGCAATCTCGAGATAGAGCTGCTTATTAATATCCTGGAGTTCCTGGGTCCGCATGGCGATAAGGTCTTCAAGGTGCTCGTATGAAGTACGGAGCTTTTCCTGGGCCAGGCGGAAATCAGTGATATCAATCCCCATCGACTGGTACTCGATAACTTTTCCCCGTTTATCGAAGAGGGCCCGGTCTTTCCACCGCTGCCACCGGACCTGGCCGTTGGCCATGATGGCGCGGTGCTCGATGATCGCCACCGGGTTGTCCCGGGTGAGCGAGGCAAAATGCCGCTGCACCTTCTCCTTGTCGTCGTCGGGGATGAACGGGTGGAAAGGGAATCCCTGCAGGGACTCCCGGTCCCTGCCCACGTCACGGCAGTATGCATCATTGACATAGGTGATTGTCCCGTTCGGGAGGAACCTGATGACGTATTCAATCTGGTCCTCGATCAGGGCCTGGTAGCGGGATTCGAGCTGCTGGATCAGCCGGTTGGTCTCCTTGAACTCGGTCTGGTTCTCGAAGATGAGCGCAGCACCGGGTTTGCCATTCCCGAAGACAATCGGGAGGAAGGTTGTCCTGAAGGAATAATCCTTCTTGTTCAGAACGGCATCCAGCGCAAGCACCGATTCGGTTCCCCGTATCGCCTCCTTGATCCTGGTATTCAGGGATTGGTTCCTGAACATGTCGAGAAGCAGGAACTCGCTCCGTTTTCCAATGACATCCGATTCGTCCCTGGAAAGAAGCTGTAAAAAATCTCTCTGGATATCCACGATAACATTGTTCATGTCCACCACGAGGTAGGAAAAAGGACATATCCTGGTAACTGCGGATACCGGGTACCTCTGGGTAAGGAGGAACACCTTCGATGTCCCTATCCTCCTCACATCAACCTGGCCCTGGATCTGGAGGATGTCGAGATATTTTGAGACCGTGATCCGGTTCATACCCAACTGCTCGGCAATTCTCTGGATACTCAACCCCTCCGGATTGTCGCGCAGGACCTTTTGTATGAGGTTGAATTCGGATTGATATTTTTCCATCTGTTCAACTGATCTGATTATCCAATCACTTTTCTATTTATAATTTATTATCCTTCTATAATATTATTTATAGATAACTCTGTGATTAGCATATACGTTATAGAGAGTGGAACCCTCTTATAAATGCAATTTTAATTTGTTTAACAAAGGAGGTTTTATGTCCATCGCACGAAAAATTTACCTATTTTTAGGTTTTTTCCTGGTCATTTTCTTCTTTACCACCCCGGTTCACGGGATGGACATGGCAGGAACACTGGGAAATGGTCCCTGTTTTGATGTCGTTGAGAAAGATGGTTACGTGCTCGCAGCCCAGGGGTGCGAGGTCAGGGTGTACCCCGCGGGTACGGACCTGCAGATAAACGGTCTTACCTGGCAGTCATATGTATCCCGCATGAAGTTTAACACAGAAATTTACGGACTTGAACTTGCAGGGAATATATTGTATGTTGCATCCAGCCAGGGCCTGTCGATGGTGGATATCACGGATCCGGTTTCTCCAGGTATGCTCTCTTCCTTTCCCAACCCGGTTTCCGGCACTATCAGGGACGTGAAGGTCCAGGGCAATTATGCATACCTCGCGATATACGGGGCAGGTATCCAGGTCGTCGATATTTCGAACCCACTCTGCCCGGTGAAAGGAAAGCTGGTCCCCCTCGCAGGATATAATACGCTCTGGAGGGTCACCATCGACGGGAATTACCTGTACGCAGCTCTGGCAACCGATAAAAGGATGGATATCCTCGATATTACTACACCTTCAAGCCCCCGGGTGGTCGGGTCGTTTGCCCCGGAAGATGCCAGTTCGACGGGATTTTCTTCGGTGGCCGTCAGGGGCGACTACGCGTACCTTGTCGAGTATTACAATGGCGTCAGGGTTGTCGATATCAGGAACCCGGCGAGCCCTGCGCAGGTCAGTGCCATTTCAGGAATTAACGCCAACGATATCAAGGTCCTTGGAACCTACGCCTATGTATCCGTTCGTTACCAGGGTTTCAATGTCTACGATATTAACGCGTCCCCCGGCACCATGGCCCTTGCCGGGCAGGGAACCGGTTTTGCAGGATATAACGAGGGGATCTGTCCGACCACACAATATACCTTCGTGTCTGGAGACTCATTTGGATTCGCTGTGTATAAAACTCTAAACCCGAAATCTCCCGGTCTGATGGTCCAGGTCCCGGTCCTCGGGGGGGTTGACTCCCTCGTTGCGAGGGGGAATTACCTCTTTGTCGGGGCCCATAATTACGGGGTCTGGGTGGTTGATATCAGTGACAGGTCAAATCCAAAAGAAGTCGCATTAATAAAGAACGATGGCAGGAACCAGGGTATTGATCTTTCCGGGAATACCTTGGTCTTTGCCGGGGTATGGAGCGGTCTGAACCTCGTCGATGTTACGAACCCTGCCTCCCCCCAGCCGAAAGTACTCGATTTTGGAGATAATATCAATACGGTCCTCGCTGACGGGAATTTTGTCTATACCGGTGCTGGAATCGTTGATATTTCAAATCCATCTTCACCGGTATATGTTTCCAAATCCCCGTATTTCTATGGTAGAATGACCAGGTTTGGGACCAATTATCTCCTTGTCGCCATTTCGGACTATTATTCTCCGAAGGGTATTCATATCATTGATATAACCGATAAAAAGAATCCCACGGTGGTCGCCACCTATGGGAACGGGACGGCATATTACGATGTTGCGGTTGTCGGGAATACCGCCGTCGGCCTCTCGGGGTATGATGTTGAAACCATCGACCTCTCGCAGGTATCCAAACCCCAGTTCATCGCCAGGGTCTCCTATGCAGGCTCGTGGGTTGGTTACTCACTCTATTCCGTCGGGACAACGGTGTATGCAGCGGGAGGGCCTGCCCAGGGCATCAAGGTCCTTGATGTTTCAACTCCTTCTCAAATCAGGCAGGTTGATTCCGGTCAAGTACCAACTGCCACGGGTGCGTATTGTCAGGAGGTATATGCGCAGGACGGATATGTATACACCGGGAACAAGTGGGGCGTGTATATTTTCGCCCAGACTGGGCCGACGATAACTCCAACCCC
>Ga0255347_1008202_pt1 | contig 10590 bp, 13 predicted proteins | sample wastewater_treat_2_FD_192479 | JGI IMG/M metagenome (GOLD analysis project Ga0255347, IMG submission 192479) | Wastewater microbial communities from Lulu Island WWTP, Vancouver, Canada - plant24 | ecosystem: Engineered > WWTP > Wastewater > Unclassified | place: Canada: Vancouver, British...
CACCTTCAAGCAGGCGTTGAGCATGGTTGACGGCCTGTGCAACCGCTTCACGGCCATCAGCGGACAATACTTTGTCCTACCACCGCCTGACCCGCACATTCCGGCAAACGCGTCGGATTCCACGACAATTACACTGTCTGCCTCTGGTTTGCTGTTCAACGTGGTTGCTTCCAGTTCAGCCTCTGACTCTATCGCAGTGAGCCTAACACCTTCTGGAGCTTTGTTCAACGTCGTGGAGCTAGCTTCTGTATCTGACTCAACCACGCTCACCGCGACACAGTCCGGTGCGCTAGTGCAAGCAATCGGAGGATCAACCACTCAAACAGATTCAGTCGCAATCGGCCTTACACCTTCCGGTGCGCTAGTGCAAGCAATCGGAGGATCAACCACTCAAACAGATTCAGTCGCAATCGGCCTTACACCTTCCGGATCGCTGGAAACAGTTTGACCGGCAAACGTCAACCGTGATACGTTAAAAACCATGCCAAAGGAAATCGTCAAATTCATCGAAAAGAAGATCCGTGTCCAAGGATACGTCATTGGCTACGAGATCTTGCAAGGCGGGCTTACCGTGTGCAAGCACACCTATGATAAGCCGGTGAAGAACATGATCGTAAACAGCGGTAAGGACGGCTGGTGCGCTCACTTCGGCGCCATCACCGCGATGACTGGTGGGTCAATCCCAGAACAAACTACTTACGCAGCGCGTGGTTCAGGCTCGACTCCAACGGCGGCCACCATGGAGGAACTTGAATCCCAGATCGGAAACCGCACGAATCAATACCTGAACGGTGATCCTAACACTGGAACACGCTACAATCGAGGGACCGGAACGATTTACATGCGCCGGACGTATGACTTCGAAATCGAAACGTCCAACCAAAACATCAACGAGGTCGGTCTGTTCCCTGCTGCTACAACCGATACGGCAACTGATTCGGCGATGATGTTCTCCCGTGTCGTCCTTCCTGCGACAGTCACTGTTCTAGCCGACCAACAGCTCCGGCTTACTTACGAGATCCAAGTTACTATCGGACCGATCTCGCCTACACCGGCAGCCCCTGTCATCACTGGGTGGACGACTGATGGAGACGCACAGCTTGTTGGCGAGTTTCCTGAAACCTCCGCGATCTACGGATCTTCAGGAAACGCGTTCATCGCCGTAATTTCGTCTACTGGCGATCAGGTTAACCTAAGCAATTCGTATTCACTTCTTGAGCCTGGCGCGGTGGACGCCTCGGCCTACACGTATTTCGAAGACGAGCGTACCACGAGTAACTTGACGGTCGATTCGTACACGGGGGAACCGCATATCCTCCCAACCGCATTCTGGGCGTCATCAACCCTTGAGGCTTTCGGTTCATATTGGAGCCCTCCCGCTGTTAGTCCCGGAGTGTCCGGACACATCAATTGCGCCGCCGAATCAAGCCCTGGCTCTTGGAACGCAAAGCTGCATGCCTACACCCGTGGAAACTTCTACCGCGACCGTGAAATCGTCATGCAGGCGAACTGCCCTGGCGTTGACTTCTCCTTCGGCGCCTACAAGATCTGCGGCCTGAAGCATGTCTTCGACGACCCCCAGTCCAAACTCACAACCCAGCGCCTGACGCTCGTCCTGCGCATTTCAATCGTCTAACATCATGTCCTGCGGTTGCACATCAAATCTTCCGTCCTGCGATTCGGACACCACGAATTACTGCCTACCTCCGGGACTCCTTCCGACGGTGGTTGCCGGACCGCAGGGTCCGTCCGGCCCAACTGGACCTACTGGACCACAGGGTCCAATTGGACCTACTGGTGCTCAGGGTCCAAGTGGACCCACTGGGCCTCTCGGTCCGATCGGACTGCAAGGCCAAATTGGCGCCACCGGTGCTACTGGACCGATGGGGACAAACCAGCCGCTGGCGTTTTTTACCGGTGCACAGTGGTGGCCCAACCAGCCATACACCAATGCAATCTACGCTGCCTCCGCTCAGCGTCTGCTCCGTTTTGGCACAATCCCGTTCGACTCTGGCGAATATCTGCTGCAACTCGATCTACAGATCGCATGGAACCCATCGATCAGTGAGACACTAAACTACAATGGGGACCTTTTCTTTCAGCACAGAAACGGACCGGATTTCGAGGTGATATACCAAGTCAAATTTGGCCGCATCCGGAACGGATCGACTAAATACGGTGAGGTTGAGTCGTACTCACACACATTGCGTGCGAATTTGTCGAAGGGCTGGACTCTTGAGCTTCAAGCTGGCAGCGACTTTTTCATCGTCGGTGCGCAGTTGACAGTGTTCAACCGCCCGACGTATACTATTATTTCCCCAGGATTTGCCGACGGAGTAAACCAACGTCTTGGTGCGATGAACGGATAACTAAATAACAATCATATGGATAAGATCAAAAATTACTTCCCAAATGAGTTCGACCTCACCCGTGAGGAGCCGGACTTCTCCGATTCGAAACCTGGCAAGAAGCCGTCAAAGGTTCGTCTCGTTCACCCGAGCCTCTACGTCTACGAGGGTCCCGAGGGGCTAGCCAAGGCCGTGAAGGAACTCCAAGGCAAGTTCGAAGACGGGTTCTACGTCCTTGCATTCGTCAAGCCTACCCGCCTGTCCGAGACCATGGTCATCGACCGTAAGGGCGGAGAGAAGACCGAGGAAACGTCCTTGGACCTCGAAGTCCACAAGATCTGTCTGCCCGACGAGGACAACGAGGAGTTCTCCGATGAGGACGCCGAGGAAGAGCGCGACGAGATGAAGGAGATGGCCAAGGCCGCCAAGGCCGCCGGCGTCAAGGGCGTCGAAGTCGAAATCAGCCTCCCAGAGGGTGAGTCTGAGGCCAAGGACGAGGAATAATCCTCCGCAAGCAATCAAGTCCCTCCGGCGTTGCTCAAGGATAACCAGGGGCAGCCCGGAGGGTTTTTTCTAACACTACCTCACTACCGCCATGGCAAACAAAGTCGTCCTACTCGGAGACATCATCCAGGATTCGAAGTCCGGTGACATCCTCGGCATCAGTGATCGCAACAAGATCATCCGCTACGTCGAGCGGGCGATCGAGATCGCTGAGTTCAAGGCGAACTGGAACCGCTACATCGCCGACATCGACATTTGCTCCGATGGGAACGGATGCATCACGCTGCCCAGCTTCGTTGACACCGTCCTCGCTGTGAACATCAATGGGTTTCCGTCGTTCCCACGCAACGGGTGGTTTGAATACCACATCAACGGTCCCGGCAGCCGTGGAACCTGCGGTCCGGCAGTCAGCTACTTCTGGGACGACAAAGGCTGGAGCCCAACCTTCCAGGATCTCACTGGTTGGAGCCGGCTGGCTGCGATCGTTGAGGACCCGATCGACGGCGACGGATCAAAGTACCTCCAGGTCATGGGTGAGACCGTGGACGGCCAATACAACAGCAAGCAGGCGCTCACGATCCCTGTTTCAGGGCCGTCGGAGTATGGTGTCAAGGTTCCGCTGCTGATCGGCTACGCCAGCTGCGATCCGGCCGCCACGATCTTCAAGCGCATCACCCGGGTTATCAAACCGAAAACCCGCGGATACGTGAAGTTGATCGGTTACGGCCCTGACCAGCTGACCAATGCGGTCACTCTGGGGTATTACGGTCCGGATGAAACCCAACCGAGCTACCGCCGAATCCGCGTGAACAAAACCTGCACCTGGGTGCGTGTGAAGTTCCGCCGCGCCGATACACCGTTGGTCCACGACTACGACATCGTTCCGCTTCCGAGCCGTCAGGCCACTTTGGACCTGATCAAGGCGATCCGCCTGCGTGAGACGAACAACATCGACGTGGCTGAGGCCTACGAGCAGAAGGCGATTCAGCTTCTGCTGGACATCCAGCAGATCGAGGAAGGGCCGGCAACGTTCCAGCTCCAAGTTGACCCAGGCTTTGGGCTCGGGACTGTCGATTATCGGTAAAATTCCAGGGAGTCTGCCTGTTGAGCAAGAATATGCTTGACAGGCAGATTTTTCCCTGCCTGTTTGGTCCCACCATTTGGGACCCGCCGTTGGTTGGCCCCTCGGGACGCCGATCGCCAAGGCCATCTGTGGGTTTTGCGGGTGGGTTTTCATCTCACGTGAGGAAAACCAGGGGGACCTGCTCCGCATCGAAACCACCGTTCGCGACCTTGTCGGCGTGAATCACGGCGACGAAAAGAAGATTCTTGAAGCGTATATCGCTGAATGCGACCGCTTTATGAAGCCGTTCGAAAAAAGTTCGAAGTCGCCCTTGGCGGTGAGCTGCTTTTGACTCATAGGAAGTGTATGAAAATCAAAACCATCATTGCCGGAGTCGCAATCATCTCCATCCTCGCCGCCATCGACGGTGTCGCCGCCCTCCTCGCCGCCTTCGTCGCGATCATCGCCGTCACCCTCGTTGACCTCAAGTAACCCACCCCCATTATGATCACTGAGACATACACATGCCGTGGCCCAATGCTTGCATTCTGCCGCGCCACCTTCGATCCGAAGCGCCCGCTGGGTATCGACCCTCTCTCTCCCGCACTGCCCGCAAACGAGCCGATCAAAACAGATTACATCACGCAGCTGACTGACTCGGAGGGCTACGACGACGCGCCATACGCACTGCACTACGCGACGCACAACGGCGAACAGGTCGGGCTGCTGTTCGTCGGAGACGACGAGTGCGTTTGCTGGGCCGGCGAACCGTGGCTGGAAAAGGCGGTCGCCGTCGGCTGCCGTGCATTCGCGGCCGGTGATTTCAAAACTGTGAAACCCATCATCGAAAAAGGCCTCAAAAAAATGCAGCTCTGGGGTTACACGGATAAAGCAAAAACCCTGCAAGCTCACCTCGACTTCATCAGCCAGAACATCAAATAACCATGAAACTCAACGCTTATCAACACGAAACCCTGAACGCGCTCATCGCTGCCGGCGACATCCAGACCGCACGCGACAACCAGCTCGCGATCGAAATTGACGCGGACGGCACCGCATGGACGGAACACGCCGGACACGAGATAGCTTACGTTCCAGCGAAGTCCGGATGGGTCGTGATCCACAACCTGGAACATGACCTGAAGGTCGGTTCTACGCTTGACGAAGCCCGCGTCCGTGCTGCATTGTATGCACTGGACGACGAAGAGAACCCACGCACGCCGGAAGATAAACTTCTGACGGCCTTGGTGTCTTCAAATTAAAACCCACCATGCCTACCGCAAAGACCCCGATGCCGCGGATTCTCCAATGGGAGAATCTGCCGATCGTTTACATCGACATCGACAACCAGCGCGAGCAGGTTGTTGAGCTGATCGACCGCCTGCTTTCCCGCATGCGCGAATGCCACGTTCACCCGGCGTGGATCGAGCAGGCGCTCGCGTTGAATAACATCCGCTGGGACCGCCGCTTCACAGACCGACAGTGGCGCTACGACTACCGCCGCGGGAAATCCTCGATCGATCCACAGGACGTCTGGTTCCTCCCGATCTTCGCTGGGCTGTTCGGTGTCCGGGTTTGCTGGACGAAGGCGGTCGGGCTGGAAGCCGACCGCCGCAGCGTGGTTGTCGCCTACGGCGCTAACAACGTCGAAGACTTGATTTTCGACGCGGTCTCCCAGTGCTGGTCGGGCGACTACTATGGGACAGAAAAGCTCGAAACATCTGTACCGGAGGTTCTTGCAAACTGCATCCGAATTTGGCTTAACCCACCCGTGGTCTGACGAGCTACGGCTACAACAGAAAACCCATGCAACAAAACCCGCCGCTGTTTCAAAACAGGGGGCTGACAGCCAGCCTCCCTGGCGTGAAAACCAGTTCGGGGCAGATCATCGCCCTGACAAGCAATTTTTTCTCGTGGCTCCAGCCTGAGCTGTCGGCACGCGGTGTGAATGTTTCTAAGCAACGGCGTGGGCTCTATACATGGAGCAGCCCGGCTGGGAACGCGGTTGACATGAGCCGGGAGGCGATCGCCATCATGCTCATCAAGGAAGTGAACAAGGTTTTTGGTGTTGATCTCACAGGGTTTTTCAACCAGTTCATCCGTAATATCGATGCCATAGCCGCCATGCGTGAAATTTCCCAGAAGCTCGACGAGTCCGCAGTGATGCGTTCCCAACTGAAATCGATCATCAGTTTCAAAGTCGGAAGCGTAGCGGCACATTCCGACATCCGTGGAGCTATGCCTGTCGAGATGCGTGGCATGTTCGATCAATCTGGATCTGCCGAGATCTGGAAGCTGTTCTCCATCCAACAAACCCGCCGCGGTAAAACCCGTGCGCGTGTCTACTACAATTTGAGCCTGGCCGCACCGGAAAGCATGGCCGGGGCGGACTCGTCCTCCGCCGGCGGTCAGGCTCATCCTCTTCACCCATTCTTCAAGAAAAGTTCGAACTGACCCTTGTCGGTTGGACTTTTTTGTCACATAGGACACCCACGACCTACGATCAGGAATTTCTCATCAGCGATCCGATGCCGGTCACTGTGGACCTTGATGAACCGGTCCAAGTATCAAAACAGGAAACCTACACCATTCAATCTGCACGACTCATCCGCGACTAACATGAAAAAACCCTCTGTTGCCTACATCGAAACCGTCCCGGCCCGCGACCAACTTGACAACGAGTGCGCCGCACTGTTCGCCGGTGACGTTGGCAAGCTGGAAGCGATCTGCGTGAATGATGAGAGCGTGATGAACGAAGAAACAGGCCGCTGGGCCTGGGAACGCTTCGGCGAGCGTTACGGGTGCCACATCGGCGACTGTCTCTACATCATGAACCCAGACGCCTGCTTCTGGTGGCGGATGATGTGGAGCCAGTTGGAGCGCATCGGCTACGACAACGTTGAGCTGATCATCGGACCTGCCGGGTCCGGCAAAACCACCCTCTTGCAAAACCGCCTGCGTGAGGTGAAGATGGAGGCCGACGATCTGTTCCCGTGTGCGCCGACTGGCGTTGCGTGCGAGCGCTTGCGGGCCAGCCTGCGGAAGGTGAGTGAGGAGTTCGCGGCCCGGGTGGACACACCCCACACCCGCTTCGAAATGGCGGACGCCAACCATCAGCAAATCGGAATCCCTACCTGGGTGACCGGCCGCGCCGGCGGCGTCCAGCCCAATGGCAGCCCGATCAAAGAGGTCAAGGCGTGGAAGCCGATGAACACGAGCAAAACCCTGATCTACGTGTTGGACGAGGCACCAAACGCCGACTTGCGGACCTTCGCGCTGATGCTCCTGAAAGTCCGGAACGGAAAGAACTCCAAGCTTATCCTTTCAGGCGACGTGAACCAGCTGGCCCCCGTTGGATGGGGTGAGCCGGTCCGGGTTTTGCTGGAGTCTGGAAAGATCCCGGAAAAGAACATCACGCGATTGACCAAGGTGCATCGCTTCGCCGACGGTTACGAGGGTATCGGTAATGCCGCGGCCGATATTCTCAACGGGGTTTTCCCGACCTCAGGCTCTGGGTTCTCCGTCAAGGTGGCAGATAGCTTCATGGATATGACCGAGCGGGTTTTGGGCTTGATGCGCTCGGGTTATCAGGTATTGACGCCGACGAACGGCCTTGCCGGGTGGTTCGGTGCCGGGTTTGCCAAGGAGCGCTTCCAGCGACGCCAGATGAAGGGACGTGTCAACGCTGGCCGGCAGGTCGATGCCAAGGGTATGTTCCTCAACCGTGGGGACCTGGTGCGCATCATCAGCAAGGGTGCGAACCGCGCCAAGGGAATTCTGAACGGATGCACCGCCATCTATTGGGGATACCACCCGACGCACGGTTATTCCGAGGTGATCCCGGTGGAACCGCCGAAGAATGCCGACACGAAACCCATCACGGATGCTGAACGCGAGCTGTTCGAGCTGAACGGTAAGACCGCACCGGCCGAGGTCATGCGCTACAAGGTCTACACGCCGGAGGCAGTCCAGCAGGGTTTTTTCGAGAAGATCCCGAACATGATGAAGGGTTATGAGGCGCTGAAGGCTTCCGGCCTTGTGAACCTGAGCGATGATCAGATGGAAACCATGTTCGATCGCTACTTCGAGAACACGCAGGCCGACGCCTGCAAGGGCTTGCTGATGCACGCGGAGTCGATCACGTCGCATCGTGCGCAGGGTTCTGAGTGGGATCGCGTGGTTGTCGTGGTTCCCGGCCCGTGCCGCCTGCTGAACCGTGAGCTGTTCTACGTGGCCTGCACCCGCGCCAAGGTGGATTGCATCCTGATGTTCATGCGGGATGCGAAATTGGGTGAAGGCCCGATGATTGTTGCACAGAAACAGCTGATGACTCCCGGTTTACGCAAGCCCTACAAGATTTTCTAAAATACACCTTGACGTATAACAATAAAAATACCAATCTACGAATCATGAAAGCAACCATCCGCCTTTATGCGGCAAACCCACTTGCTGAAGTTCACACCGCGGCCCGAGCAGCGGCCGTTGCGACTGGAGTAAGCCTCTCCGCAGCACTACGTTCAGTAAACCAAATACACCAGAGCGCGTATCTGATCGATCCTAACCTCGCCAAGATCCGCAAGCTCCGCCGCCCCGGCCCTGATTTGATCACGGCATGCGTAAATCTGCTGCTCTCCCTAGGGGTTGAAGTCGAACTCCAGGTGCTACATCATACCGAGCCGGTCATCATCAAGAGCAGCATCGCCCCCGAACTCTGGTCGAAGCTCTTCGACAAAGAGACCACACTTTCCGCAGCGGAGGAAATCCGCGGCGGCCTCACCAACAAGTAAAAATACAAGATACCATCATGTCCACCACTGCTATGTTCAAACGCCCTGCCCAGCAGGCCGCAACCCAGAATGCCGGCGGCGCCAAGCCCGCTCGCGCCCCGTTCCTCTCGCCTCTCGTCGAGTCGAAGGATCTCCCGTTCGTCATCACGGGTTTCCGCCTCGGCGAAAACCGTTTCCGCCTCTGCCCGACGTTCGGTGCGGAGGATACCGGCATGACCCGCGATCTGAAGGCCATTCCGGTCAAATACACGCTGCCTGACGGCCGCATCTCGGACGGCACGATCACTGCCGATGACTGGTTCTGGAAGGGTGTAAACCCGTTCTTGATGCAGCATTACAAGGCGCGCTTCAAGAGCAAGAAAACCCCGAACGGTGACGTCCAGCTCCGCACCCGCACCAGCGTGTTGTTCTGGGCCATCCTCGACACCGTGGACGAGAACAAGCAGCCCACCAAGACGCTTGCCCTTGTCCGCCTCCCTGGTGCGTCATATGACGGAGCACCTGCTGCCATCGGCGACAGCTTCAAAGAAGGCGGATCGTTCTTCAACGATTTCAATGTCGAATCCGGCCGCGAACTGATCGCCACCGTGACCCGCAAGGATCCGGACGACCCGACGACCAAGATGACGACCGTCGCGCCGGCGCAGGTCCCAGCCACCGACGCCCAGAAGGCTGCCTTCAAGGCCGCCGGACTGCCGGCACCGGCCACGGTCGACAAGGTTGTTTCGATGGAAACCCTGATGGACTACCTCCCCAAGGCGTTCATCGAGGCCGACGATGAATCCCGTCCGTCTCTCTCGACGTTCGTTCGTCACTCCGGTATCGACGAGGTCCGCAACTGCCTCAAGGCTACCCTCCCGCAAGACGTCTACGAGCACCTGGAGCGTGAGGTGAAGCTGGAAAACTTCTTCACGCAACAATAACCCACACCACACGGGCAGGTTTACCCGCAATGAAGCCCGGGAGGCTGCGAGGCCTCCACCCACTCAAACCCACCACAAAATGAATCGACTCAAAAAGATCCTCATCATGGGGCTGCCGGGCGCCGGCAAGTCCACCCTCGCTAAAGCACTGGCGCAGCGTCTGAACGCTGTCCATTTGAACGCGGACGAGATCCGCACGGAGATCAACAAGGGCCTCGGGTTTTCCCTGGAAGACCGTATCGAGCATGGCCACATCCAAACAGTCGATGGGGCCCTCGCCTACTACCGCAAGCACTTCGCGGCCATCGAACCGCAGTTTAACCTGAAACCCACCGTCTAAAATGGACCCTATTTTCTTCGTCATCGGATACAAGCGCCACGGTAAGGACTCGGTGGCAGGTGAAGCCCTGTCACGGGTTTTTCAGATGCCTCAGATGAGCTGCTCCGACAGCATCCGCCCAAGCCTTGCACGCGTGTGGGCGGATCTCATCGAATCGAACCGTGTCAACGAGGTGAACCTAACTACGGGAAAAATGTGCGATTTTTCCGCCAAGAAAAACCCGACTGACTGGCTTGCCGGTAAGCTCCAAGCGTTCCTGGAGTCGCTTCCCAAGGACCCGGCGCCAGGTGCGCAGGAGCACGAGTGCTCACGTATCTACCAGCTCGCACACGGAAACTACGGCGCATGGGAGGATAGCACGCACTGGATCCGCGCAGCGATCGAGTCCGGAGCCGGAATCGTGACCGGTGTCCGCCGCCGCGGTGAGTTCATCCGTGCGAAGAACTACTTCCCAGGACAGACCGGCCGCCGCGTGGTCACGGTCTGGGTTGAGCGTCCTGGCGTCCCACACGATGGCGCTGACAACCTGGAGCTGACCCGCGATGATGCGGACATCGTCATCGACGTGAAAACCCAGGATCACAAGCTGGCCGTAGGGTTGTGCACCGATCTGGTCTACATCCAG
>Ga0255347_1008208_pt1 | contig 10577 bp, 5 predicted proteins | sample wastewater_treat_2_FD_192479 | JGI IMG/M metagenome (GOLD analysis project Ga0255347, IMG submission 192479) | Wastewater microbial communities from Lulu Island WWTP, Vancouver, Canada - plant24 | ecosystem: Engineered > WWTP > Wastewater > Unclassified | place: Canada: Vancouver, British...
GCAGACTCGTTACGCTCCATACTATCCGGAGTAAAACGACCGTCGAGATACGTAGGCGGTGAATGGGGGACCTTCTCAGGACAGAAGTCAAAAGACCCATTACAAGTGTGTTATGCTTTCCCGGATTTATATGAAGTAGGCATGAGTTATCTCGGATATCAAATATTGTACTCTCTTACAAAAACCTTTGACTATGTTAATGTAGAAAGGGTTTATTGCCCGTGGTCGGATCTTGAAGAATCTTTACGCATTTCTGCAACCCCTCTTTGGTCTTTAGAAAGCAAGAGCCCTCTTTTTCAGTTTGATGTTATCGCTTTTACTCTCCAATATGAACTTTCTTATACAAACATACTTACGATATTGGACTTAGGAGGAATTCCACTTCGTTCATCACAGCGGAGTGACAGTGACCCTATTGTGATTGCCGGAGGCCCCTGTGCTTTGGCACCGGAACCGTTAGCTCCCTTCATAGATGCTTTTTGTATTGGAGACGGTGAAATATTTTTGCCGAAAATATATGGCACGTTAAAAGCTTTAAAAGGAAGCACCCGTTCAGAAAAGCTGTCCGCACTGTCAAAGATAGAAGGAGTATATGTTCCCGAATTTAACGGGGGGAAAAAGGTGAGGAAACAGATATTGGAAGATCTCGACAACTCCTTTTTCCCGACAGAAATGATAGTGCCTAACACAGGAATAATACATGACAGAATAGCCGTACAAGTTTTCAGAGGGTGTACAAGAGGCTGCCGCTTCTGTCAAGCCGGCATGATAGACAGACCAATCCGCGAACGTTCAGCTGATTCGGTTGTTAATCAGGTTGAAGAGCTTTTAAAAACTACTGGTTGGGAAGAAGTAGGGCTTCTTTCTCTCGCAACTTGCGACTGGTCAAATTTTGACGAAGCACTCACGAAATTGTCTCCGCTGCTTGAAAAAAATAAAGTAAAATTAAGTCTGCCCAGTCTGAGGGTGGATGCGGAATCTGTAAATATTGCTGCCAAACTTGAAAACATAAAAAAAGGCGGACTAACTTTCGCACCTGAAGCCGGGACACAGAGACTGAGAGATGTAATAAACAAAGGTGTAAGTGATAAAGACATAGAAGATGCATTCGAAGCAACTTTTTCTCTTGGTTGGGACAGAATAAAGCTCTATTTTATGATGGGATTGCCGACAGAAACTCAGGAAGACCTTGAAGGAATAATAGAAATAAGCAATAAGGCTGCGGCCATAGCTCAAAAATACAAACGTCGGGGAGATGTGAGCGTTTCTTTAGCCGGTTTTGTTCCAAAAGCACACACGCCATTTCAGTGGGCTGCCCAGGCAGACAGAGAGTCCCTCTGGGAAAAAGGACGTTGGGTTAAGAGCAATATAAGAAACAGAAAAGTAAAACTCTCATACCACGAACCTGAACAGACCTTTCTTGAGGGAGTATTCGCAAGAGGAGACAGTAAATTAGCGGACGTATTGGAAGAAGTTTGGCGTAGAGGAGCTAGGTTTGACGGTTGGGCAGAATGTTTCAACTTTAACTTATGGATGGAAACATTTAGCGATTTGGGAATAAATCCTGAAGACTATGTTTCCAGACAGAGATCTCTAGATGAGGCTTTGCCGTGGGATCATATAGATTCCGGAGTGTCAAAAGAATTCTTGCTCTCAGAGTGGAAGAAAGCACATAGCGCATCCACTACCCATGACTGTCGCAAGGGATGTAACGCCTGTGGCTGGCAAGGTAGAACAGACGTAAGGAGCTGCAGAATTGTTTAGAATAAGGATAGTTTTTGAGAAAAGCGGATGGATAACTCATCTAAACCACATGGACTTGCCAAATCTATTTTCTAGAGCGGCTAAAAGAGCGGGATTGGAACAGGAATACACTCAAGGTTATTCTCCCAGACCTCGCACAAGTTTTGGACCTCCCCTTGCTATAGGAGTGACGGGAGAAAATGAACCGGCGGAATTCTGGTTCGCTAATTGGGATGAAAATTCTCAAAACAAATGGAATGATAATTTGCCGGAAGGCATTAAAATATTAAGAAGTGCGGAAGTAGAGGGGCCGGTTTTATCCCAAAGCTGCAATGCAGCAGTTTATGAGATTCAAAAAACAGATAAAGAGCTGCCGGAACTTGCATTAAACGTACTGGAGGAAATGATAGAAAAAGAGGCGATTCTTTATCAATCATCATTTCAGTCGGGACTCATAATTTTAACAATCGGAAGTGTCGAGCGCTGTTCCGCCGGTAAGATGGTTAGGACGCTGCAAGAAAATGAATTTTGCTCCGGTTGGTCAGATTTAAGAATAGTTAGACGCATCGTAGGCAGTTGGGATTCGAAAACCAACTCTGTACTCTCCGTCATTTAATTTTGGGAGGATATTAATGGGAACAAAAAAAGGAACAAAAAAAATAATAGCTAATATGATAGATCCTGAAGAAATCAGAATCGCCATACTTGATGAAAAGGGGAAACTGTACAATTTCTTCATAGAGAGAATGTTTGAACAGCAAAGAACGGGAGAAATATACAAAGCAAAAGTAGACAGTGTTCTCCCAGGTATGCACTCAGCTTTTTTAAATTTAGGCGACGGCCGCAACGGCTTTTTATATTTAAACGATGTTCAAAACGTGGAAGTTAAGCCTGGTATGGATATGATAGTGCAGGTAGTAAAGAATGCTCGAAAGGGAAAGGGTGCGAGAGTCTCTCCGCGTATTTCTTTGGCCGGACACTATATGGTGTTGATTCCTGACGGGCATGAAACCGGCGTTTCAAGACGTATTGAAGATGACGAAGAAAGAGCAAGACTCAGAGATATTGCAAAGGAAATTAGACCGGAAGGTTTTGGGATAATAATAAGGACAGTCGCAGAAGGCTGTGATAAGGAGAGCCTTTGCGACGATATAGACGCTCTTCTTCTCCAATGGGAGGAAACACTCTGTAAAGCAAAACAGTGCAGCGCTCCCTGCCTAATACATAAAGATTTGGGACTTTTAGAGCGGGTTTTACGTGATGAACTTAATGACGACTTTGATGAAATAGTGGTAGACACAGAAGAAGACAAAGAGCTTGTAGAAGAGTTTATAGAACAATTCTTTGTAGAGAAGAATTTTGACATAACTTATTACGGTGAAAGTACGCCAATCTTTGATGTATACAATATTGAAAATCAACTTTCAGAATTGCGTGAAAGGAAAGTTTGGCTTCCTTCAGGAGCCTATCTTATAATAGATCAGACAGAAGCCATGACAGTAATAGATGTCAATACCGGAAAGTTCGTGGGATCAAAAAATCTCAATGACACTGTAACTAAAACGAATATGGAAGCAGCCGTGGAGATAGCAAGACAGCTTCGACTTCGTGCCATAGGCGGAATAATTGTTGTAGATTTTATAGATATGAAAACAGATGAGAACAACAATGAGCTTATACAAAAACTGCAAGAGCTTTTCAAAGAAGACAGATGTAAGCCCGGCGTTTATGGTGTGACCGGACTTGGCCTTGTTGAAATAACAAGAAAAAGAGCTAGAACAGATACAAGAGCTGCACTCTCAAGAAGTTGCCCTTTCTGCGGAGGATTGGGACAGGTAACCAAAATTGAAAGCGTGGCCATTCAAATCAAGCGCTTTATAAGGAAAATAGTCGCTTCTTCAAGATCGGAAGCTCTGCTGGTAGAAACTTATCCGGCAATAGCAGATTTTATATCGGAGACCTTTATTGCCCTTTGGGAAGAGGAATTTGAAAGAAAGATATTTATAAGAGGTTGTCCCGAATTTGCCTGGGGCAAGTATAAACTCGATTTTCAGGGTTCGTTAAAACAGGTAGAACAGAGACTAAAAACTCTTGCAAAAAGAGAGGGTTGAGTAATTGTACATAGGACGTCTCCAGCTTAAGGGATTTAAAAGTTTCGGAGGATCACACGACCTCATACTTTCGTCTGGATTTACGGCAATAGTCGGTCCAAACGGAAGCGGCAAGAGCAATCTCCTTGATGCTCTAAGATGGTCCCTTGGAGATAGCCACCCAGGGCGCTTGAGAATAACAAGGCAAAGCGATTTGCTGTTCCAAGGGTCTGTAAGCATGTCTGCTGCGAAAGAATCTGAAGTAATTTTGCAGCTGAGAGATGCGGAAAGAAGCTGCACTATAAAGCGACGTGTCACTGCTCCCGATGGAGCAACCGTGCTATATGTGAATAATGACAGAAAAAGCCTCATTGAACTAAACGAGATAAAAAGAGATTGGAAACTTGAAGGAGACAGGTTCGCCTTTATCGGACAGGGTGAAGTTGCCGAAGTCATCAGGCAGGGACCTGTGGCTCGCAGGCAACACTTTGAAACTCTTTTCGGCGTAGACGTGTATCGTAAACGCAGAATGGAAGCTTCAGACAGATTAGCGATAGTAAAAGAAGAGCACGAGAAACTTCGCAATCTTATGGCTGAACTGAATGTAAGGCGAGAAGAAATCGCGCCTGAAGTAAAAAAAGCCGCCAAACTACGCGAGATATTGGACAACATTGAAGAAAAAAGGAAATTACTCTACTGGCTTCGCAGGGCTTCATCCGAAAAATCTATTGAAGACATAGAAGCAGATATTGCCAGATCATATGAAGAACACAAGAATTTAATCTTTTTCACCAAAGCTTGGGCAAAAGCTCTCACAGAGTCTGAGGAGGCTTTGGCCGAATCCCTTCGTTCCAAGGAACAGCAGTCATGGGAGCTTGAACAGTGTAAAAAAAGATATGACGGTCTCGCTAAATCCGGATTCGCATCAGGTACCAACCTGCGCAATGCTAAAGCAAGGATGGCCCAAGCTGAAGAGGAAAGAGAAAGAGCCAAAGAACATTTAAATAAGCTCTCAGAAGAACAGAATACATCAAGTGTTAAGAAGAAAGACGCTGAGGAAGAGCTCAAAAAAGCAGAGAAAGAGCTTGAAACAACAGAGCAAAAATGGCGCCTCTACAATGAGCGCTTAGAAGAAGAAAAAGAAGAGCGAGAGGCCTGGAACAAGGAAAAAGGAGAGCTTGAAGCTTCATTGCAGCAGATAAAAGCCAAGCTTTCTTTCTTGGGCAAAGAGGTACTGGAAACGAGAGAGAAAAAGGATAACTTCTTAGACCCTCGCAATGACATAGATAAAGAAATTAAAGAATTAACAGACAAGAGAGACGCTCTTCTTAAAGAGCAGGAAGAAGTGGTGAAACGCCATAACGAGCTATATGCTTCACTGCAGACATTAGCAACAGACTTGCAGCGTGCTCGCAGAACAGCGGGACAGGCTCGTTCAAAACTGAATCAAGCCACAGACTCGATATATTCAGAAGTTTACCCTCGTCCCGTTCACTACCTGCTTTCCATGACGCAGCTAAGCGACAAACTAAAAGCGGCGCCAAGAGCCGTCATTGACGTGTTTACTTGCGAAGCCAATCTTTCCACTGCATTGGAAGCTTATCTTGGAGGACGCCAATTCCAGCTGTTGGTCGAAGATTTAGAAGAAGCCGGCCGCTGCATAGACGAGTTGAAAACTAAATCGGTAGGAAGAGCCACGTTTCTTCCTTTAGAGCGCTGCAAACCACGCTTTCCCGACAAAAACTTCAAGCTGCCTACAAAAGGAATAGTAGGTTGGGCAATTGATCTAATAACTGTTGAACATCACTGGCTGCCTGCCATACAGCAAATCTTGGGAGACCTACTTATAGTTGATGCTTATAAAACTGGACAAGCTCTCGTTCGTTCAGGTTTTAGAGGTCCAGTTGTAACGATGGAAGGAGATGTCTTCCAGCCTGGCGGAACTGTGTCCGGTGGACGCTCACAACAAACAGGAAAAACATTAGAATTAAAAGCACAAATAGAGATATTTAAAAAAGAGGCAGAAGATGCAGAGAGAGAATCAAAAAAGATAGAGAAACAATTTAAAGAAACAGAGCAGGAAGAGCTGCGCCTATCGGAAAAGAAAGAAGAATACATCAGAGATATTAGACAATTTGATGGCAATATAGCAGTTTTAGAAGATAAAAAAGAGTCCTACTTAAAAGAAAGCAAACGCATGGAAGGTGAAAAAGAGAGAATATTTCTTGCAATAAAAGAAGAGGGTGTGAACTGGCAAGAAACTTTAAAATCCCTCTCAGAATTGGAAGAAAAATGGAATAGACCTTCAGAAATAGAGGACGACCAGAAACTTATAGAAGAAAGAGAGAGACTTCGTGCGCAAGTAACAGTAGCTTCGGAGCGTCTTCGTTCTCAATTCGCACTTATGGAGCGTGTCAGCAACGAAGTAAGAGCAGAAAATCAGATAATCAACAAACTGGATGAAGAGATAGCGGAATTGGATCAAACCTGTGTCAAAGAAAGAGGCAGCCTAGCGATAATAGGTAAAAGCTGTCTTGAAATATTCCACAGACGCAATGCCCTTATAGCAGAAATAGATAAATATATAGCAGGTTATTCCGGACTTGAGAAAAGGCGTGAATATCTCAGAAAAAGACTTTCTTTCTCAGAAGTAAGAGCACGCACTGGAATGGAATCTACGACAAGATTCGAATCAAAAAAAGGTGAGATAGAACGAGAATTAATCGAGCTGAAGGAGACATGGGAGCTTCAGTATCCATACCCCGGAAGTGAAGGCTTGCCGGATGACGTCAACGTTGACGAGCTTAGAAGGACTATAAACTCAGAAGATAGAAAGATAAAAGCTTTCGGAGAAGTGAACATGGGAGTTCTTTCAGAGGATACGAGCTTAAAGGACCGTCTTGCCTTTTTGGGAGAACAGCTTGATGACGTAAGAGCTAGCGGGACAGAATTGGAAAAAATGATACATGATGCGGACAGACAGGCGCACAAAGTCTTTTCAGATGCACTATATGATGTAGACAAAAAATTCTGTTCGCTTTTCCAAAGGCTGTTTGGAGGAGGCGAGGCTCATCTTGAAATGGAAGAAGAAGAAAGTATATGGGAGGCCGGAGTAGACGTAGTCGCCAGACCCCCCGGAAAACATCCTCAGGAGATAAAGCAGCTGTCAGGTGGAGAACAGTCCTTGGCCGCAATATCACTCCTTTTTGCCTCTATGGAAGTGGCTGGCTGTCCGATAGCGGTACTGGATGAAGTTGACGCCGCTCTTGATGAAGTGAACCTTAGAAGATTTTCAGAACTTACAAAAGAGTATGCAAAAAATACTCAGATACTGGCAATGACACACAGGCGCTTAACCATGGAACGAGCCGACGTTTTATATGGAGTAACACTTTCAGAACCCGGTTTATCTCAAGTAATAGGCGTCAAAGTAGACGATTGGGCATAACATAAAATGAAAAAAAGAGAAGACTTACTCAAAGGAATTTTACAAATAGAACAGCCCGAAGCAGCTAAGGGTCCTAGAGTCAACGTGGATACAATCTTGCTTGCAAATTTCGCCAATCCCTCTAAAGGGGAAAGAATTCTGGAGATTGGCTGTGCACATGGAGCAATAACTCTCATACTTGCAAAGCGTGGATTTTCTGTAGAGGGGATAGACATACAAAAACATCTCATCGATATGGCTATGGAAAACGCAATCCATAATAAACTTGACGATAAAACTAAATTTATATGCAACGATATAAAAAATTACAAAGCACTATGGACGGCACAGAGTTTCGACAGAATTGTCGTTAATCCTCCCTATTACAAAGAGCACTCAGTACGCAGCAGCCCATACATTGAAAAGACTGTTGCAAAGCAGGAAGCCGAATGTACGTTGGAAGAGATTATAATCGCATCGAAATATCTCCTGAAAAATAAAGGCAGCCTAAACATAATAATATCCGCCAGCAGACTCAGCGAACTTGTGTCTCTGTTGGCAAAATACAACATAGAACCCAAAGTAATGCGCGCCGTTCATTCAAAAGAGGGTTCTCCTGCTTCAGTAGTACTTATAGAGGCAGTAAGAGCTGCAAAAATTGGACTAAAAATACTGTCTCCTCTCTTCATGCGTGGCCCAGATGATAAAGAGACGGAAGAGCTTATCAGCGCATACACATTAAAGGAAAGTGAAACGTCATGCCCCTGATAGTTGTTCCCACACCAATCGGCAACTTAGAAGATATGACACTGCGAGGCATAAAAGCGCTTCAAGAAGCGGATATCGTCGCATGTGAAGACACAAGGCACACCTTGCGTCTCCTCAATCACCTCGGACTAAACAAACAGCTTATATCTTGCCACGAGCACAATGAAACTGAAAGAGTGGAAACTCTTATAAAGAGAATAAAAAGCGGAGAAACAGTTGCGCTGGTCTCAGATGCAGGCACACCGGGACTCTCCGATCCAGGATCGGTAATAATTAGGGCAGTATTAGAAAGAGGTCTGCCTATAGATGTTTTGCCAGGTGCGAACGCGCTCCTGCCTGCTCTTTTGCTCTCCGGCATGGAAATGGATTCTTTCTTATTTGTTGGGTTCCTGAAAGGAAAGACAAAAGACAAGAGGTTGAAACTGTCAGAAGTGGCAGAGATAAAAGAAACTCTTGTGTTTTATGTATCACCGCATAAAATATTAAAAGAACTGGCTCTCATGGGTGAAGTATTAGGAGATAGAAAAGCAACACTGGTAAAAGAAATAAGTAAAATACACCAAGAAACATTCAAGGGCACACTGCACTCTTTTGACAAAATTCTACCGGAAGAAAAAATACGTGGAGAATTTGTTTGTATAGTAGAGGGCAACACACAAGAAGAAGTAGAAGATGAAAACAGTTGGAAACTAGAGGCGGAAACAATGTTAAAAAGAGGCGATAGCACAAAGGATATTGCAAACTCAATCGCAATGAAGTATTCTATTCCTCGTAACAGAGTAAAACGCCACATTTTAGAAGTAAGTGGCGAGGAGGACAATTAAATGCCAGAAAATAAGAAAAATTTCTATATAACAACTCCAATATACTACGTAAATGATGTCCCTCACATTGGACACGCATATACAACGGTGGCCGCGGACACTTTGGCTCGTTGGCACAAGTTAAAGGGAGACAACACCTGGTTCCTAACCGGAACTGATGAACATGGACAGAAAATACAGACTGCAGCAGAAGCAAGAGGAATAACTCCGAAAGAGCTCTGCGATACTGTTGTTTTGAACTTCAAAAAACTTTGGGAGAAACTCAACATAAGCAACGATGACTTTATTCGTACAACTGACGAAAGACATGAAAAAGTTGTGCAGGAAATTTTCCGAAGACTAATGGAAAAAGGGGACATATATAAGGGAGAGTATGAAGGCTGGTACTGTGTGCCATGTGAAACTTATGTGCCGGAAGCTCAAATAGAAGAAGGACAAAAATGTCCGGACTGTCACCGTTCTCTTACCAAAATGACAGAGGAGACCTACTTTTTCAAACTCTCAAAATATGCGGAACCACTGCTAAAGTTTTACAAAGAAAATCCCGATGCCATAATGCCCAAAACTCGCTACAACGAGACAGTCAGCTTTATAGAGAGTGGACTTAAGGATCAGTCAGTCTCAAGAACCACGCTCAAATGGGGCATCCCTCTTCCAGGAGATTCCAAACATGTTATATATGTCTGGTTTGACGCTCTAATAAATTATCTTTCAGCAATGAATTATCCTCAAGAAGGCGAAAAATGGGAGACCTTCTGGCCCTCAGTTCACCATCTTGTGGGCAAGGATATCATAAGATTTCACTGTGTAATATGGCCTGCAATTTTAATGGCATTGGACATAAATCTGCCTGTCAAAGTTTTCGCTCATGGTTGGTGGACAGTGGATGGAGAGAAAATGTCCAAGTCTGTCGGAAACGTCGTAGACCCATTTGAAATGGTAGATTGCTATGGGTTAGACCCATTCAGATACTTCTTGCTCAGAGAAGTATCTTTCGGACATGATGGTAACTTCTCCGAATCAGCTCTCGTTCAGCGCATCAACTCTGATTTAGCAAATGACTTAGGCAACTTGCTATCCAGAACATTGCAGATGATATCAAAGTATAGAGATGGCAATCTTCCTATGACATATAACAAAAATGATTTAGATTTAGAGATAGAAAAGATGGCAAATGAAACATTCAAGACGATGAGCGAGCAGATGGAGCTCTTTGCTTTTGACGAAGCATTAAAAACGCTCTGGCTCTTTATCGGCAGGTCGAACAAATACATAGATGAAACTCAGCCCTGGATACTCGGCAGAGAGGGTGACACAGACAGACTAGATTCAGTTCTTCGCACTCTGTGGGAATCACTTCGCCTGTCAGCTCTCTCAATCGCAGCAGTCATGCCGGATACAGCCACTCAAATGTGGACACAGCTCGGACTGGAAGGCACGCCGCTGGAAGAAAGCGCTCTCTCAACATGGAAATGGGGAGAGCTGGGACAAGAAGTTACAGTGAAAAGGGGAGAGATTTTATTCCCTCGCATAGACCTTGAAAAATGGGAAGAAGAAAAGAAAGCCAGAGAAGTTGCCAAAAAAGGAACATCTTCCGCATCTTCTTCACTGGATTATGGAGCACACAAGGAAGAGATAAGCATAGACGACTTCAGTAAGTTGGAAATTAGAGTTGCTCTTGTAGAAAAGGTCGAGTCTGTGCCAAACGCAGATAAACTCTATCTT
>Ga0255347_1008219_pt1 | contig 10565 bp, 7 predicted proteins | sample wastewater_treat_2_FD_192479 | JGI IMG/M metagenome (GOLD analysis project Ga0255347, IMG submission 192479) | Wastewater microbial communities from Lulu Island WWTP, Vancouver, Canada - plant24 | ecosystem: Engineered > WWTP > Wastewater > Unclassified | place: Canada: Vancouver, British...
GCCACAGGCAGGCCGAAGCGACGCAGGGTCCCGAGCGCGAGCGGTTCAAAGGTGGATATGCCGCGCTCGGCGATCCGCAGGGCGGTGCGCCTTTCCCGCTCTGCCGGCGAAGCAAACAGGTGCTTGACCCGGTCCGTGAAGTTCGGGCAGCGGTATTCCTTGAGGTACAGGAAGGGCAGTTCCGGCAGCGCCGTTTCCAGCAGGGTGACGGTCCGGGAAGAAAGCTCCCGCCGCGGGTGGGAGCGCCGGACGCCTTCCCGCCTGATGAGGCGGTTGAGCGCCGCGGGTGAAAGGGTGTCGCGGTATTCGGCTGTGACGCGCCAGGCCGGCTGGTTCCGGGGCATGGTTTTCAAGGGAGGTCACTTTTTATACTTGGTCAGCACTCTGCCGACCGCTTCGATGACATCATCGACATCCCGGTCGGTAAGCTTGGCGGAAAGCGGCAGGGAGATGGTCCGTTGCGAAACATGCGCGGCGTTGGGGTAATCCCCGTAGGAGAACCCGAAGCGCTCCGCGTAGTAAGGCTGGAGATGCAGGGAGATGAAGTGAATGCCGGTGCCGATGTTTTCTTCATGGAGCGCCTGCTGGATGGTATCGCGGCCGGCGCTGAGTTCTTCCAGCCGCAGCAGAATGGTGTAGAGGTGACGGGCATGGACGGTATCTGCTTCCGCCGCCGCCGGGATGTCGAGGGGCAGGTGTTTGAAGGCGTCGTCATACCGCCGCCAGATTGCCTCGCGCCGCTTGAGATAATCGCCCACTTTGCGTATCTGGCACATTCCCAGGGCCGCCTGCAGGTCCATCATGTTGTATTTGAACCCGGGGAAAATGATTTGGTAGTGCTTGAAACCCTCGTCGGAGTAACGTTTCCAGGCGCCCTTGCTCATGCCGTGGAGTCCGTAAGTTTGGATCATCTCCGCGTAGCGGCCGTCGGCGGTGGTGATCATCCCCCCTTCGCCGGTCACCAGGTTTTTGGTGACATAAAAGCTGAACACGGTCAGGTCGCCGATGGTGCCGATCTTGCGGCCGCGGTAGACCGCCTCCAGCGCGTGGGCGGCGTCCTCGATGATGACGAGGCGGTGCCGGCGCGCGATGTCGATTATGTCGTCCATGGGGCAGGGCCTGCCCGCGAAATGAACCGGAACGATGGCCCGGGTGCGCGGGCTGATTTTTTCCTCAATCTTTTCCGGATCGATATTCATGCCGGGAAGGCTGATATCGGCGAATACCGGGGTGGCGCCGCTGTGGATGATGGCATTGGCGGTTGCCCCGAAGGTCATCGGCGTGGTGATGATTTCGTCACCCGCCTTAAATCCGGCAACCACCATGGACAGGTGCAGACCCGCGGTGCAGGAGTTGAGCGCCAGCGCGTGCCGCGCCCCGGTGTATTCCCTGAAAAGCGCTTCAAAGCGACCGACCTTGGGGCCGGTGGAAAGCCATCCCGAGCGCAGCGAATCCACCACCTCGTTGATTTCGTCCTCCTCGATTCTGGGGCTTCCAAACACTAAAAAGTTTTTTCGCATAACCTGTTTCCTGTGAGGGGGTGGTCTGACGGTTTTCCCTGCCGCCGGCGGTCATGCCGGCGGATCCTTTCGGTTTTGCGCAGCACCTTCCGGATAAACCGTCGGAGGGAGATGTCGGACTCGTCACCGTCATGGTAGTGGCGCATGAACCGCAGCCGGTCGGTCCTGGTGATGCACCGGGCATCAGCCGAGTAGTTGAGGGCGGCCAGGTCCTTCACCTTCCAGCGGGTGCCCACCCGCCGCCGCCGGTCAACGCGGTGCAGATCGGCGATGTAAACGATCCGGTCGGCCTCCGTGTTTTTCTTTATCAACAGGTGACAGAGGTACAAATCCCGGTGGTTGAACCCCAAGCGATGCATGCGGCTGACCAGCGCGGCGAGGTGCTTGAGCAACTGCCGCTTGCGGTTTACCTGAAGGCGGGAGAGGGGAGGGGCCATCTCCCGTTGCAGGTGGTGATCCAGGCGCTCCGTCCCCGCAAGTTCCCGGGTTAGGAGAAACGATTCGCGTGCCGCCGGTCCGGCGCTGCGCGCTCCCGCGGCAAGGGGAAGCATGGTGGGGATTCCGCAGCGGTGAAAGGCGAGGATGTTGTTCCACTCGTCCATGGCCGTCCCGCGCGGCGCAATCCCCGCCAGGGAGGCGGCGAGGCAGCGGATGCCGCGGCTGCGGTAACGCTTGAGATACACCCCGGCTTCACCGTTACGGTCTTTGAGCGCAAGCTTGACGGTTGACCGCCGCCCCGGCACCTGCTTGACGGTCGTGCCGCGGTTGCAGCCCATGACCGCGTCGAAGGCGAGGAGGTGGTTTTGCGCCAGCAGGTCCTCTCCCTCACGGCTGACGATTATACCCTTCTGATGCGAGAAAGTGAAGCGCTTCTTGAAGTCGATAGCCGCATCGTAGATGGTCAGGGTCCGGTTAAGATTTTCCTCCGGGGTGTAGTGCCGCGCGCTTGCCGCGGCATGTTCCCCCATGGTTTCGCAGACACGCGCCGCGAGCATCAAAGAAATTTTCGCCGCCATCTCTTCCAGCCGGTTGGCATCCTCGAGCACATAGCCGTTCTTCCCCTCCCGGATTAATTCCGCCGCCCCGTTGTTCCTGGTGGTGATTACCGGAAGTCCGCAGGCCAGGGCCTCCAGGCACACGTTGGAGAAAGGATCGTAAAGTGTAGGGAGTATCAGGAAATCGCCCGCCGCGTAATATTCCTCGACCGCCTGTTGTTCGCCGATAAAGCGAAGATGGTCCGCGATGCCGAGCCGCGAGGCCAGACGCTGATAGGGGCGGGGGTTTCCCCGGCCCAGCACCACCAGCACCATCCGCTCCCTTTCCGCCTTGAGCAGGGCCAGGCTTTCGATGAGCTGCCGCAGTCCCTTTCGTTTGTAGTTCCTGCTTACAAAAAGCATGGCCCGAGTATCATCATTCAGGGCAAGTCTTGTGCGCACCGCCGCGCGGTACCTGTCCCTCACTTCGGGGTTAAAACGGTTCAGATCAACCCCGTTATAGATGACCGCGACCCGGTCCTCGGGAACCGCGTAGTGGTGAAGAACCTGTTGCTTGCACAGATTCGAGTTGGCAATGACATAAATGAAATGGTCGGGTTTGAATAACCGTTTTTCTATGGAGAGGATGATCCGATGACGCGGATTCAGCCGGTTCAGGATTCTTGCCGGGAGGGCGGCCGACTGTGTCTCCAGGTTACATCGGTGCAGGCCGTCACCGGCGCGATAGACATCCTGAGGGAACACCTGGGAAAAACCGTTTACGATGTCAAATTGTTCACCCGCGAGCTTGCGCCGGGCATTGCGGGCGAAGGTGAGATTCTTCAAGGGAGAGCACCAGGAAAGCATGGGCACCTTATGGAAGGTGATGCCGGGATCAGCCGGCACATCCCAGGAATGGGCGAAGACATGCACCTCATGGTTCCGGGCGGCCAGCAGCCGGGCAAGGTTTACCACGTAGCTTTCCGCCCCTCCCCATTTGAGCGTATACTCTTTTCTGATCAGCGCGATTTTCATAATGTGAAATGGCGTGCCGGCGAGTCAGCTTGCCAGCATGCCAGCGAGTCAGTTGTCTAGCTTGCTAGCCGTCCAGCCGTCCGGCGGACTAGCGGTCAAGCCTTCCGCCCGCTAATCCCTCATCCCCCGGGCAACCCCTCAGGTGCCACTCCAGCAGCCCGCGGTATATGCGGAAGCGGCGCATCAATCCCTTGTTTATGCCGAGGGTGCAGCCGATGCCCAGAGCAACCAGTAGCAGGTTGGCCATGAGCTTGAGCACTTTTCCCGCCCTGAGAACGTAGTAGCTGAAACTTCCCCGGTTTTTTTTAAAAAAGAGATAGAGTGAGCGGTAGTATTCAATCCACGCCTTGACCGGGCTTTTCTCTTTGCTCTTTCCCTGCAGATGGAAAACGCTGATGGCCGGCAGATGATAGACCTTCCATCCCGCCCGTCGCATGCGAAAGCACCAGTCGGTCTCCTCGAGGAAAAAGAAGTAATCTTCATCAAGGAGGCCCACCGACCCGACCGCCGCGGCGCGCACCATCATGCAGGCGCCGATGACCGACTCCACCTCGATCGGTTCGCGGTAGTCCCTCCGCTTGCTGGGATAGCGGGAGGGGAAGAGTATTTTTAAAATGGTCTTGTTGAAGAGCTCCGTGGCCAGGGTGGGAAAGTTGTCAAAAGAATTCTGTCTGCCGCCGTCGATGTCCAGGTACCGGCAGGCGGTGATACCAGCCTGGGGTGTTCGATCCATGAAGGCGACAAGCCCCGGGAGAGCCCCCTCGGTGAGCACCGCATCGGAGTTGAGCAATAGGAAATAGCGTCCGGCGCCCCGGGCCAGGGCCTGATTGTTGGCCCGGGCGAAACCGAGATTCCGGTCGTTTTGGATGATGGTTACCCCGGGGAACTGTTTGCGGGCGGCGTCACTGCTGCCGTCCTGCGAGCCGTTGTCGACCACGAAGATCTCCACCTCCAGACCGGCGGCGGTGGCGAACACCGAGGAAAGACAATTGAGCAGGAGTTCGCGGGTGTTCCAGTTGACAATGATGACGGAGACGTCCATGTATCGATATTTGAAAAGGGGTGGTTCCGGCTGACATCCGCGGCCCGAGTCACACTTTGGTGAGCATGGCCGGCGTGCTCACCGGCGTATGGATAGGTACCGCATGGATAATGCCCTCAGACCGATGGGAATTGTAGTAAGAACCGGCGGTCATGTCAATGAAAACCGATGCACGCCGTTTGCGCAAGGGGCTCTCCCGGACAACAAATAATTTGTAATAAACACAGCAATACGGTAAAGTGCGAAGAAAATATTTATTGGATCCTGTGATCAAGCCGAAGGATGACGGTTGGCGATGGAGGCCAGCGACTATTATGACTGCAATTTTCACCCCTCACCCCAACCCTCTCCCCCAAGAGACCGTGTCATAATAGGGGGTGTTGTCATTCCGAATCCTTCGCTGAGTCATTCTGAGCGCAAGCGAATAATCTTCATTGTGTCGCTCAGGATAAACTCCGTGAGGAATCTTATATAACAGATTCTTACAGGCTCAAATCTGAGAATTTAACTCTCAGAATAGTGTCAGCCGGCAGGAGCGGCTTTAGCCGCGAATGCATCGCGCCTGAAGGCGCTCCTACCGAAATTTCAAATATCTTTGGCTGGATTTTATTATTGTATAAGATTTCTCGGATTCCCTCGAAATGACAAAACAGAGATTATGACACAGTCTCCAAAGGGCGAGGGAGTATATTTATTCTGCCTTACATTTATAAAAAGATGGAAGCAAATCATTACCCTCTCCCCACCGGGGGAGAGGGTGAGGGGGTGTCATCAATCTATTTGCTAACCAAAGGTTGCATGGGAGAGACGGTGAAGAAATGTGCGTGCGAATGAGGAGGAAGAGTGTAGCTGATGCGTGATCCCATTTTATCTTCATATGATGAACGCTTCAAGCCGTTTGAAGAGCGGATGAAAAACGCCGGCATGGACGAGCTGGTCATGGAGCAGTTTCGGCGCAATTATTGCCGGCTGCTTGCCGGCGGGGTCGGATTCGTCAGCCGGCACGAGATCGATCCCCTTGCTGAGGTGCCCGACCTGGAGGGGCTTGGTGATTATTATGCGGCGGGCATCGGCGCCCTGGACAAGACCGTGGTTATCAAGCTTAACGGCGGGCTGGGCACGGGCATGGGAATGGAGCGGGCGAAATCGCTGCTGGAAGTGAAGAACGGCCTGACGTTCCTGGATATCATTGCCCGCCAGGTGCTGCACTTCCGGCGCAACTATGGCTGCCGTCTCCCCCTGGTGCTGATGAACAGCGCCGGCACGCGGGAGGAATCCTGCGCGCTGCTGGAGCGCTACCCCGGCCTGAAGGGTCCGATACCGTTTGATTTCCTGCAGCACCGCGTTCCCAAGATTGAGCGGGAAGGACTCTCCCCCGTTTCATGGCCCGCCAATCCCGCTCTGGCATGGTGTCCTCCCGGCCACGGTGATATATACCTTGCGCTGGTGACCTCGGGCATGCTTTCGCTCCTGCTCAATCAAGGGTTCGAGCATGCCTTCGTATCCAACGCGGACAACCTCGGCGCGGTCATGGACGCGGGAATACTCGGTTACTGCGCTTCCAGCGGGATACCCTTTCTGATGGAAGTGGCCGACCGCACCGAGGCGGACCGGAAGGGCGGGCATCTGGCCCGGGCGAAAAACGGCAGCCTGGTGCTGCGGGAGCTGGCGCAGTGCCCGGAGGACGAACGGGAGATGTTTCAGAACATCTCGCTGTATACATACTTCAATACCAACACCCTCTGGATTAACCTGCCGGCCCTGCAACAGCTGCTTCAGGATCACGGCTCCATACTGCCGCTGCCGCTGATTATCAACAGCAAGACGGTCGATCCCCGGGACGGCAGTTCTCCGGTTGTGTACCAGCTTGAGACGGCCATGGGCTCGGCCATTGCGATCTTCCCCGGCGCCGCGGCCATCCGGGTGCCCAGGACCCGCTTCGCGCCGGTCAAGGCCTGTACCGATTTGCTGGGCCTGTGGTCCGACGCCTACGTGTTGACGGAAGATGCGCGGGTGGTGCAGAACCCGGAGAGAACGTGCGGGCCGATCGTGATCGAGCTCGACAACCGTTATTACCGGCACATTGATCAGATGAAAGCCCGGTTCAGCCGCGGCGCGCCTTCGCTGGTGGGATGCGAGAAACTGGTGGTGCAGGGCGATGTGCGCTTCGGCGCCGATGTGGTGATGCGCGGCACGGTCCGCATAGTCAATACCGGTGAGCGGCAGATGAGTATCCCCGACGGCCGGGTGCTGGAAGGAAACGTCATTTTGAAATAATAGTGCGGGGGGTTGGAGTGCCACGCTCCGTCGAGGCCGCAGATGATATGATACATGCGACGCTGCGTGTTCCTCGAAATATATAATAATATGTCAACGTTCCGAATACCGTCTGCTGCATTGGTTTTATTTTTTGGCATATTTTTTCTTGACTCAGATTCGGCTTTACCGTATATGATGTAATCGATTTCCCCGGCACAAACCAGCATCAACACTCCGGTTGTACCGAAACAGCTTTCCCAAAGAGGTTGCAACGGAATACCCGCATCATAAAGCCTGCGCAGTCATTATCCTGCACCAGATTTGAGATATGGTGGATGAACAGCGGTGCGAAGATCCGCTCATTACCAGAGAACCGCCGGGAGTCCCCGGCTGATGATATTACCAACCTAACAACATTTTTAATTGAGGAGAAGGTGTCATGAAACGTAAAAAGCTAAAGTTGCTGCAGACGATGCTTGCCGCGGCCGCCTATCTGCTCGGCCCGCTGGTTGCATGGGCGAGCGAGGCGGATCTTGCCATTCCTGACCTGCACAAGGGCGCCCCCTATACCCTGTTGGGCGGTATCAAACCGTGGGATCTTCTGTTCTACGGCGCTTTAATCATCGCCGGTACGCTGGGCATCAGCCTGTATTTGCGCACCCAGATAAGAAGATTAAGGGCCCATGAATCCATGCTCAAGGTAGCGGAAATCATCTTCCAGACCTGCCGCACCTATCTCATTCAGCAGGGTAAATTTCTGGTCATGCTCTTTCTTTTCATTGCCGTTGCCATGGCCTTCTATTTCCTGGCCTTGAAGGGAGAGGGAGTTCCCACCCTGCTGCTGGTGCTGCTGTTCTCAGTGGTGGGGATGGGCGGATCGTACACGGTGGCCTGGTACGGCATCAGGGTCAATACCTACGCCAATGCGCGCACCGCCTTCGCCTCCCTGGCGGGACAGCCCTGGGACGTGGTGAATATTCCCCTCCGCGCCGGGATGAGCGTCGGGCTGTTCCTCATTTCTCTTGAGCTGGTGATGATGGTTGTCATTCTGCTTTTTGTGCCCAGGAACATAGTGGGTTACTGCTTCCTCGGCTTTGCCATCGGCGAGTCGCTGGGGGCATCGGCGCTGCGTATCGCCGGAGGTATCTTCACCAAAATTGCGGACATCGGCTCCGATCTGATGAAGATCGTCTTCAAGGTCAAGGAAGACGATCCCCGCAACCCCGGGGTCATCGCCGACTGCACCGGCGACAACGCGGGCGACAGCGTCGGCCCCACCGCCGACGGTTTTGAAACCTACGGGGTTACCGGCGTAGCGCTGATCACTTTTATCACCCTGGCGGTGATGAGTCCCGACAGCGCCGTAAAAGAGGCCATCCAGGGCAAGCTCATCGTGTGGATTTTTGCCATGCGCTTCCTGATGGATTTTTGCTCGGGGATTTCTTATTTTGTCAATCAGGCCATCTCAGTTGCCAAATATACCGGCAAGAAGGAAATCGATTTTGAGGAGCCGCTGATGCGCCTCATCTGGATCGCCGCCACCCTGTGCATCAGCACTTCCTTCATCATGAGCTACCTGCTGATCAGCGATCTTGAGGTTATAAAAGACGGCGTGCTCACCGCCATGCCCCATGTGTGGTGGCAGCTGGCCATGATCATCAGCTGCGGCACGCTTGCGGCGGTGCTCATCCCCGAGTTTACCAAGATATTCACCAGTTCCAAGTCCAGGCACGTGCAGGAGATCGTGACCGCGTCCCGCGAGGGCGGCGCGTCACTCACCATTCTATCCGGCATCGTGGCGGGTAACTTCAGCGCGTTTTACAAGGGCATGCTGATTACCGCGCTGATGACCGTGGGATATTTTACCAGTCTTTACATTCCGGTTGAGGTGATCAACTACCCCTCCATCTTCGCTTTCGGGCTGGTGGCCTACGGGTTTCTCTGCATGGGACCGGTCAATATTGCGGTGGACAGCTACGGCCCGGTCACCGACAACGCCCAGTCCATATTCGAGCTGGCGCAGACCGAATCCATTCCCGGCATCAAAGAGGAAATCAAGCGGGATTTCGGCTTTGATCCCGATTTTGAGGAAGGCAAGCATTACCTCGAGGCCAATGACTCGGCGGGGAACACCTTCAAGGCCACCGCCAAGCCGGTGCTCATCGGCACCGCGGTCTGCGGGGCCACCACCATGATTTTTTCCATCATCCTGCTGCTCCAGAGCAAGAACATGCTCCAGGTGCAGCTTACCGATGCCCCGATCATTCTTGGCCTGATCTGCGGCGGGGCGGTAATCTACTGGTTCTGCGGCGCCTCGATGCAGGCGGTCACCACCGGCGCCTACCGGGCGGTGGAGTTTATCAAAAAGAACATGAACCTGGACAAGAAAGAGGCGGACATCGAGGATTCCAAGACGGTGGTCAAAATCTGCACCCAGTATGCCCAGACCGGCATGTGGAACATCTTCATCGCGCTTATATCCATTACCCTTGCCTTCGCGCTGCTGGATCCCAATTTCTTCGTGGCGTATCTGATTTCCATTGCCTGCTTTGGACTGTTCCAGGCCATCTACATGGCCAACACCGGCGGCGCCTGGGACAATGCCAAGAAGGTGGTTGAGGTGGATCTCCGAGAGAAGGGCACCGACCTTCATGCCGCGACCGTTATCGGCGACACCGTGGGCGACCCGTTCAAGGACACCTCGTCGGTGTCACTGAACCCGATCATCAAGTTCTCAACCCTGTTCGGCCTGCTGGCCACCGAGATCGCCATCGAGATGTCGGTACATGCCAGCGAAACCCAATCAACCAACTATGCTCCGTATTTTGCGGTTCCGCTCTTTGTCGTCGGCCTGATCTTCGTGTGGCGCTCCTTCTTCGCCATGCGGATTCCCCCCAAAGAGGCCTAAGCCGGGGACATAGCCGGCGGAATCCCGGGAACTATGGGGTTCGCAATGATGGAAAAGCCCCCTCATACGGCATCGTATGAGGGGGCTTCAGTGTTGTGCGCTCGGCGTGGTCCGGTCGGCGATGCTGCCGGGCCGCAGTCACACACCCAACGCTGCGTTTATCCGCTCCAGCAGGGATGCAATCTGCCGCGCCGACTGTTTTAAAAGATCCTTAAAGTCGTGTGTCCTGCAGTGATGGATCTGCACCCCGATGACGCCATGTTCCTTGTCAAGCAGCGCCTTCAGCAGAGATAAATCTTCTTTCGAAAGCTCCAGATTCATAAGCCCCTCCTTTCTCTGGTAGTGGGTTGCGGGTTTCACCGGTCAACCGGCGGTAACCTTCAAGAGCAAGGGACTTTTGCAATCGGCCGGCGCTGATCAGTTCCTGTATAAAGTATAGAAAGATATTTCCCGGTTTGTCAACCGGAAATAAAATCTCCCCTGATACTTCATGAAGATCCTTCATGCCGCTCAGTCTGCCCGGCGCAGCGGCGCCCCGCCGGTTCTATTTCTTCTGGATTCGCTTACAACGTCGTACCGGATGCCGGCCGTGCCGCCCGGCTGCGTAAATAGATCTTGGTAATTTCCGCGGCTATGGGCGCGGCGCACATGAAGGGGATCATCACCAGCCAGTCGGACAGGCTGAGGGAGACCGTGCCGGTGAATGGTTGCAGAATGGGGACATATATCATGAGCAGCAGCAGAGCGAAAGAAAAAACAGTAGCCAGCACCATCCAGCGGTTGGAGAAGATCCCGATGGAGAAGAGAGATTCCTGTTCTGAGCGGGA
>Ga0255347_1008222_pt1 | contig 10563 bp, 11 predicted proteins | sample wastewater_treat_2_FD_192479 | JGI IMG/M metagenome (GOLD analysis project Ga0255347, IMG submission 192479) | Wastewater microbial communities from Lulu Island WWTP, Vancouver, Canada - plant24 | ecosystem: Engineered > WWTP > Wastewater > Unclassified | place: Canada: Vancouver, British...
AAGGCAAAGCCAAGCACTGTGTGTTGATTGGCTGGCATTTTTATACCATACCAGTTTATTAACACAGTCGATTGACTAATGTCTGAATACGCTGATATCGCCACTAACGTAAAAAAGATGAGCACCAATTGCACAGCCCTTGGCGCAACAGTATTGGTCTTTAACCCGACAATTGCGCTCATCAAACCCAAACCTTGCATCAGTAAAGTTCCGGCTAGTAAAGCACATACACTCACCAAAGTATCAGGATACGTGGCACTTACGTGTTGGCGGGCCACCACCAACAGTACCAAACAAGGTAAACCGATATACCAAGCAAAGGCTGTAGCGCCGAACAATTTACCCCAACCCAATTTAAAAGGCGACAGCGCAGATAGTCGCTGATTATCCCAAGTACGATTACGAATCTCATCACTAATGGAGTCTATTGCTAAATAAGTGCCCCACACATGAGTCGCTAGCAAAAACACAATGCTAGCAGCTGTTGCCACCGCATCCCAAGCGTTATTGGGCTCGGCGGTTTGCATGGCAACAATAACAAATAACAAGGTTAACAAAAGTGGCGCTGCGATTAAGCGATGTACACTAAACTCCAACCATAAATTGCGCTTAAACTCTGGGTTATTCCACATATTAACTTCTCTCACTGGCTAACTGATGTGCGCCAACAACTTTAAGATAGTTTTGTTGCATATTGGCTTCTACCATTGAAAAATGATTAATTTTAATACCTGCTGTGACCAGCTGACTAAGCAAGGCATGGCGCGCGAGTTGCGCCTCATCTAATAAACATCGAATAGATTGCAAACCCACCATTACCTCACTTACTGCTGGCGTTTGCCTTAACAATTGTTGCGCATTTTCAACGGCATCAATAGCAGCCAGCTCGATATTGATTGTTATGAGGGAAACAATCTCATCTTGTGGCAATACGATTTGCTGCTGTAAAACTTTACCGTTTTTCAATACCAGCATCTCAGTTGAATAATCTTCAAGCTCAGCCAAAATATGACTTGAAACAATCAATGTCATGCCACTGTTTTTAAGCGCAATAAATACTTGGCTTAAATGATAGCGTGCTTCAGGATCTAAACCTGAAGCGGGTTCATCAAGTAGCAATAAGCGCGGCGAGTGAATAATCGCCTGGCCAATTGCTACCCGCTGACGCTGGCCTCGTGACAACCCACTAGCGGCGTGTGATAGCTTATCAGTTAACGCTAATCGCTCAGCCACATCGTGCACTACCCGCTTAACATCAAGCTCGATCACCCCTTGTGATAACGCTGCATAAGTTAAGCACTGTTGCACAGTTAACGACTCGTACAAACCAAAATTATCTGACAAATAGCCAATTTGCTGATGGCTAACACGTGGATTAAGCGCCACATCTATACCATTCAACAACACCTGCCCACCTAAAGGCGTTTCTAATGCAGCAATGCAGCGTAGCAAAGTAGATTTACCCGCACCATTTGGCCCAACCAACGCAGTAATGCTGCCTTCGCTAATATTAAAACTTACGTCATCTAACGCTCTGGTATTAGGATACTCAAATGTTAAATTTTGCACCTGAATAAGCGGGATTGGGTTTTGCATAAATAGCGTGCTCTCTAAACTTAATAAAATTAATGCAAATGGCTAGCGAGTGCTCAATAAAAAAGGCGACTTAAAAGCCGCCTTTTTTATACTTATCACATTAATTAAGCTGCTTCAGCAACCACAGCTACAGTGATTTCAACAACTACATCGTGATGTAATGCTACGGTCACAGCATGCTCACCAACCGTTTTTAACGGACCATTTGGTAAACGTACATCTGCTTTAACCACTTCATGACCAGACGCTTTTAAGCTTTCAGCAATGTCACCGTTAGTAACAGAACCAAATAAGCGACCATCAACACCTGCTTTTTGTGCAATTGACACCACAAAGCCAGTCAATTTTTCGCCACGCGCCTGCGCTGCAGCCAAAATAGCGGCTTGTTGTTTTTCTAACTCAGCACGGCTAGCTGCAATTTCAGCTTTATTAGCTTCTGTTGCACGTTTAGCTTTACCTTGAGGAATCAAAAAATTGCGACCAAAACCATCTTTAACTTTAACGATATCGCCCAAGTTGCCAAGTTTACCGACTTTTTCTAACAAAATAACTTGCATGGTACTCTCCTTAGCCTGGGTGTTTATCAGTGTATGGAAGCAATGCCAAGAAACGTGCAAGTTTAACTGCAGTGGTTAATTGACGTTGATAGCGGGCTTTAGTGCCTGTCATACGAGCTGGAATAATTTTATAGTTTTCAGAAATAAAGTCTTTTAACAACTCTACATCTTTGTAATCCACTTCTTTAATGCCTTCTGCTGAAAAACGGCAGTAACGGCGGCGTTTGTACATATCTCTTGCCATTTGAATACTCCTAAACTTTAAGTTTATGTAAGCTATTTGCTTACATCATCTACATCTAATATATGGTTAATGTGCATTACCAATTGTGTGCTTTTAAGGCTGCGTTTAGCTAAAAAACCTGTGGCTTGTATAACCACACCAACTTTTAGAGCTTTTAATGCTAAATCACCTAAGATGACTGCATTGACTTCACACTCAACCTTACGCTTCATGCCTGCTTCTATTTGCTCTGAAACATGGCGCAAAACAACACTTAACAACGGAATACCAGCTGGTGTGTAACGAAGTGGCTCAGTATTAACCACCTCAGCTTGCAATACCAGCTTATTCACTTACGCTGCTGCAACCTCTGCTGCTGGCGCTGGCGCCGCATCACGGTTCAACACTGATTTAGACTTTTCTTCTTTCATCATTGGTGATGGTGCAGTTACAGCTGCCTTTTTAGAAATCAACAAATGACGTAAAACAGCATCGTTAAATTTAAAGCCATGCTCTAATTCAGCAAGCACTTCTAGGCTGCACTCAATGTTCATTAACACATAATGTGCTTTGTGGATTTTTTGGATTTGGTAAGCCAATTGACGACGGCCCCAGTCTTCTAGACGATGCACTGCACCACCATCGCTAGTGATGAGCGCGCGATAACGTTCAATCATCGCTGGCACTTGTTCGCTTTGGTCTGGATGAACAATAAATACGAGTTCATAATGACGCATAAATAATACTCCTTTTGGGTTAAAGCCACCTGCAAAGCCCAATAATCTGAGCGACAACCGTGTGTTGTATTGCAGTGTAGCAAGGTTAAGTTGCTTACCATGACAATTGAAGTCAAGGCAAGCGCGCGATTATAGGCAATAATGCTTACCAATGCAAGAAAAGCTTGCAGGTCAGCTCGTCTTTTTAGTCAGACAACTTAAAAGTATGCTTAGAAAGGTGAATCTCACGTAAAAAGCAGCCTAAGCCAGCAATTAAACTCAGCATGGCAGCAATAAAAATAGGCGGCACAAGCCAAGTTAAGTTCCAACGCACTGCGGCACCTAGAAACAACACGCCGATAATAACGGCCACTAATAGTAAGGTAAGTGTACATAAGGTAATTGACCAATGTACCCATTCACCACGGGTTGCCAGCAGTTTAAGCTCTGCCTTATAGTTCATGCAAACTGGATTTTCTAGTTGCGTGTTTGAACATTGCTCGTTGAGCGAACGAAATCTGTCCACAACGCGCCCTAGCCTACCTGTTAGTACACCCAATAAAGCACTGACACCCATCAATAAAAAAACAGGGGCAACAGCATGCTGTATAACCTCAGATGCGGTACTTACACTTTCTATAATTTGCATTTTCATGTCCTTTTCTTATTGTTTAATATTGCCAGTTCATCATGCGAACATCATTGACACATATTTCTCACCGCTTCGCAAAAAGTGAAAGCCAGCCGAAGCGTTTAAAAATGAACGGTCACTATCGCTAAAATGGCTGATATGAATCACTTCAAAGCGACATTATCAGTCACCATTCATAACATGAATTCATTAAAAAACAACGCATTTAGCCTTGTTTTTCGCCTTAAATTATTTGAATGCCTTGCAAGCCGCTTAAAAGAAGATTTGCAGAGGCGTTACTTTTTCTCGGCAGTATTTTGTTGATTAGCAATGTCAATTAAATTGTACTTAGGCACCCGTGCCAAATATTCTCAATTTCAATTTTTTAAGCTGATCTCTAAATTGTGCTGCCTTTTCAAACTCTAAGTTCTGTGCAGCATCGTGCATAGCTTTATCTAAACGCTTAAGCTCTTTGGTGAGTTGTTTTTCACTTAAGCTTTCAAAGTTGGCTTGCTCTTTCATCGCGCTACGCTCTCGCTGCGCCTCGTCTTTATCGTACATGCCTTCAGTCATATCTTTGATACTTTTTGACACGCCTCTAGGCACAATACCGTTAGCCTTATTAAACGCCATTTGCACGCCACGCCTGCGGTCGGTTTCGTCCATCGCAACCTTCATACTGCGTGTGATTTTATTGGCGTAAAAAATCACCTGACCATTTAAATTACGCGCTGCGCGGCCTGCGGTTTGAATCAAGCTACGCTCAGAGCGTAAAAAGCCCTCTTTATCGGCATCTAACACCGCCACTAGCGACACCTCGGGAATATCTAAACCCTCACGCAGCAAGTTAATACCAACCAGCACGTCAAACTCGCCCAAACGTAAATCGCGGATGATTTCGACCCGCTCAACCGTATCAATATCTGAATGTAAATAGCGGGCTTTAATGCCATGTTCAGTTAAATAGTCGGTTAAGTCCTCAGACATGCGTTTTGTTAAAGTGGTCGCCAATACGCGTTCACCTACTTCAACACGTTTTTTAATTTCACCAAGTAAATCATCCACTTGCGTATCGGCAGGCTTTACAATGATTTCTGGATCTAATAAGCCTGTTGGGCGTGCAATCATTTCTACTACTTGCTGTTGATGATTTTTTTCGTATTCAGCTGGCGTGGCAGAAATAAACACGCATTGCCGCATAATCCGTTCGAATTCTTCAAACTTGAGTGGACGATTATCCATTGCTGAAGGCAACCTAAAACCATAATCAACCAAATTTTCTTTACGCGCACGGTCACCTTTATACATTGCACCCACTTGAGGTACAGTAACGTGGCTTTCATCAATAATCAGTAAAGCGTTTTCAGGTAAATAGTCGAGTAAAGTGGGTGGTGGATCACCTGGTTTAGCGCCTGTTAGATGGCGGCTATAGTTTTCAATGCCTTTGCAAAAGCCAATTTCGTTAAGCATTTCTAAATCAAAGCGTGTGCGCTGCTCAATACGCTGTGCTTCAACCAACTTTTGCTCAGACAAATAAAAGCTAACGCGGTCACGCAGCTCTTCCTTAATCGTCTCAATAGCGTTAACGGTCGCTTCACGTGCAGTTACATAATGGCTTGAAGGAAATATTCTGAAGTTGTGAATTTTATTAAAGATTTGCCCAGTGAGCGGATCAAACAATTGTATCGCGTCAATTTCGTCGTCAAACAAGCTAATGCGCACTGCTGTTTCGCTATTTTCGGATGGAAAAACATCGATAACATCACCGCGCACCCTAAATTTACCACGTCCAAAGTCAATATCATTGCGGTCATATTGCATGCGAATCAGCGCATCGACTACTTCACGCGGTGTATTTTTTTTACCCACATGAATATGCAACACCATGCCGTGGTATTCATTGGGTGACCCAATACCATAAATGGCCGAGACTGTTGCCACAACAACGCAATCTTCACGCTCTAATAGCGCTTTAGTAGCAGATAGTCGCATCTGCTCAATGTGCTCATTAACGCTGGAGTCTTTTTCAATAAACATATCACGCGAAGGCACATAGGCTTCTGGCTGATAGTAATCGTAGTAGCTGACAAAATACTCAACCGCGTTCTCAGGAAAAAACTCTTTAAACTCGCTATACAACTGTGCTGCTAGTGTTTTATTGGGGGCCATAACAATGGCTGGTTTGCCAGTGCGGGCAATCACATTGGCCATCGTGAAGGTTTTTCCTGAACCCGTAACCCCTAATAAAGTCTGAAACTTGAGCCCCTGTTCAATACCATGCGTTAATTTATCAATCGCCTGCGGCTGATCTCCAGCTGGTGGAAAAGGCTGATGAAGTTGATAATTGCTATTAGGAAAAGTAACGACCACGTTAACCTTTTATATTTTAAAATTAAACTCATTTTAACAGCAAACAGATGACAGATTTGATTAGTTCAAATAGAAATCCAGCATCATAATGCAAAATGTTTTTGCATAAAAAACGATTGCGACATCTAAGCAATTAAGCGACAATCAAAAATCATTAAGTAAGTCCCTCCTCAAAATTTACTTGTTAACGATGTATTAACAAGAGCCTGATGTCACTATCTAAAAAGTTAAAAGTAACACTATTTAGGAGCCACCTATGAACGACCAAATTAATATCTTTGTCACTTCTATGAATCAATTTTTGCAAGAAATTGCGTCTTTTTTTCCAAAATTAATTGCCGTTATCTGCATTATCTTTTTTGGCTGGATCATTGCTACACTCTCAAAAATAGCCATTAAACGTTTCTTAAAATGGGTTAAATTTGATAAATTTTCAGATCGCTCTGGCCTAGAGTCGTACTTGCAAAGCGATGAATATGACGTGTCGCTCAGTGGCATTATTAGTCAGATTATTTTTTGGTTAGTGATTTTACTGTTTGTTATCACAGGTGCTAATGCGCTGGGGTTAACAGAAATTGCTGATATGCTAAAGCAGCTCGCCCATTACTTGCCAAAAGTAATTGTAGCGATTGTGGTATTGATTTTTGGCACATTACTGAGCCGATTTGTTAATCGCTTAGTGTTTGCTTGGCTACATAGCATTAAGTTTAATGGGGCGCTGCAAGCCAGCACCTCTGCTGAGTATTTAGTACAAATTTTCGCTATTTTTGTTGCGCTTGAGCAGCTAGACATTGGCTCACAACTGATTACGGCACTGTTTATTATTATGTTTGGTGCTGTGTTTTTAGCGCTGGCAATTGCGTTTGGCTTGGGTGGTAAAGATTGGGCTGCCAAAATTATTCAAGAAAGGCAAGAAAAGTAGCCGTATCTTCAGTAGCCATCTGGCCGCAGGTGGCTACTAAAAAGACAAGCCGTTGTTAAGTCACTTTTCTTTCCAAAGTTTTTGCATCTCAATAAACATAAATGAAGCGGTCCAAGAAATAAGTACGAGACCAGTGAGTGCTTCAAGCCCAGAAAGAAAGCGAATATCGCCTTTTGCAACAATGTCGCCAAATCCTAGTGACGTGTAACTCACAAATGAAAAATAGCTGCAATCCATTAGGCTATTATCAAACTGCCCCTCTAGCACACCAAAATCACCCTGATGCACCATATAGTAATAACCAAAAGCAAATGTCCAAATTTCAACAACATGTGCCACTAAAGCACCAAATACTCCAATTAAAATGCGTAATCTTGGCTTAATGCTGAGCTTTGGAATAAATTTTGTCAGTAAATTAAGTGCTTCAAAGTGAATTAACACTGCGGCAGCCACCAGCACACTGTTAACAACATAAGTAATCAACATATCGCTTAGACTAAATCTCTCGCACGCAACTCAGACTTAATATATGCATAAAAAATGGGGGCAGCCACAATACCTGCAATGCCAAACACCGACTCCATTAATAGCATAGCAATCAGCAATTCCCACGCATTAGCGCGAATTTGCCCACCCACAATACGGGCGTTTAAGAAATACTCAAACTTGTGAATCACCACTAAGTAACCTAGTGAAGCCAGAGCAACACCAAATGATTGGCTTAAGCTCACTATCACAATCATAGTATTAGAAATTAAATTACCCACAACAGGCAGCAAACCCACCAAAAAAGTTAACGCAATCATGGTTTTAACTAATGGTAAATGAATACCCATCAGCGGAAGCACCACTGCTAGGTAAATTGCCGTAAAAGTAGTATTAATTAAGGAAATGCGTAATTGTGCAAAAACAATACGCCTAAATGCATCGCCAAATAACTCACCGCGGCCAGTTAGAGCACGCGCAAAAGGTTTTAGTTGATCTAGCGAAGTTGCTTCACGCACCGCCAACATGCCGCCAATAATCATACCAACCAGCACATGTGCTGTAGCCCGCCCTGCTTCGGCTCCCACCACTTGCAATTCGTCGGCATGCTCACGTAGCCACTGGCTGGCTTGTTCTCTAAACGCTAAGGCATCGGCGGGCAAATGGTCAAGCAACCATACGGGTAAAACCTTCCGTGAGTCATCAATAATTTGCGCCATTTTAGCCAGCAGCATAGTAACACTGCCTGCATCTGAGCGTAAAAATGCCATTAAACCAGCGCCAGCCAATGTGAGCAAACCCACAATAATGGCTACCAAAATACCAACAGCCCACAACTTAGCACGGTTACTTGGTTTTTTAGTAGGGAAACGCTTAGCAATATGCGGTGTGATCATATGCACAACTTCAAACACAAACAAACCCGCAATCAATGCGGGCAGTAAATGAAATTTAAGTACAAACAACAAAGCAAGCCCAGTTAGTAGCCAAGCAGCGATTTCATAAATATTGGGAGGATTAATCTTTGTCATTGTTGTCTGGTGAGTCATGATTGAAGTAGTTTATAGTATAGCCAATTACAACGCTAATTCAACTTGTTGGGTTGTAGGCTCTAGACCATACATGCAAAAGGTGCGCAACAATCAGCTATCGGCAAAATTATTTGCTGTATTCATGTTTTAAGGACACACCAGCTTTAAGCAATAGAATGGAGCCAAAGTGAGCGTTGCAAGCCAAATTAAATCGTTAACTTCAGCATAAATTACTGTGGATAGGCTTTAAATCGATTTAAAAAATTAGCAGTTTCATTGACAGGGAGTGATAAAACCAAATCAACCTGTTCGTTAAATGTTTTGCTAACAATAGTGCCGTTACATTTGGCCAATGCGCTGTTCATCATATCCATTTGCTTGTAGGTAATGGTGAGTGCAACATTGTGCATTTCAACAAAATCTGCAGTTTTGGTGGCATCTAGGGCTAATTTTGCAGTGCCTCCATAAGCGCGTACCAAGCCACCTGTACCTAAATTAATGCCGCCGTAATAGCGTATCACTGCCACACAAATATTAATTAAGTCTCGCCCTTCTAGCATTTTTGCAATGGGTAAACCCGCTGTGCCGGATGGCTCGCCTGCATCTGAAAACCTAGGCACAATACCTTCAGCTGTCTTAATTCGAAAAGCATAGGCCAAATGATGTGCATTTGGGTGTTGCGCTGCAAATGCGCGCAGGGCTGCGGCGATTTCACGCTCACTTTGGCATGGTATTGCAGCTGCGATAAAACGTGATTTTGTAATGGTTTGTTCAGCAAAACCTGCTTGTGTAATAATTTGCAACGTTAACTTAGCCCCGTAATTTGTCCTGCTTGATTAATCCCAATCCCTTCACTTGCAGGCCGACTGGGCAAACCAGGCATGGTCATGATGTCACCGCAAACTGCAACAATAAACCCAGCACCACGTGCCAGCTTGAGTGCACGCACCTGCAAAATATGCCCTGTTGGTGCGCCGCGTAAAGTTGCATCGGTTGAAAATGAATATTGTGTTTTAGCAATGCACACAGGTAAATGCGCATTATCTTGTTCTAAAGTAATTAAACTTGCTTGGGCTTGTGCAGATAACACTACCCCGCTCGCACCGTAGAGTTTTTGGGCAATCGTTTCTATTTTTTGCAGTAATGGCATATCTAGCGGATATAAAAATTGCTGTGACTTTAATGGCGCTTTTGTCGCTGCTAAAACGGCTTTTGCCAATTCAATTGCACCTGCCCCACCTTGCGCCCAATGTTTGCATAATATGGGTTGTGCGCCTAGGTGCGCTATTTTCTCTTGCAGCAAGGTCAGCTCTTTTTCGGTATCACTGGTAAAGTGATTAATAGCCACCAACACTTGCAAGCCAAAGTGTTGCTGCAAATTTTGAATATGCTTTTGTATATTGGCAAAGCCTTTACTTAAAGCATCTAAATTTTCAATATTTAATTCAGCCACCTCAACGCCGCCATGATATTTTAACGCTCTAACCGTAGCGACTAACACCACAGCAGCTGGTTGCAAACCAGAAGCTCTACATTTAATATCAATAAATTTTTCCGCCCCTAAGTCAGCACCAAAACCAGCTTCAGTGACTACGTAATCAGCTAGCTTTAAAGCAGCTTTAGTAGCTACTAATGAGTTACAGCCATGTGCAATATTTGCAAAAGGGCCACCATGCACAAAAGCTGCCGTATGCGCTAAAGTTTGCACGACATTAGGTTGAAATGCGTTTTTAAGAAGCGCAGTCATGGCGCCTTCGGCTTGTAAATCACGCACTAAAACGGGTTGATTTTGAGCATTTAAAGCCACTTGTATATTAGCTAAACGGGTATGCAAATCTTGCAAAGATTCAGCCATGCAAAATACCGCCATCACCTCACTTGCAACAGTAATATCAAAACCTGTTTCACCATCATAAGCAGGCATACCTGCTTTCATAGTATGGTGTAGCTTGATGTTGCGCAATGCACGGTCATTGATGTCCATGCAGCGGCGCCAAGTAATGCTAGCAGGGTTTATAGCTAAGGCATTAC
>Ga0255347_1008224_pt1 | contig 10562 bp, 12 predicted proteins | sample wastewater_treat_2_FD_192479 | JGI IMG/M metagenome (GOLD analysis project Ga0255347, IMG submission 192479) | Wastewater microbial communities from Lulu Island WWTP, Vancouver, Canada - plant24 | ecosystem: Engineered > WWTP > Wastewater > Unclassified | place: Canada: Vancouver, British...
AACACCGATTTGACGGTTTATATAATCTGTCGACATAGACTATAGTCATCTATATATTCGTCAAAATGGTATAGAGCGTTTCGCCACCACCTCACGATGCTGTGCCAGGAGACACAGGGCAAAACAGTGCAGGGCGTGCTCCCATAGTATCAACAACCCGCGTTTTTGAACCCTCGCTTATCATCTCCCCGACATCCCCCCTGATCCGTACCCGTTTCATACGAGTTTTTGCCCATTGCTGGAAAGAGACTGTTAATGTTCTGGTTCGTCTTCATCTGCCTGATACATTGCGTTTATCATCTCCTGCCGGATATCCCATGTATTGGTATCCGGCATCCTGGGCCCGCCCGGGATACCGGTATATCGGGAGAACCTGCCATGTCAACTGTCGAGGAGAATATGCGTCTCATGCAGACGCTCGATGACGCCTGGAACTCTCAGGACTGGGAAACGTTCGATAAGCGCCATGCAAATGACGTCGATGTATTCTGGCCGGGGCAGGCGGACCCGACCCACAGCCGGCACAACCACAGGGAAGAGGCGATCGCTTTCTTCAGGATTTTTCCTGACAACAGGGTCGGGAACCGTCCCTACAAGGTGCTGTTCGGGCAGGGGGACTGGACCTGTTCCGTTGCTGATTTCACGGGGACGTTCAAGGGCCCGATGACAACCCCCGACGGAAAGGTGATCCAGGCGACCGGAAAGAAGTTCAATGTCGAGTTCTGCACCGTCGCCCACTGGAGGAACGGAGAGATCATCGAGGAAAAGCTGTTCTACGACAAGATATCCCTGATGCAGCAGATTGGCATTATGTGAGGGCACAAATTCGTAAAATCATGTATGTTTACGGCAGCACGGAGGATGAGGTTTTCAGGGAAGCGACGGTCATGACAGAGACACCTGGAAAAACCGGAGAAGAAAAGAACGATGATATGAAGATCACGGTGAGTGAAAACGGCCCTTACATCGTGTCCGGGAATGTGCCGCTGATGGTGATGGAGATCTGCAATGATGACGAGGGCTACTGCCGGACCTGGAGGAAGGTGAAGGAATTTCCCCTGCAGGAAAGCTATGCCCTCTGCCGCTGCGGCCACTCGCAGAACAAGCCGTTCTGCGATGGAACCCACGAGAAGATCAACTTCAATGGCACTGAAACTGCCGGGAACGAACCGTACCTCCGGTACCCGCAAATCATCCGGGGCCCGGAGCTGGAACTCCTCGATCACGAGAACGTCTGCGTCCATGCCCGGTTCTGCATGCGGGCCGGCGGGATCTGTGGCCTGACGGAACACTCGGGCAACCCGGATGCAAAGGAGACCGCCATCGAGGAGGCCTGCAACTGCCCGTCGGGCCGCCTTGTTATGAAAGACCGGAAAGCAGGGAAGGCGATCGAGCCAGAACTGGAGAAATCCATCGTAGTCGTCGAGTATCCCCCTCGAGGGGAGCACGGGGCGCTCTGGGTGCGTGGCGGCATCCCCGTGTTCTCGTCCGATGGCAAACCCTATACTGTCCGGAACCGGCTCACGCTCTGCCGCTGCGGGAAATCGCACAACAAGCCGTTTTGCGACGGGAGCCACGTGCAGCACTGACAAGACACTCGTACCCCTGCGGTGAAGAGACGAACAGGGCAGAACCGGAGGTCTCCAGCACCGTATGGGCTGCGACTGCTATTCTTATCCGGCGTTCAATGTTACCCCTGTGTGCAATAGACCGGGCTATGAGCCAGCACCGGCGTCAATACTGGTAGTATTGGCGGCGCCCTGGCCTTCTCACCCGCCCTCCTGGATCCCGGCAACCTGCCGGATCTTCTCCTGGGTGGCAGCCGGCGTCCCGGTCGTATTGACGACGTAGAGGCTTGCCCGGCCGAGAAGGTCGGCGATGAACCGGTCCCGGAGGGCTGTCTTCCGTGCGTCCCGCACGAGGAGGTGCGGATTGAAATACCCGTTCCGGGAAAACGCGGCTATTCCGTCACCGGGGCTCATCGATGCAACAATGCATGGATCGGACGGGTCGCGTTTCAGGATCATCACCGTGCGGATCGTGGTGAGCGGGAGGAGCCGGCCTTTCCCCACGACCCAGCGCAGGTCGGCGACCGCCCGCCCGTCGGCGTCGTACTCGTTGTCCGGGACCAGCCCCCCGTACTCCTTCCAGATGGTCGCAAGGTCCTGCCGGATGTAGAAATTCCGCTCCGACCCGTATGCAAGGACGTCCCGGTCGAAGACACGGGCAAAGAACCAGTCATCTGCGACGATCCGCGACCGGGGGTCGGATAAAAGCCCGTAGGTCTGGGTTGTCTTCCCTGCACCGGAGGTCCCGACCATGCAGAGCCCCTGCCCGTCGATATCGATGCAGGCGCCATGGACAGAGGAGATGCCGTGCCCGTCCTCGAGGATGTCGCCGGCACAGCTGAGCGCAATCGACTTGATCCAGCCGTAGTACCGGATATTGAGCAGGAACGCCGTCCTGGAGTGCGGGTCGTACCGGACCGTATCGGGAGGATAACTCGGATCGCAGAAAACGAACAGCCGGCCGTGCGACCGGACGTTCTGCGACATGGAATAGAAGTTCTCCTGCCACGTGTCCCGCAATGCATGGTCGTCAGACAGGAGCTTGATGCAGCACCCGTAGATCTCGGACTTGATCTCGTACCGGACTTTCGGCAGGAACCGCTCCGCCAGCTCCTCCTTCTCGTCGGGGCTGATGAGTGTTATCGTATAGGTCATCGATATAGCAGGACGTCGGTCAGAATGAAGGCGGGAAAGGGTCCCGCCTTCTTCATGACGCTTTAGAAATTACGCTGGAATCCCCGTACCAGGAACCAGATGCCCAGGAGGATCAGGAACCCGGCGATTATATACGGCCAGAGCTCAGCCGGCGCCCAGACAATGCCGATCCCGATGAGGATCATGAAGGCCCCGATGAGGAGCATTCCCGCGTTTATGCCTCCTGGCTGCGGTCCTGCTCCCTCAGGGGGTTTCGCGGCAGGGACCAGTCCCGTTGCCAGAAACCCGAGCCCGAGCCCGATCAGCACACCGGGGCCGGGGTAACCCGCGAGCAGCCCTACGCCGAGTCCGATCAGGACCCCGGCAGGGATGAAACCATAATGCCCGTGCCGTCTCCTGCGTTCCTCCCCTTCCTCTTCTGCCATGGTACCAGGATGGCACCCCTTTCCTGATAAATAAAGCGCTCGCTTCCCGGAGATCTGCCTGGGATTTTGCGATCTCCCAAGGATAGGTTACCCTGGAGCGGGCAGGAGAAGATTTGCCAGGGGTTCTGCCCCACCTGGATCCCGCATCCGGGTGGCCTGGCGGATCGGTTCCTCCAGTCCTGGTCCGATCGGGTGTTCCACCGCGATTGAATGCCCTGCTCCTTACAACCTGCCCGAATGAACGGAATCATCCTTCATCCGTTTTCAGGTGATTGAAATTTCTTTTCCGCGCCCCTCGGCGGTCTTCTTCAACCGCAGTTCCAGGACGCCGTTCTTGAAACTCGTTGATACTCCTTTCTCCGTGACAGCTGCAGGGAGGAACACGGTCCGCGACCTGCTCCTGAAGGAGCGTTCGTGCAGGTAATACTCCTCTTTCTTCTCTTCCCTCTCTTCCTGGTGGTCAAGGGAGATCTGCAGGACTTTCGGGTCCAGGAGCCGGATTTGGATATCCTGTTTCTCCACTCCGGGCAGGTCAGCAACGACCGTCACCTCGTCCCCGTGTTCCCGTACATCGACCCTGATCTCCGGCCCAAGGGACAGCCATCGCACCCGTTCCGGCTCCCAGAATCCGATCCCAAGGCCGCGTACCATCTCGTTCCACCACTTCTGCAGGTCGGTCATCATGACGTCGTAATCACGCACGGGTTCAGCCGGCAGGTCTCTTCGTGCCATATGTCTCCTCCGTTCTCCTTAGCATACGCCCTTCACCATGGCGGGCGTGATGACACCGAGGTTATCGATAACGTCCAGCACGCCCCTGGTGTATTCAGCCGCGGTCACGGCAGCCCGCCGGGCAGCCCAGTTGGGAACGGTTCCCGAGAGCGTGACCACGCCATTCTCGACCCTGATCGTCAGGCATTCGGTCGAACCACTGAAGTTCCGTTCGAGGGCAGCCCGGACGTCATCGGCAATCGCCTTGTCGGCGACGCTCCTGGTCGTGACAACCGTGAGCTTGTTGACGATATCGCAGACGCCCCGGACCCTGCAGGCGATCCGATCCGCTTCACCCTTCTTCCAGTATTCATCCACGGACCCCTCGAGCGTCACGATCCCCTTTTTCGCCGATACCCTGATATCGGTCCTGTCCATGTCGGGATTTGCGGCAAGATAGTCCAGTACCATCTCCCGAATGCTGACATCGGCAGGCGGGGGGGGCGTGTACCGCACAGTGATCCTGTTGTCAACCCATATGACGTCCCGTATCCGGCACGCTGCATCGGTCGCCCTGTTCCGGGCAGAATAGGTCGGGGCCGTTCCCGTGAGGGTCACCCGGCCGTTATCGACCGTCACCTGGATCTTTGATGCGTCGAGGCTGCTGTCCCAGTACAGCTCATCAAGGATCCGTTTCCTGATCTCTTTGTCCGATAGTGCCATGGTGCAACACCATCCGTATACCCTGCACTATTTGTATTCGCCGAGTGCAGGGCACCGTGAGGGCATAGATGCGATAAACTTTATAATTCTTTTGGGAATTCTCATATTCTGAAATATTTTTAAAAAACATCGAAAAAATATAAATATCCTTCTGCACAATGGACGCAACGATATACAGGAGGTGGACAATGCCTTACCGCTGGAAAAAGAAAGTCGACGTGGACGAGACCATCGTTGTCATAAAGAACGTGCTTGACAAGCAGTCAGACCTGCCGAACTGGCTGGTCAACACCATTTACGGGGCGATACGGGACTCTGATCCTGCAATGGGCAAGTACTTCTACCGCGAAGTGAAAAAGTTCGTGCCGGATACCATGAAGTACTTTGAAGAGGGTTCGACCCGGACCCCGATCTAAAAACCTATCCCTTTTTCAGCGTTTTTAAACCTTCAATACGTAATCCCAGACGCGGTCCATGAAATGCCTTAAATAGATCCTTTCCAAGCCTTATGCATGTCGCCAGATATGCTCGAGGCCAATAAACACCTCGTTCGGCAATTCTTTGCGGCTGGCCCCTCGGGAGGAGACCTGAGAGCTGCCGACGCACTGCTCGCTCCTGATTTTGCCATGCATACGCCGCTCCCCTTTACAGGGCCGGGCATTGAGGCAATGAACACGGTAATCACGACCTGCCGGAATGCATTCCATGGCCTTACGGTAACCATTGAGGATATGATGGCCGAAGGAGACAAAGTCACCGCACGCTTCGTTGCCCGCGGCGTGCACAGGGGTGAGTTCATGGGGCTTCCCCCGACGGGGAAGGAGATCGCCCTCACCGGTATAGAGATTTTCCGTATCCGGGATGGAAAGATCGCCGAGCTCTGGGGTGAGGCAAACCTGATGGGCCTGATGCAGCAGCTCGGGATAATTCCCGCTGCCGGATGAGCGGCCGGTAGAAGGGGACCGCATCGACCGAAAAGACCTTTCGGCCATATTATTCGGGAAATATGGAGCTACCGCTGTTTATTGAATGAATGTTGCGTCCCAGCCGGGGGGCTCCCCTTCTCGAGGTGTTCCCGGGTTCCGCCGAGTGTTCTGGTCCCGGGCCACTCGATGCATATGATTCAGGAAGCGGCAGGAGTATATCCGGGCGTTGCGGGAATTACCTGGCAATTCCCGCTCACGCAGCCGCAGTGCCCGGCGCCGCAGTCTAACGGCCCCGTGCATACCATGGTGCACAGCTCGGTGCAGGGCTTCTTGTAGAGATAATTGATGCAGCTCGTCGGGTGGCAGCACTGGGCCGGTACGCATTGCGTAGCGTTCGTGCAGGAGGTTTCATCCCCTGCCGGGGTGGTTGACAGCGTCGTTGTAGGGGTTGGTGTTGCAGAGGGCGGTTGAGTCACCGGCTGGGCAGGTCTCCGATAACAGGGGGGATCTGCTTCCCAGTTGAGCGGACGCCCGTACGTCAGGTTCAGCCAGATTCCATACCACTGGAGAGCGTGGCAATTGGCCTCGTCATAATCGCGGTCCGGCCTGCAGCGGGCGCCATTCTGGTCCCTTACCTCTTCCCACGTCATATTAAGGTACCGCAGGGAATATGCCCCGATGAGCTCACCGGTCCTGTCGCAGCCGCCGTAACAGTGCACGTAGATGACCACCGAGGCATGCATACCTGCTGCCGCAGGGTCCTCCAGCCATTTCCTGACCGTATCCACCCGGGAGACGAGCGAGTCCTGGAGCCATTCGTCGAGGTGCTGGGCGAGGTACTCCCGGTGCACCGCGATGGACGGATCGGCCGGGTCCAGGCTGGTCCCGTGCATCGGCCACATGTGGACCTGCCCGAATCCGGGGTGGGCGGTGAAAAACGCGTCCTCGGCTATGAGAAGCGCCCGTTCCCGGTTGTTGTCCTGCGGGTTCTCCACCCAGAGCAGGCTGACATCGACCAGGGTGAAGTTGGCAGGGACCTCGCACCCGGCGTCCCGTGCCGCCTTCTCAATTGCGGTGCGCAGGGCTGCGTAGTCGAACTCCGGTGGGACTCCTGTCTGCTCGATGAGCGGGTGCGCCCCGCGGAGCAGGAAGTTCTGGCCGATCGAGTCGACGTAGCGGACATTTGAAACCACGTGCACCGGGCTGGCGGTGAGGTTCGCTGCCGGGAGAGTAGTCTCAGGGATGGCGGCATGCTGCGTGCTGCACCCTGCCAGGCAGACCAGTGCGATGACGACCAGTACTGGTATGAGGCGGATTATCGACCGCCCTTCCAGGATGGTATGCAAACGCCTCCTCCTCCTAATTTCACTATAAGAACGAACCCGTTTTAATGATTTGCAGGAGGAGAGGGAATCAGAGATCCCCTGGCATCTCCAGGTGCCTGCAGGCTGTAACGGTGATTCCAGGCATTCTGGGGATTACCTTGAAAAATTACCGATCCCTGATAAGAGGCTATGAGTATGAAAGTGACCCCTTATCACTGTCCCTGCACCGTCACCCTGCGGGCATGAACCAGGCACATGCCAACTCCTACCGGTATCAGGAATGTCAGGGCGTAGTACGCGAACACGTCCGGGCCATAATAGACGGCCTGGAACAGCCGGACGATGAACAGGTAGTCGAGCGCGACCGCGATTGCGGTCCACACGATCCCCACTTCTGCGAAATAGGCGAGAGGGAGGTCCCGTGCCTGGAACCACCACCAGGTGATCGCGATGGTGACCGGGGTGAAGGAGAGAGTGATGATCCAGCCCATGATGCCCGCAACCGGCGAGACGAAGAGCGCCAGGGATACGAGATAGCCGAAAAGCCAGAATAAAACGCCGAGCCCGAGGGTATCTTTGACCCACTGCTTCATGCGGATGTCTTTCCTTCCTGAAGTGTTATTTTTTGCCGACTGGGGCCGTGGTATCGTGATTATTGTTCATGTCCATCCCGCTTCCCGCATATCTTTATTGAAAGCCGCTCCAGGGAGGGGTCCCCGGAACGGTACACACACACGCGGTGATCCAGAACAGGTGATTTAGTGTGGCACCTGGGACCTCTCCATCGCGTGCACCTGCTGATTGCGGAACCTGCACCATCCCGGCGGACTCAATTGACGGATCGCAGGAATCGTATCCCAAACCGATGGACTGATGTATACCTGCATCAGGTGATCGCATGTGCCGCCCGGCGGCCAGGGCTTCAACGTCTGCCGGAAGTGGGAACTGCCAGGAATTACTCCGCTTTCTTCTGGAAATAGGTGCAGAACGAGCCGCAGCGCTTGCATTCGTCAGTCCCTTCCTGGCAGGGCTCGACGTGGATGGTCACGTGGGAGCGGGGAAACTCCACCCTGAGATCGCTTTCCAGGTGGTCTGCAAGGTCGTGGGACTGTTCTACCGAGATATTCCCCGGCACGACCAGGTGAAAGTCGATGAAGATATCCGGGCCCGAACGGCGGGTCTTCAGGTCGTGGAACCCGGCATATTCGCTGGAATGTTCGCATATCGTCTGCTTGATCCGGTTCTCCTCTTTCCCGGGGAGGCTCGTGTCAATCAGGTCGGCCACCGAGCGCCGGAGGAGGTCGTATGCGGCCTTGAGGATGATCACCGCGACCCCGATGGCAACGACCGCATCGATGGAGGTGATCCCTGTCAGCTGTATCAGGACCAGTCCCGCAAGCACACCTGCCGATGTGTACACATCAGTCCTCAGGTGCCACGCATCGCTCTCGAGGGCAATCGATTCTGTCTGCTTTGCGACCTTCATCAGGCGGCGTGATACGTACAGGTTCACCATTGCCGAGATGGCCATGATGATGATGCCAATGTAGAGCAGGTCCTGGGAGAGCCCGGTGGCCCTCTCTCCCAGGAGGCTGCGGACCGCCTCCCATACGATAAATGCTGCCGCGACGATGATGAGCACCGATTCGATCAGGCCGGAAAAATCCTCGAATTTGCCGTGGCCGAATTCGTGGGCCGTATCGGGGGGTTCCGCCGATTTCCTGACTGAGAAAAAGGCAATGGCCGCTGCCAGCAGGTCCATCGCGGAATGGATGCCCTCGGAGATGATGCTCACCGAACCGACCGCAAAACCCACGATCAACTTGAGTATAACCAGGAACGTGTTTGATGCGACGGAGAGTCGTGCAGTTTTTTGCTTGAGCACATTGGCAGCTTCCAATGATACTTCAGCAGGAGGCATCGGGGTAACAAAGAGGGTTTCATCCGGTAAAGGATGAATCTACCGGGGAAGATGCCCTGCGGCTGGCATCGACCGTGATGTAGAGAGGTGCATGGTATCACTATTTCAGGACATGCACGCGAAACGGTCCGGGCGCCGATTACCGGACCGGGACCAGGATCTCGGTGATGATCTCCTCAGGCCGGACCTCGTGGGGGTTGTTTGGGTAACTCTCCCGGATGGGTCCTGCGATCGTGAGGTGATGCTCTGTCATCCAGGAAAAAAGCCTCCGGTATGTCAATTCGCAGGTCTCGTACGGTCCAAGGTGCCGGGTCCGCACCATCTTCCCTCCCGGCAGTTTATACGCCCTGATATCGCCGCTGCCCTCCACGGTGCCGGAAACCGGCCAGGCAACCTCCACGACGGCGGTCCCTTTCTCGTTCGCCTCTCTCACCGCATCCGGTGATGTTTCGTGGCATAGAAAAGTCGGCATACCGGCGATTGCGATGCCCTTTTCGATACTGTACTCGTAAAGCTTCAGGATAAGATCGGGGATAATCCGGTATGTCCCGGTTTTTTGTATCCCGATCACCTGCCGGGACGGGACCTCGACGATGGCAATTTCTTCCATATCAGTCGCCAACTAAGGGTGGTTAGGATTTCTTTAAGAGTATCGTTGAAGGCGGTCTGGACAGGACGGGATAGGCGAAGACGTATGTGCATCCGGTGTAAACGGACGGTTATCGATTCGAGGACATTGTTTTTGCGAATAATCGCACGAAAGAACTCGCCGATAACAGCGGTAATTGACCGTCAGAACTAAGTCCCCGCTTTTTCCCCTCCTGCGGTGAGTGCCAGGGTCGCCGGCATGATCACGGCCGCACCGACCAGGGAGAAGATAACGAGGATCACCGTAGCAAGTCCGAACCCGGACAGGATCGGGAACGATGACAGCATCAGTGCCGAGAACCCGGCAGCGGTTACCAGCCCCGACACGATCACCGCCGACCCGACCTTCCGGACCGCTTCCCGGATTGCCAGGAGCCGGTCCCCGGATTTCTGCTGTTCCTCGAGGTACCGCTCCATGACGAGGATGGTGTACTCGGATCCCACGCCGATGGTCATCGAGCCGAGGACGGCGGTCAGGATGCTGTAGCTCTGCCCCATCGCAGTCATGGCCAGCGGGTTGAAACCGATGACGCAGATGATCGGGACGAGCGGCGTCAGCGCCACGCCCCTGCGGTAGACGACCAGCAGGAAGACGAAGATGAGGACGAAGCCGAGGATCGTCATCCGGTCCTTGTTCTCCACGATCTGGTCGGTCAGGATGGTGTAGAGGGTGAAATCCCCGGTCGGTACGGCCTCTGTCCCCGCCGGGGGCTCCATCCAGGCGATATCCTTCACCACATTGTCCGAGAACGCCCGCTGCTCGTTGATCCCCATCGCCATGGTGTTGATGACGATGATCGAGGTCGTCGCATCGAGCTGGTAGAGTTTCAGCTGGTCCGGCGGTATGGTCCGGAGCACGCGGTCCAGTCCGGCCTGGTTCTCCGGGAGGACCCCGGAATTGTACGACCGGACGAGCGAGGAGAGGCTGGAGATACTGGAGATCTTGTGGTAGTTACCGGCCAGCTCGGTGCACAGTCGATCCGTCCACGTGATCCCTTCCACGGTCATGGTATTGACCCCGCGGATATACAGGGGGAGCGGCGTAAGCGACCCGCTCACCGACTGCACCTCGTTTGCCACCCGCTGCGCCGGGAGGTCGGGGGGCGCCAGCGACTCTTCGGACGCATCAACAGGAATTTTGCGGTCCATGGCAATCCCGA
>Ga0255347_1008225_pt1 | contig 10561 bp, 8 predicted proteins | sample wastewater_treat_2_FD_192479 | JGI IMG/M metagenome (GOLD analysis project Ga0255347, IMG submission 192479) | Wastewater microbial communities from Lulu Island WWTP, Vancouver, Canada - plant24 | ecosystem: Engineered > WWTP > Wastewater > Unclassified | place: Canada: Vancouver, British...
CGTGGCTATGTACACCAGATCCACGTCGTCGCAGTCGGAAAGCCCTTTCCATTTGTCAGCCGTCCCGCTGAAACAGTGCGCGGGAACCGGCTTGCCTTTTTCTTTGAGCCACTTGAGCGCCTGTTCCACAGCCTCGGGCCGCAGGTCGCAGAGCGCGGTGAACTCGCAACCGGGAATCAGTGAAATGCGGCGCACCGCCGCCGTGCCGCGGTCGCCGATCCCCACGATGCCCACACGTATTTTTTTCAAGGGCGCGACCGCGAAGTTGCTCATCGGCTGCGCAGCGCCGACGCTCATGTTGCCGCGGCATTCGGCGGCTGCGGCAGCCGCCGCCACCATCCACGCCGTCCCCTTCATAAACTCACGTCTGCTCTTTTGCATGTGCATTTCCTTTCCTGTTTTCTTAACCGTTGACACACCAGTTACCTGCGTAACACGTAACCGAAACGAGTGGGCGCGGAGGGAGTTGAACCCTCACACCTTGCGGTACAGGAACCTAAATCCTGCGTGTATGCCAATTTCACCACGCGCCCTTAAAAATCATCCGTAATAACTCCGGATCAGCTCCTCGAAGTGCGGGTCGTTCGCCACATCGAGTATCCGCATCTCGCGGCGCGCGTTCTCGACCGAATCAGAGGCGTGCGCGGCATTGACCATGATGTTGGTGCCGAACTCGCGCCGGATTGAGCCGGGACGGGCCTTGAGCGGATCAGTCGCTCCTAGAATATCCCTGATTTTGTTGATCGCGTCAACCCCCTCGTACACAATCGCCAAACACTCTTCCCGCCCGGGCTGTTTGCGTTCCTCCGGCAGACAGTTGGAGGGGCGGAAACCGGTCATGAACTCCACGATGCTCTCAAACTCGCGCTCGGCAAACAGCGGGGCCAGATAGTCGCACAAACCGTCCAGCGGTTGCGCGTCAACCGGGAAGCCGAATTCACGCGACAGCGCCTGGGCGGCGCGAACCGCGCCAAAACGCTTGAACACTTTTTTGAGGCTTTCCCGCACCGGCCCGTAAAACTCCTCGGCCTGATCAACGGACATAGAGAATTTTTTGATGCCCACAATGCGCAACCCGGTGCCGGAGATCAAGTCCATGATGTTACCCGCGCGCAGCGAAGGCTGCCGCCAATTGTCGGGCTTGAGCATCACCAACGTCTGCTCGATCTCGTCGTCGCTCACGACATCGTGCGCACCCCGCACAATGCCCGAGTCGGTCGGCATGTACTTAAGCCACAGTTGTAGTATCTCGCCAACCACTTCGGGCGTGGCGCCCACCAGCACCGCCGGCTCAAAATATTCCACGTGCCCGGTCTTGGGGTCGCGCAACAAATCGCCGTACGTGTCTCGCACGGTCTGCCCGCTGCACCAGCGCTGGCGGATCGAGCCTGTCACCTCGAATATCTTGCGCACGGCATTATCGCCCTCGAAAAGCAATAACATCGAACGGTGCGGCCGGCCGGCAGCCTCATCCGGCGTATAGGCCCTCCGCACATAATTAGAGAAAAGCTTGCATTTCTCAGGATCGGCAGGGTCATATTTACCAAGGTAATCGGCAAACTCTTCGGCAAGCTTCCGCGAGGCTCCGAAGATGCGCGCGCCGACCAGCTTGAGGTCGGTACGCACCAGATAACGCGCGATAATGCCGCCGGTCCGGGATTTCCGGATCGGATAAGGATTGATCAAAACACATGCCAGTTCTTTAGCCATTTTGCATCATACCTCAATTGGGCCTGCTGGCCGCGCGACGCAGGCTCACCCCGCCCAGCACGATCAGCGTCAACGCCATAATGAACAAAACACCGGCTGAAAGCGTCATGACCCCGCCGGCCTTGAACCCTTCGGCACTCCACACCTTCACGTTACGCAGGAAGATCGTGACAACAGCCGAACCACTGGTGAACATCATGAACAACATTGGCAACAGCACCACTGCGACCGGGCGTTTGTGCCGTATCATCCACAGCAGGCAGCCTAACAGCGTCAAAGCCGCCAGAAGCTGGTTTGACGACGCGAAGATCGGCCACAAGCTCTTAACTCCGCCGCCCAGCAACAGCCAGCCGGAAGCGCAAACAGCCACCGTTGTCGCTACATAACGGCTGGCAAACAACCGCCTCGCCGGCGTTGCCGCCGTTGCGGATGGCTGCGCGCTGCCATCGGACGCCTCGCGCGGCAGGAACATCTCCTGCCAAGTGAAGCGCGCCAGCCTGGTGGCCGTGTCGAGCGTGGTCATCAGAAAAGCCGCCAACGCCAGCGAGATAAAAATCACGCCGGTCTGATTCGGTAGCCCCAGCTTTTCGGTAAAGCCTGCCACGCCGTCCGCGAAAATCGCGACCGCGCCGCGCGCCTTCATCGCCGCCGCATATTCGCCCTGACCCATGGCACCCACGGCTACCAGCGCGATCAACGCCAACACGCCCTCGACCAACATGCCGCCGTAGGCGATCGGCCGCATGTGGCTTTCTTTGTCCAACTGCTTCGCGGTGGTGCCGGACGCGACCAAGGCGTGAAAACCAGAACATGCGCCGCAAGCCACGGTCACAAAAAGCAAAGGCAGCAGCGGGTCGCTCGCGCCGCTCACGGGATTGACCGCCCGCCACCCTGTGAACGCCTCCATCCTGATCTGCGGCATCGCCACCAGAATGCCGACCAGCCCCAAAGCCATCATGGCGTAGAGCAGGTAAGAGTTGAGGTAATCACGCGGCTGCAGCAACAGCCACACCGGCAACACCGATGCCGCGAAACAATACGCCAGCAACACAACAATCCAGACCTGCGTGGCCACCGCTTCGGAACAACCCAAAACCTGCATGAGGTCGAGAGGCAACAAAGTCCCGACATAAACGCAGGCAAAGGTCAGCGGCACAAAAACTAACGACGCCTTGGCAATGCTGACGCCCCTGCGGTATACGATATTACCGAAAACCACAGCCACTGCAATAAAAAGCAACGAGGCTGTCGCCACTTCCGGCGTTGTGATAAAAGTCCTGGCCACGAGCCGCAGAAACTCTGCCACCACCAGAACCAGCGTGAACCAACAGAAAAACAGGAAGAGCATGCGCCCCCAATACCCCATCAGCGACTCAATCACCGTGCCGATGGAACGGCCTTGATGACGCACCGACAAGAACATGGCTACCAAGTCGTGAACCGAGCCGATCAGCACACAGCCGAGAACCACCCACAAAGCCACCGCCAGCCAGCCGAACTGGGCAGCCAAAACCGGCCCCACTATCGGGCCCGCGCCCGCAATGCTGGCGAAGTGGTGGCCGAACAGCACGACCGGACGGGTCGGCACATAATCAATGCCATCACGCATGGTGTGCGCCGGGGTTGGCCGGTCAGGTTCAACGCCCAAGACACGCTCGATAAACCTGCCGTAGAAAACATAGGCCGCCGCGAAAACTCCACATCCGGCCAATAACAGCAAAGCTCCGTTCATTTCAATCTCCACTGTATTACGGTTTCAATGTTTGATGTTATCCGTTCGGAACAAAGGTGTCAATGAAAGCTTACGCAACCAGGACAATTCACGCCGCCGCATACGGGCGCGGTCAGCGGGCGTGCTGTCATCAGCACCGGTCAGGTGGTCGAGGCCGTGCGCCAGATACAGGGCCAGTTCGCGGTCAGCGGACCAGCCCCAGCGGCGCGGCACCGCACAGCAAGCACGCTCAACATTCACGAACACCTCCCCTATCAAACCCGCAGGTTCCCCCGGCAGCGGCTCGTAGCGCTGCGTTATCACATCCGTCACGCCCTCATGCCACATCACCGCCTGATTCACCGGCACGATCCCGGCATCATCCAGCAGATAAACCGCCACCTCGCGCCATGGCGGCTCATCCGGTTGCCGCGCCTGCGCCAACTCCGCAAGCTCGCGAACCAGCCGTTTGAGCGCGGCCGTGCAGACCTTAAAACGTCTCTGGTTATTATGGATTGAAATGCGCATCCTTACCTAATACTTTAACGTTGAAAGTTGAAAGTTGAGCGTTCTTCCACTCTTCTCTCTCTCCCGATCCCGATAGCGATGCCTCAGACCGGGAGGGGCAAGCGTCTGCTTGCCCGGACGAGCAGACGCTCGTCCCTCCCTTACAGCCTCACAGCCTTAACACCCACCAGCGGGCATCCGCCCGCGCACCTTCTTCTTCTCTCTTCTCTCTTCTCTCTTCACTCTTCACTATTAACTATTCGTTATTAACTATTAACTAATCCCTCTCACTCGCCCCCTCATCCGCCTGTTCTTCGGCCGAGTCCTCTGTCACAGCCTTTTTGCGTTGTTCCTTATTTTTTTCAAGCTCCTCAAGCTTCGCAAGCCGCTCAATCTCCTCAAGCTCCTCAAGCAGCACCGCAGCCCGCGCGAGGGCGTCATCGATGTTCATGTGTACGTTGTCTTCGCCCACTTTCGAGATGAACCCTGAACGCTGCATCACAAAGAGCGGCTGGCTGTGGACGCCTGAAAGCACCAGCCTTGTGCCCTCGCGCCGGGTCTGATCCCAAACATACTCCAGCGCGTGCAGGGCGGTTGCATCCAGCGCCAACACATGACGCAAGCGCAGGATAAGAATTTTGGGCCGCACGCCGACCTGCGCCAGCGCGTCCTTAAACTTGTCGGCAGCACCGAAGAACAACGCGCCTCTGACCTCGAAAACCTCGACACCTTCCGGCACTTGCCGCGTGTGGATGCTGAACGGGTCATCCTCTTCCGTAAGCACTGTGGTGTCATCATGCCCTGCCAAACCCTGCGTGATATATCCCACCTTCGTGGTCTCCGCCGCGCGCTTGATAAAGAAGACGGCGGCCAGCAGTATGCCCGCCTGAATGGCGACCGTCAGGTCAATCAGCACGGTCAACAGAAAGGTGACGATCATCACAATCGTGTCGCCATGTGTGCTGCGGAACATCTTGATGAAATACCGCCACTCGCTCATGTTGTACGCCACCACCGCCACGATACCGGCCAGCGTGGCCATCGGTATCAGGGCTGCCAGACGGCCCAGGAAAAGCATCACCAGCAATAACAGAATCGCATGCACGATGCCGGCCACCGGCGTACTGCCGCCGTTCTTGATATTTGTGGCCGTGCGCGCGATCGCGCCCGTGGCCGGAATGCCGCCGAAGAGTGGCGAGCAGATGTTGGCGACCCCTTGGGCAATTAGCTCCGTGTTGGAGTTATGCTTTTTACCGGTCATACCGTCCGCCACAACCGCAGAGAGCAGCGACTCGATACCCGCCAGCAAGGCGATAGAGATGGCAGCCGGAAACAACTCCCGGAAGGCCGTGAACGAGATGGATGGCAGCCGCGGTTTAGGCAGAGACATGCCCTCTTTGACTACCGGGAAAAAATCGCCGATAGTCGGCAATGATTCCGCATCCGCCAACCCCGTCTGCCTTACGATGTATACCGCCACGGTGGTCACCAGAATCGCCGCCAATGAGCCCGGAATTTTTTGTGTGACCCGGTGCCACCGAACGCAGATGATGATCGTAGCTAAGCTAACCACCACACAGAGCCACTCCGTCGAACCGATATGCTGTCCGTACGCGATGATCTTTTCCACAAACCCCGCCGGCACCGTTTCCATGTGCAAACCCAGCAGGCTTTTAATCTGGCCGGCAAAAATTGTCAGGGCGATGCCGGATGTGAACCCGATCGTCACCGGATACGGGACATAGCGGATAAGCTCGCCGAACCCGAAAACGCCCATGAGAACCAAGAGCAAGCCGGCGATGATCGTCGCGACCGCCAAGCCGTCAAACCCGTATTTGCTGACAATGCCATAGATGATCACGATAAAGGCGCCGGTGGGGCCACCGATCTGAACACGGCTGCCGCTCAAGGCAGAGATGATGAATCCGGCCACCACGCCTGTGATCAAGCCCTGCACCGGCGAGACGCCCGAAGCGATACCGAAGGCGATCGCCAACGGTATCGCCACCACGCCCACGATCACACCCGCCAGCAAGTCTTTGACAAACCTTTGCGCAGAATAGCCTTCGGTCACAAAGCACAGCACAGCCGGGTAAAATCTGTCACGAACAACCTTTAAGACATCGCTTAACTTACGCATATATCTAAGAAACTTCCACAGATTGTTTTTATGAGAAACACAAAAAGCCGCCCTTTACTGGCGGCCTTTGTACATGGTGGAGCGAAGGAGATTCGAACTCCTGACCCCCACGTTGCGAACGTGATGCTCTACCAACTGAGCTACCGCCCCATGAATCAAAAAGTTGCTGGATAATATCATTTCCTGCCGCGTCTGCGCAAGCTCTGAATGAAGGGAAGCAGTTTTCCCACCGATCCCCGTCCTCAATACACACCCGGCAAGCCGTGAGTCATCGTCACAGCCCGCCCATAAGCAGGCTGGCGAAAGCGCTGATCGGCGTGGTGTCCCTGAAATTGTCGACGGTCTGCCGCACGTCTTTGATCAGCCCGTGCACATCGTTGTACAACTGGTCGTCAGCCGAGAGTTTGCCCAACGTGCCTTCGCCCTTGGCCAGACGCTCGGTCACCAGTTTCAGGTTCTCGACCGTGGCGTCCAGATCGTTGTACATCTTGTTGTCGTCTTTCATCAATTTGCCCAGCGTACCTTCGCCCTCGTCCAGACGCACTGCCACATTTTTGATGCGCTCCATGGTCTCTTGCAGATCCCGGTAAACCGTCTCGTCTGATGAAAGCAGTTTACCCAACGTGCCCTCGCCCTTCTCCAGACGTGCGGAGATAGATTTCAGATTGGCGATCGAGTCGCGCAGGTCAGAATAAACGCCGCCGTCGTCATTGATCAGCCTGCCCAAAGAGTTGTCGCCGGTGTCGATCTTGGCCGTGATCGACTTGAGGTTGACAACCGTGTTCGTCAGGTCATAGTACAGTGTCGCATCCTCGGAGAAAAGCTTGCCCAGCGTGCCCTTGCCCTCCTCCACACGAGCCACCAGAACCTTGATCGAGTCCGTCGCGTCTTCCAGGTTCGTGACAATGTTTTTGAGTTTGTCGCCAGCCGTGGCCTCACGCAGCTTGGCCACGACTTCGCCGAGATCACGCATCCAGTTGTTGGGCGTCACGCCTTGCAGCTCTGTGCCAGCCGCCACCTCGTCCCCTTCTCCCTCTTCTATAAGAAGATAGTTGCCGCCCAGCAGAGAACCGGAATTGACCGTTATCCTGTACCCTTCGCGGAACTTGACGGCCTCTTGTATCATCATCGTCACCTTGATCGTGCTGTTTTCCAGCTGCATGTCGCTGACCGAGCCGACCGTCATGCCGCGCAGCATCACCGAGTCACGTATTTTCAACCCGCCGACATCGTGAAAGTTGACGACGACAGGAACCCTGCTCTTCCCATTGATAAGCTCAACGCCTGATATCATGATCGTGAAATAGGCCAGCAACGCCAGCACGGCAACCATGAAAACCCCGACGATGATCTCAGAAAAGACCTCACTGTTTTTTTTCAGACTCATAATTTTGCCCTCACATTCCCTCAATGCCTTTTTTCGATATGAACTGCGCATCCAGAAAACGCCGCACATCCGGCTGCTCAGAAGCCACAAACTCTTTAGGCGTGCTGACCTCCACGAAACGCCCGCCGGTCAGCATCGCGATACGGTCGGCAATCAACAAGGCCCCTTGCAAATCATGACTCACCACCACGCTCGTGATGCCCAACTCTTTGTTAAGGCGTCTGATCAACCTGTCGATCGTGCGCGCTGTAACAGGATCGAGTCCCGAAGTGGGCTCGTCATACAGCACTATTTCCGGACGCCGCACAATCGCCCGCGCCAGTCCGGCGCGCTTCTGCATACCGCCGGAGATCTCGCTGGGCAGCTTATCGCCGTCCTGCGCCATGCCGACCAGTCCAAGCGCCTCTTCCACCTGCGCGGCTATCTCGTCTTCCGTCATCTTCGTATTCTCGCGTAAAGGCAAGGCGATATTCTCGGCCACAGTCATCCAGCCCAACAGCGCACCGCCCTGAAAGAGATAACCGAAACGCCCGCGCACTTTGCTCAGCGCCGCGCCATCTAACGCGCTGACCTCCGTGTCCCCGACCCAGACCGCGCCGCTGGTCGGCGTCAAGAGCCGCACCATATGCTTGAGCGTGACGCTCTTGCCGGTGCCGGAAGGGCCGACAATCACGAAAATCTCACCTTGCTCGATATCGAAGGAGAGGTCTTCCAAGACGTTTTTGCCGCCAAGTTGCTTGGTGACTTTTTCAAATCTGATCATAAATCATAAAACAAACGGGTTATGATATAGCCGAATATCAGTATCAGCAAGAAAGAGGTAATCACCGAGCGGCGCGTGGCCTTGCCCACGCCGACCGCGCCCATCCTGGTGGTGAAGCCCTCGTAACAAGAAACCCCGGTGATAACAATACCGAACACTAAAGCTTTGAACAACCCCACATAAAGATCGCGCATGCGGGCGAAATCAATCGCCATCGTAATGTACTGATCCCACGGCACGTTTAGCTGCGTCTGGCCGACTATGCCGCCGCCGATCACCCCCAGCACACAGGTATAAAAAGAGAGGATCGGCGTCATCATCACCATGGCCGCCATGCGGGGCGTCATCAGAAAGCGCACCGGGCTGATGGACATGATCTCCAGAGCCGCGATCTCATCGTTGACCGTCATGGTGCCGATCTGCGCCGCCATGGACGACCCCACGCAGGCCGCCAAAATCAAGCCGCTCATGAAAGGCCCCATCTCGCGCAGCAACGAAACCATGACCGCAGAACCGATATATATCTCTTGGTTGAAACGCCGCAACTCCAATCCGACTTGCAGACCCAGAATCATGCCGGTGAACATGCCGACCACCGTGACCACCGGCAAGCTCTTGATACCCGCGATAAACAACTGCCGCATCATTTCGCGACAACCACGGCGCGAGAGCAGCATCGCCGGTATGCCGGCCAACGCCTGCACCGTCAAACTGCCGGCGCGTCCGATAGCGCCAAGCCCAAGTATGATTTGCCGCCATAGACTGACGAGCATGCTGCCCGGTTCATCGGTATATACCGGCTCACGCGTTATCATTCCAAATCCCTTTCCGGCTGCGACACCTTGCGGTATTTCAGCAAGCCCCACAGGGCATCGTGACACACCGCGCCTGCCTGTTCCGTCCGCTCGTACAAGGTCCAGAAGGGAGCCCAATTGCGCTCGATGCCGCCACTGTAACGGATCAGGCTAAACGCCAGCACACGCTCGCGCGACTTGCCTTCCTCGATCTCACGCGCATACAGCGGCCAGATCCGGCGGTAGCTCGCGACAAGCCGCTCCTCCTCTTGTTCCGGCTCTTTGCGATAAACTTTTTCATCAACATAAAAGGGGAAGAAGCGGCTGCGCTCCGTGCGTCCGCCCCGCGATGATAAATCAAAGTGCTCTATCAGCGGCCAAGCCGCGTACCAGCGCTGCTCATCATCGCGGTCAACGCTGCCGTAAAGCGGCCAGAACGAACGCTTCTTCACATCCGGCGCGGTCAAAGTCTCGATGAACGGCCACGGCAAGCGCCAGCGCACAGCCGCATCTGTTTCAGCCTTGGAGAAGAACGGCGGCAGAACCAGCGTCTGCTGCTCTTTCTCGCGCTTGACCCTGCCGCACAGCGGGAACAGCATCCACGACGAGCCCGGATTGCGCCCGCTGTAAACCGCCGATGTCCAGAACGGCCAGAAAGCGTAACAATGCTCCTCAACGCCGCGCTTATCGGTCTCGCCGTAGATTGGAAACACCCCCGTGCGCTTGACCCCGGGCTGCTCGCCGGTACGCGAAAAAATCGGCCACAGATAATAGTCGCGCTCGACCCCGTTCACCTCATAGTTCAGGTAGAGCGGGAACAAGAAGAAATCGATATCGTCCATCAGCAGAAAATGCGGCTGGTGACCGTACAGCGGGAACAGCGCCCAATAATCCTCCCCTTGCCGCGACCGGCCTTGAAACCAGAGCGGGAACAACGCCGCCTTCCAAGCCGAATCATCGCGCGTGATATCATTGTCCGAACCGTAAGCCAGCAACAGCCGCCACCATGACTGCTCGCGGTCACGGCGGAAAGTGGCCAGCGGCCAAACCGCGTCCGTCACGCGCGTGTCGCTGACCGGATCGCTGAGCTTGGCATAAAAAGGCCTGAGCGCCCAGAAGGTGCCGCCTTGGCGCGTCGCGCGGTACTCGAAGAAGGGCCCGAGCCTGAAACGGCTGACCACCTCGTCCGGCTCTTGGCCGCCAGACTCCGCCGCCGCCACTATAACCGGCGTCAAACACAAGGCGGCCCAAACAGCCGTCAAACCCCGCGCGGCCATGCCCAGCACACCCTGTCGTCTGGCACACCCCATCATCCGGCCTGCCCCGACAGCAAACACCACACCGGAAGCGCCCGAAAGCCGGTTTTTACAAGACCTCGCGTTTCACCCAGCATAATGCATATTTTCCAAACTTCGCTCCATTAAGACAGCCTTAATTTATCGCTTTTTCAACACAAACGCCAGTAGAATGCGTCTCTCCCCGCACCCTGCCTGCCGTTGTCCCTGCCCCGCCCCCCGCTCCCCGCTGTCCTGTGTAGCGCGTTTACGCA
>Ga0255347_1008228_pt1 | contig 10558 bp, 9 predicted proteins | sample wastewater_treat_2_FD_192479 | JGI IMG/M metagenome (GOLD analysis project Ga0255347, IMG submission 192479) | Wastewater microbial communities from Lulu Island WWTP, Vancouver, Canada - plant24 | ecosystem: Engineered > WWTP > Wastewater > Unclassified | place: Canada: Vancouver, British...
AGGAATATTAGGGTCGGCCCCCTGCTGAAGAAGAAAAGCAAATATCCGATCGGATGCTTCATAAAGGGCATCTGCTAAAACTGATTTCCCGTTACCGTTAATTGCATTGAGCGAGGCCCCTTTGGCGGTAAGCAGTTGAATCAATTCGGCATCCTGCGCAGATACGGCCAGATTGATGGGCAGCCGCCCTTTTCCATCGAGCGCTGTCAGATCGGCGCCGTGCTCAAGCAGAAGGGCGACAAATTCTTTATTTTTTTTCTGGATAGCAAGATGGAGGCAGGTGTGTGCATTGTTGTTATATCGATTGGGGTCGGCCCCCTTGGAAAGCAGCCAGGCGACGACATTGCCTTTGTTGTGATCAATCGCGATATGCAGGGCGGTCCACCGATAACGGTTGGCCCGATTGAGGTCGGCTTCCTGCTCGAGCAGAAACTGGCAGGCCTCGAGGGCCCCCTCGGAAGCCGAACACTGAAGCGGGGTCCATCCATTCCGAGGATTGGGGGTGTCAGGGTGAAGGCCCGCTTCGAGAAACAGACGGATGATTTCAGGCAGGTTTTTTGCGGCTGCTCCATGAATCGGCAGCCATTGATTCGCATCGCCGAACCTCGAGTCGGCTCCCATACTCAGAAGAAACTTAACCATATCCGGATGGTTTTCGACGGCAGCCAAGTACAGAGGGGTTCGTCCTTTTGAGTTTACGGATTGCAGATTGGCGCCTTTGGAGACGAGCAGACTGGCAATTTCAATATTTCCATTGGAAGCGGCTATATGCAGAGGCGTCTGTCCGTCTTTGGAGGCAATATTCGTATCAGGATCAAATCGGAGGATTGTCTGAACAAGTTTTTCATTATTGGCCTGTACGGCCAAAAAAAGAGGGGTACGGCCCTGTTCATCTTGTGCGTTGACATCTTGCCCTTTCTGGAGCAACTGGGTGATTTCGTCGGTGGGGTCCTGAGATTGTGCCCGCGGAGCAGCAGATCCTGAAAAAACAATTCTGGAGGCAAACAGCAAAAAAAGAGTAAACAGAATACGGGAAGCGGCGGCGCAGTTTTTCATAAGTTCCTCCTATTTAAATTGGTTCAAACAGATAGTTAAGCCATTTTTGACTCGCAAATCAAGATATTTCTGTCAAGGTTCTGCCAAATTGACATAAGACTTTTTGGTGTGAATAATCGTAAGTCATTCTATAACAAGAGGATATGATTTCTAATCCTACCTGGCACATGCTTTGCACCACCCATCTTATACGGAATTTTTGAAACTTATAATCAAAAGGAGATTGAAATATGGCAAAAATTATCGGCATTGACCTGGGGACAACCAACTCAGTCGTGGCGGTGATGGAAGGAAGCACCCCAAAGGTGTTGATTAATTCCAGCGGAAGCCGCCTGACCCCTTCTGTAGTTGCGTTTACAGAAAAAGGAGAACGGCTGGTGGGACAGGCCGCAAAACACCAGCAGATAACAAACCCAAAAAATACCATCTTCTCCATTAAACGGTTTATGGGGCGCCGCTACGAAGAGGTTGCTGCGGAAGAAAAGATGGTGCCTTATACGATTGTCGGCAAGCCGGGAGAATTGGTAAAGGTAAGGGTACGGGATAAAGAATATACTCCACCGGAAATATCCGCAATGATTCTCCAAGAACTCAAGAAAACAGCGGAGGACTATCTTGGGGAAAAAGTTACCCAGGCCGTCATTACTGTGCCTGCCTATTTTAACGACTCCCAGCGTCAGGCCACTAAAGACGCCGGAGAGATTGCAGGGCTGAAAGTGGCGCGAATCATCAATGAACCTACGGCCGCGGCTTTGGCATACGGCCTGGAAAAGAAGAAAAATGAAAAAGTTGCTGTCTTTGATTTTGGCGGCGGTACGTTTGATATTTCAATTCTCGATATCGGAGATAATGTTTTTGAGGTTCTCAGTACCAACGGCGATACTCACCTGGGAGGCGATGACCTTGATGAAGTCCTGATTAATTATCTGGCCGACGAGTTCAAAAAGAAAGAAGGCATTGACCTGCGGCAGGACCCAATGGCCCTCCAGCGGCTCAAAGAGGCCGCGGAAAAGGCCAAGTGCGAACTGAGTACCCAGATGGAAACCACCGTCAATCTGCCCTTCATTACGGCAGATCAGCATGGGCCTAAGCATCTCAACATTGCCATCACCCGCAGCAAGTTTGAGGCCTTGTGCGACCATCTCTTTGAGCGGCTCAAAGCGCCGTGCTATCGGGCATTGGAAGACGCAAAACTCAAACCGGAAGGGATTAATGAAGTCCTGCTGGTCGGCGGTTCAACCCGAATCCCCAAGGTCCAGCAGATTGTCCGCGAAATCTTCAAGAAAGAGCCCAATAAGAGTCTGAACCCTGACGAAGTGGTCGCAATTGGTGCCGCCATTCAGGGAGCGGTGCTGGCTGGTGATGCGGGGGTCAAGGATATCCTCCTGCTCGATGTTACCCCGCTGTCTTTGGGGGTGGAAACTCTCGGCGGTGTAATGACGAAGCTGATCGAAAGGAATACTACAATTCCTACCAGCAAAAAGGAGATATTCTCCACAGCCACGGACAGCCAGACCAGTGTGGATATCCATGTTCTGCAGGGAGAGCGTGAATTTGCCAGGGATAACCGAACCCTCGGCAGGTTCCAGCTGACGGGAATCCCCCCGGCGCCTCGTGGAGTGCCTCAAATTGAGGTCACCTTCGACATTGACGCCAATGGGATTCTGAATGTCTCTGCCAAAGACCTCGGCACTGGAAAAGAGCAGTCAATCGTTATCCAGTCCAGCTCCGGTCTGAGCAAGGAAGAAGTCGAACGGATGGCCAAAGAAGCCGAACTTCACGCCGCGGAAGATAAAAAACGCCGTGAAGTCATCGAAATGAAAAACCAGGCCGACCAGATGATTTATCAGACCGAAAAGCAGCTCAAGGACTTCGGAGACAAAGTACCGACCGATGTACGGGCAAAGATTGAGTCGGCGATGAACAACCTCAAAGAGGCCATTAAGGGCGACGACGGAGAGGTCATTCGTCGGGCACTGGACAACTTCAACAGGGAGGTCCAGGAACTGGGCAAGGTCCTCTATGAAGAAGCAGCCAAAAAACAGACCTCCGCGGCCGGTTCAGCAGGAACCGCCTCAGGACATACACCGCCGCCTCCGGAGGGAGAAGTTCGCCGCAAGGGTGGACCCGATGATGTGATTGATGCGGAGTTTGAGCCTAAGTAATGTAGTTGAAAGAGATATTGGCTGTCGGGATTTGAAAGCCGCCTTTTCAGGATTGAAAAGGCGGCTTTTTTGTTTTCAAGCCGACCCCCGTGTGTTTGAAACATTTGTTTGAAGCGGAAGCGGAACACGAACTTCCCAGAGGATGGCGGTTTTCAAAAAACGATTTTTGTCCTATAAAATTCCTTTTTTCCTTGACTTTTTGCGTTTTCTTTCGTAGTATCCGGAGTAGTCGTAGAGGGTGATGCCGTGTCGTTCAGAGAAAGGAGTCGATATGATGATACCAAGACCACGGCTCAGCGATTTGAAAGGTCAGGCCCCCCTGCTCATTATTTTTTCTCCTTCGCCGGACCATCGCTACTACCAGATGCAGGTCGAGCAGCTCGAGAGTATTCGCTTGGCAATGCAGGATTGCCGTCTGACGGTGGCAGAGGTCTTTGAGCAGGGGCCCGGACGGATCGGTAAGTCTGACCTTTCTGACGACAGATGTGCCCGTTTCCGCGAAAAATTCAATATTTACCCAGGCCAGTTTAAGATTTTTCTGATTGGCAATGATTCAGAGGTGTATCTGGTTTCTGACGATTGTATCTCCTGGGAAGAGCTGATGATGCGTGTCGGCAACGCAGTGGGGAATGTCACTCCGAGCGTCTAAATCTTTGCGGATTTGCGGGATGAACAATGGGAACGGAAGGGGTCTTTGAATAGACCTTCAGCCGGGAGGGCGGCGTATAAAATAAAACTGGTTTTGACAAACCGGTTTTTTTGTTTAATGATGCATAACATGTTCTAAATAAAGGGGTTGCAGTTTTTTCAAAAAAGGTTGTATCCGGTTATGAAGATGGGTACAATACCCACTATGGAACAAGAATAAACCATTTGGAGAATACTTAGATGTGTGATACATGTGGTTGCGGCCAAAAGAGTTTTGAATCAAAGGTAGCCGAAGTTATCGCATCGGTTCGTCCGATGCTTCAAAATGATGGCGGGGATATCGAACTGGTAGGAGTTGATGCAGATCATAAAGTTCGGGTGCGGCTGCAGGGGGCCTGCCGCGGTTGTCCGGGGGCACGGGCGACACTGAAAATGGGCGTGGAGCGTTTGCTCAAGCAGCGGGTGCCGGAAGTGAAGGAAGTCGTGGCGGTCGATTAGAAGAGGTTTTTGGGCTTCTTATCGGACTATACGGCTTATAAGTTGCTTATAAAACAAGACTTATGAAATTGAGCCGGAGCGGTGAAGTGCCGCTCCGGTTTTCTTTTTTGGCACGAAGTTCGCAGCGTCCTTTGAGAAAGTCAGCCGGTCAATTTGAGGAGGGACTCAGCCGGTAGATTAATATAAACCGTTGTGGATACACGGGGTTACGGATGGTCTCGACCAGTTCGAAGGGGCCGTTTTTGGAGGGGGGCATCACGAGTTTGTTTCCGTTTTGGAGCCGGGGGCCGAGGTATGCAATTCGGTCCAGCCCATAGAGCTTATAATAACTGTTCTGAAAAGCCAGCCCTAAACGGGAGTCCCAAGCAAGATAGGTAATTTTTTTTCGCCGGCAGTCTTCAACAAACTCCTCAGGTGTGCTGCCGGCAATATTTCGGGTATGTACAAAATTTGTAGACACCCCTGGCGCAAAAAGCTCAAGAAGATGGGGCATCGTCGTGACCAGTTTCTCATTTTTGGAGGCGTTCTTTAGATACCATATCGCCAACTCCTTGAATTCCTGGTCAACCGCGCCATTTCCGAGATTCTGGACAAGATAGGCCTGATTGGCAAACAGCGCCCAACATGTTACGCCAAGAACAGCCGCTGTCCAGCCGACATCCCGTTTTTGGCTGAACAGAAGTTCTATTGCTCCAAAAAGAACAGCCGCGCCGAGACCTATCCACGGAATGGGCGCAGAACGGGGACTATATTTTTGCATTTGCGCAAGCGGTTCGAGCCGGCTGAAAGCGGCACAAAGACAGACCAGACAAATCAGCCCCTGCAGGATCAGAAGAGCTGGTTTGGGAATAGTGATTTTCTGCCGAAACAGATGCCAAATCTGACTGCACCCATAAAGCCAAAGCAGAAAAACCAGCCACGCGATGGGGGCGGCATAGCGCGGGCGGGTTCCTGTGCGGGCCGCATGCAGCAGAAAGTAAATGGCCGTAAAAGAAAAAATGGCGATCAGTTGAGGATGTTTCTTCCACACGGCAAAGAAGCCGGCGGCAAGCAGGCCGACCCACAAGAGGATACTGCTAAGCCAGACCAGCGGGCTTGAGGAAGCCGGATTCGGCTGGAAATAAGGGCCGATTGTAACCTGCTGAAGCAGCCGGGCGAATTGGCCGAAGACCATGGCCTCACCTTCAGCGGCGGCCTGGTAGCTGCTCAGATAATCTCCGCCGCCGCCCTTGTGAGAGAGGATTTGTCCAAGTATCCAAAGGGACACCGGCAGGCCGGCAAGGAAAGCAAGGCCCGCCGACAGCAGCCGTTGGCGAAGGGTGCGATGGGCAAGCAGGTCCCAAACAAAGACCACGGCAATCAGCACAGCTCCCTCGTAGCGAATCATACTGGCGGCAAAGGCGGCCGCATAGGCCCATCGGCCCTTTTCAAACAGCAGATAAAAAGTGAGAAGAAAGAAGAAAATCAGGGGAATCTCGGCGATAGGATGCACCAGCCACGCAAGAACAAAAGGATTGACCAGTGCCGCCAGGGCAAACCAGAAAGCCCCTCGACCGAGGATGCGCTGGGCGATGCGAAACAGCAGCCAGCCGCAAAGCGGATAAAGAATGGCATTCAGCAGCAAACCGGCCGTCAGAATCGGGCAGGGGCCTTTCACGAAACAGCTCAGCGCAATCTGCAGCAGACCCAGCCCGGGCAGACGCTTGAAGCTGGCAGGCAGACGAAAATGAAGAATGTCTTGGGCTGTTTTGACGAAGGCGGGAAAGTCAGAGTTGGGAACGGCCTGGTGGCCGAAATAGAGGATCGACAGGGAAACCCCGAACAGCAGCAGTATTATCTGGGCGGCCGAAGCCGGCTGGAGAATGGCTTTCCGCTGCGGTACGGCGGAAGGGGGCTGGGCGGCTTTCCGGCGGTTGGGCCAGGGGGATTTTCTTTTTTGTCGGGACATCGCAGGCCTTTGGGTTCTGTCTGCCGTCGGTTTGTACAAGAGTTTCCGGTTTTGTTTTGGTTTTCCTTTTGCTGCGGCCGTTTATCTTTGCCGGCCGATTTTCCATTATGCGAGGAGTCTATCAGATTTGGACGGATTCTGCAACGGCCGGGTTGATGCTTCGCCACAATAACGGTCTGGTGTTCGGCTCGAAGCTGTATCGCGGTACAGCGAAAGACTGCGGCCTGCAGCAGGAATTTATAACGCCGTATACGCCGGAAGAAAATGGATTAAGCAACAGTTTTTCTGTAAAATCTCTTTTTGTTTGAATTGACGTTTTTATCCACGTTCTCCTTTTCCGCATTCATGGTCAGGTACCGTTTTCCGGCGATCCGGTCTTCGTCTCCTTCTTTGGTGAAATTCTCAACCGTTGAAGATCGAAATTTTGTTGGCTCTTAGCCGAGCAAATTGAGAACTTTGATGTAATCGCATTTATCCAAAACAACTTTTATTACATCTGGCGACATTGTTGAGCTATCAAGCTCACTAAAATTATAAATAAAGTGATCGTTCTCCTTGACAACCTTAAAAACTACTAACTCTACTTCTTTTCCATATTGATTCTTGACTTTTATTCGTCTTGTCAAGTGTAAGCCAGATGTGGATTTTGCTAGTTGTTTTTCAATATCGGCTAATTCGCCCTGCTCTAAATTGCCTGATAATAATGTTTGCCAGGTCAAATTTTCCGTATTGAAATGCTCCCAAGTGTATGTTCCATTGCGGATTACAGTAAGTCGATTATTCGGAAAATCAATGTAACTAGTGATTACCAGCAATCTTTCATTACAGGAGGCATCAGGTTTTGACGAATCATTTGACTGGCAACTCATAATGAAACTAGCCGATAAAAGAAAGAATGCTATAAGGTACCTTTGCATGAAGTGTTATCTCCTTTTGCTCTTCGAAAGGCAACCGCCATTAAGAGTTACGTCGACATACTTCCTGCAATTATTGAAGATGGACATATCTCTCCAACCAGGATCGGGTGAAAAAACGGACCATTCCCTTCCTGGGATTCCAGCGCCATTGGGCCAGAAACCAATCGAGCCGCTGCCAGCAGATAACCACTCATGTCCCATATCAATCCAAGAAGACACACCTGTACCTTTACTTACAAATCTTTTCACAACTACACCGCATTCCAATCCCCAAGGGTCGACATAGTTCACGGAATCGGATTGACAATACTGATACAGATTCATCCCGTCCGCATACTGCCCCGTCGGCTCAAAAAAATTAATGCTCCTGCCGGCGGGGTTGATGCCCAGCGGATCCCGTTGCATAAACCTTCCCGTTTGGGGGTCGTAGGTGCGGGCGCGGTAGTACATCAGGTGCAGCGTGTTGTTGTTGAGGATGTCCAGCTCGCGGCCGGTAAAGGTGTAGGGGTTGGCGTAGAGCGAGGCCGTGTGCTCGACATCATCGGTCGTAAACCACAGGCCGTCGGGGCCTATGCCGATGATCATGGCCGTGCCGTAGGCGTTCCCTCGGCTATGCTCGGGACAGGCTCTCTCGTAGCGTTCGAGGACAGCGCCGGCGTCATCCAGCAGGGCGACGGGGCTGGACAGGTGGTCGTGACCGTAGTAGAGGTCGCCCGCGCCGTCGTGCATCACCAGCACCTCGTCAATATAGTTGCCGAACACAAACATCCGTCCGTCCGTCTCCACGCCGCCGGAAGCGAGCGTCTGTACCGCCACCCGCTGGTCGTCGTAATAATACCGCGTTGTCGTACCCGCTATCGCATCCACCTTTTCAATCCTTCGGCCTAACGCATCGTACTCGAATGTCGCCTTCGGCATTGCTTCATTGTCTTTGCAGGGTTTCTCTGTATCTCAAAGTAGATGACTGCCCCTATTTATCATTAATCGATGGGCTATTACAGACCTATTTATCGATAAATAAAAGTACTCGCTCAGGGACCTTGTTTCTAAAGTCTGCGTTTTCCTCAAGATACTTTCGTAAGCCGTATGGTGCATATATATCGTTATTTTCAGCTAACCACACATAGTTGCCAACATCACTACTTAGAATCCAAAAAGTTTGGGACACATCATCCCAATACAATCTCCACTTGTGATAAATCCCAATCCGAACTTCGTGTTTTTCCGATTGTATAATCAGTGTACCATCTGGTTTTTGAATCTGGTATTTCAAAATTCCCTTTGGAGATTCAGATACGTTAATCAAGTATCTGTTGTTTTCCGATATATATTCACCATACTCTGTTATAAAGTCCTTCCCTATAACTCGCACATTGCTCCCCCTACGGCATGAATACAGAAACAATAATGCAGCCGTTATCATAAATAATAATGTGTATTTTTTCATATATTTCATTATATCCTCATTATTTATTCGCATGGATAACCTTCGAATCTATAGATTGCACCGTTACATACCTTTGCTTTCGCATTTTGTGTCCAGCTGATTCGGATAGTATAATCCGCAGGATCATAAAACAAGTGTAATATCCAAGACAAAATACACCTTGCCGCTGGAAAATCGTTTCCCGTGATCCACCCGCAGATGCCGATACCCGCAGCACATCAGGGGCGTCATAGATGTGAAACTTGTCCGTATAGATGATCGGTCCTCGCCGCACCATGCGAAGGGTCATCTCCAGCAGCCGGCGGGCCGTGACGTCTTTGACCACGTCTACCCGAACCACGCCGTTTCGCTCCAAAATGCCGAATACAGGCACTTTACAGGCGGCTCCACGACCTCGTTTGCCCTTGCGTCGGCCGCAGCAACGGCCGGCAATTTACGGATGAATTTTCAGTCTCAACTTATGAAAGAAGCCATATTTAGCGGCCGATGAATATTTGCACCGTGCGCCATGCCTTTGGAGTTTTTGCGGTCAGTAAACCTACTGACAAGATGGCCTGTATGTTATCTGTTTCTCTGGCCGACATAATAATTATTCTGTAATGTCACCATAATTCTGCTTAGTGTTAAAGGTATCCTCCCATGTTTCATTCAATTCTCTGATATCTCCTGATTCATTAATAACATACGATCCATCTTTCACTTGAACATATTCCTTCTTTTCCAATGGATACACATTAACACTGCCCTCAAAACAAAATAATTTGGTTTGTTTATTAAGGGTTGATATACCAAATTGAGATTCAAAACTGGTTATTTCTACATTTGGAGTGAGGTATTTAAACTGTACCTTTTGTTCTGGAATTTCTGTGAGGCATGTACCAAATTTTATAAAAATCTCTCTGTTGTTATTTATGTTGCATTCCAGCGGAGAGTACATTGTTACAATTACCCCTGAATTGAGTTTAAGTTTTGCGGTCCCCTTTAAAAGGCGTAGTACACCATTATAAACATCTCTTTTTAAATATGGATCAATTACCGTTTCTCCGTCGCTTTCTATTAATTGACCAACCATAACATGCGAATGCATATCACCCTCGGGGGTGATAAACAAGTATACAATAACACAAAAACCTGCAATACCAAATAATACACTCAAAACTATTAAAAAGATCTTGTTAAGCTTGCTCATTTTATTACCTCGGTTCACAAGGGCACATTATACTAATTGTTTTTGAGACCAAATCGGTATGATGATTAATTATAATACCAATATGCTTCTGGACTGTAATTGTATAAATTATCCAGTAAGATCTTTTGCATCGATCATTGATACAATCAACATAAGAACTTAAATCTGTTGTGTAATAAGTAAAATATATACCGGCACCAACACCACCGGGAAGCTTAATACCAATATCACCAAGGCCTTCCCAATATACACCTGTTACACCCACAGTCTTATTTTCACAATCCCACTTGAAATAACCTTTTAAAGAACCCCAATGATGGCTACCAAGATTCCAGTCAAGACTAAACGCTCTTGTATCCAATCCCATACTGTCATTATGAATCAAGGGATTGGATTTTACATATTCATAAATATTTAACACATTTTCATATTGCCTCAGTGGAAAGAATCTATTCTCTTTACTTCCTGACGGATCTATACCCAGTGGATCTCGTTGCATAAATCGTCCGGTTTCGGGGTCGGTGGTGCGGGCGCGGTAGTACATCAGGTGCAGCGTGTTGTTATCCATCGTATCCAGTTCCCGCCCCGTAAAGGTGTACGGGTTGCCGTACTGGGAAGAAGCCAGAGAGTAGAAGGCAGAGGTCAGAATTTGGACACTGCCGTAGGCGTTTCCTCGGCTATGCTCGGGAC
>Ga0255347_1008232_pt1 | contig 10552 bp, 12 predicted proteins | sample wastewater_treat_2_FD_192479 | JGI IMG/M metagenome (GOLD analysis project Ga0255347, IMG submission 192479) | Wastewater microbial communities from Lulu Island WWTP, Vancouver, Canada - plant24 | ecosystem: Engineered > WWTP > Wastewater > Unclassified | place: Canada: Vancouver, British...
CGTGGTCGTCGTACCCTGGCCCTTCGAGCGCTTCGTACAGGTCGGCCATGATTCTGGCGGCTTTGATCGACGCGGCTTCTTGTTCACCTGACCCGAATGAGCGGGTCTGGTATCCGGCGAGGAACGCGAGCGATTCGGTGTGCTTGGGGAGTTCGTCAAGGGTGAACTCAACAGTGTCGGCACCTTTGGGGGCGAGCATGTCGAGCAACCTGAACCGTTTGAAATCGCTCGTGAGTATGTAGCGGGGTTGCTCGGTGTCGGTGAGCGCGTTCACGTAGTCGAGTGCTTGTAGCTCTGCGATGCCGAGGTTTCTGCCGGTGCTTTTCATTTCGATCAGCAACAGGCCGGGCACGAGCGCGTCAATGTAGCCTTGCCTGCCGGTCGATGTGCGCTGTGCACGCTTCTCGTAGAACGCTGCACGGGTTTCGGTGATGCCGAACGCGGCAAGAAGGTCGCGCACAAAGCTTTGTGCGTCTTGGCGTTCATCGCCGGGGCTGTCTCGCCACTCGATGACGAACTCGGCGCAACGCGAACGCAGTTCGTTCAACGAGAGGGGCTTGCTCATACCCTCAATTATCTCGGCGTGCGTGGTTATCGCCCGAACCCGATGCCCCGGCCGTGTCCGGGCTGCTGGTGCGGTGCGCTCTGGTGTTGTCGCTGCCAGTAGTCCTTCATTGCGGCTTCACGTTGTGCGGCTTGTGCTGCTTCGAGTGCGGCGGCGGCTTCCTGCTTGTCGAGGCGTTCTACTGCTTGTTCGGTGGGGAGTGCGGCCAGCTCTGCGGCCTCGCTTTTCGCGGCGCTGCCTTCTTTCCGCCATGCCTGCGCGTTCCTGGTGGCTCGACGTTCACCCGATGCGCCGCTCTGGATGGTGGTGGCATCGTCGAGCTTGAGCTGACGGGCAAGCCCTTGTGCCTCAAAGCGGTGCTTTTCGCTTGCGGTTTTCAGCTCGATCTGTGCGTTCAGTGCAGCGCGTGCGGAGTCGCGGGTGCGGGGGTCTTGGTCGGCCTTCTGGTTACTGACACGCTCAGCCCACTTCTCAAGTTCGTAGCGACCTGATGGGTAGCTGCCCCAGGTTTGCTCAGTAGTGGAACACGCTTGTTGCCACTCACTCAAAAGCTTCTGTTCAGTGTTCTCGGCTCGACGCCGCCCGAACCGGCCAGCGCTTCGGGTTTCTTGCTGCGCCTGTGTCAACTGTTCACGCAGCACTGCGACCGTGTCGCCGTCGTTGCTTGCCTGCTCGGTGAGTGGTGCGAGCACTTCGGCGCGTCGAGCTTGTGCGGTTTCTTGCGCCAGCTCGACGGCCTGTTTGAGCTGCGCCAACTCGGTGGTGTGCTGGTTCTCGAGTTCTGCGAACTTCGCGGCGATGTTGTCCCACACGCCCGCGTTACGTTCTGCGCGTTCGTTCGTGTGGGTGAGCTGTTCGATGCGTTCGGTGATGCGGGTGCGGTCTTCGCTAATGTCGATGCCTTCAAGGTCGCGGCGCACTTGTTCTTGTGCGGCCTCGATGCCTTGGTCTGCGCCGTCGCGCTCGAACGCGTCGGCGAACTGTGCGCGTGCGTCGTTCATGTCGTGGCCGACGACGTGCAGCACGTTCGCGGCGCGGCCGCGCGTCAACCCAACGTAGGCACCTGCGGCGGTCACTTCGTCCGACAGGATTGTGTGCGCGGTGCCGACGGTCATGCCTTGCGCGCCGTGCCCGGTGACGGCGTAGGCCAGTTGCACGTTTTCACGCACATAGTCTGCGTCGAGGGTGCGGCGGTGCCCGGTGGTGTCTGTGACGGTGATGCGCCCGTCTGCGTTGACGTGTTGCACCGTCCAGGTTTGCCGGTTGGCGACGCCGAGCTCGCGGTCATTCTGGCGGGTCGCAATGCGCGCGCCTGCGGCGATGGGGTCGCCGTCGCGACCGTGTGCGATCGTGCTGGTGTCGAGCACCCCGGCGTCGGCCAGGCGCTCGAATACGGCGTGGTTGATACGTCCAGCTGCCGCGTTGGTGGGTGCGATCACGATGGAGTCGGTGCCGTGTTGTTCTTCGAGCGCTACCGTGTCCGCGATGCGGTCGAGCTGGTCTTCAAGGGTGCCCACGTTGACCAGGCCACGGGCGGCGAGTTCGTCAAAGATCGTTTCAGGGTTGTCGCGGTCACGCATCCGGAGCGAGAGTGCTGCATAGTCGTGGTCGATATCGCCCTCGGGGGTGCGGAATCGGCGCACGTCGGTGAGGTCGAGCGATACGCCTGCAAGCTGTGAGGCTCGGGCGAGGTAACCGCCTCGGCCGACGGCTGCGAGCTGTGAGGCATCACCGGAGAGTACGAGGGTGCCGACGTGGTGCGCGTCGATGTAGGAGTGCAGCGCTGCGGCGGTGTCTTGGTCGAGCATTCCGGCTTCATCAACGACAAGCACCGTGTGTTCGTCCATGCGCCATGCTTCCGGCTGCGCCTTCCATTGGGCGGGCAGCACCCAACGGCCGGTGTCTTCGTCAACGGTCGCACCGGCACGGTACAGCAGGGCGTGCACGCTGTCGCCGTCGGTGCCGAGCACGTCGCCGGCCTCTAGCGCGCCGCGCTTTGTGGGGGAGACGACCAGGAGACGCCGGCCTTGCTCCTGCACCGATTCTGCAGCGGCTTGCAGCATGGTCGTTTTGCCAGCTCCGGCGGCTCCTTGGATAACGACGAGCTGGTGTGTTCCGGCGATTGTTTCGGCGGCGAATTGCTGTTCTTCCGACAGGGTGAACCCGTCGCGCTCGCCCTGCACGGTGCCGTTGTCGCCGGGGATGAGCGCGCGGGTAATGAGTGCGTCGGTGAGTTGTTGGTCTGTGGCGAGCACCTGGGTGCTGGTGTAGTGGCGTACTCCGTCGACGTTCACGCCTTCGTCGAGGAAGCTCACGCTATGTTCGAGCATGTTCCCCAGCGCTGCGAACCTCAGCTGTTCCACACCTTCGCCGCCGATTAGGTAGGTGTCTGCGAGGCGGCGGTTTATTGCGGCGATCATGTCGCCTCGGCACCATGCTGAGCGTGACCGGGCGAGGTCTTCGAGCGCGCCCTGCGCGATGGTCTCGGGGTTGATCTGGTCGGCGGTCTGCCCGTACAGGGTGTGCTCGATGTTCTGCGGTTCGATAGCGCCGATGCGCTCGGCCATGGCCTCGGGGGTGAGTTCCTGAGCTGGTTCCTTCGTTGGGCGGTCTTGCGCCCATGCGTGGGTATCCCAGGCTTGCCGTTGGCGTGGCCCGGGTTCTTGGCCGGGGTGTGCGATGCGCCACTCGATTTCGAGGGCTTCACGGTTCACATCGATCTGGTCGCGCCGTGTTGAGTGCTGGTCAACCATGCCCAGAAACTCGGTAATGTCGCCGCCACCTTGACCGGGCACCCAACTGTAGCCCTCAGCTGCGAGCACCTGCCGAAACTCGGCATCGGTACTGATTGCGTAGTCGGCTGTGGAGTTGACCAGCTCGGCGTGCCGGTAGAGCGTGCGCCCGTCGAGTGAGCGCCATTCACCGTTGACCATGCCACGGGGGAGTATCTGCATGTGCCGGTGATAGTGGGGGTCTCCCGCGCGGCTCGTGGTGTGCTGCACGCTCGTGAACTCGATGCGGTCAAGCTTCACGTAACGCTGCGAACCTTTCGCCCCGATACGGGTGACGGCGTGCTCTGCGAGAGCTTGAGCGCTGGCCTCGCACGCGCGCCCCATTGCCGCTTCAAGTGCGGCCGCAACCCTCGGGTTTGCGGCCGCTGCAAGGCTCAGTGTTTTGCTCACGCTGAGGATGGTTTCTTGATACAGCGGGGTGCTGTTATCGACCATCTCGCCGGTCACCTTATCGATGTCTTTGCGGTGTCGAATCACGCCGCGAACTTCGTCGGTTTCGGGGTCGCGGTGCTCCATCCATGCCCGGAACTTCTCGGGTGTCAGGGTGCCCATTTCGACGCCGCCACCGGTCACGATGCCATGTTCGACAACCCGGTCTTTACCCTCCCGGTAGTAGTCGTCAAGGTTGGCTGTGTCACGTTCGAGCAGGTACGACTCAGCGGTCGCGGCGCTGCCGCGAAACGCTTTGAAGCCGCCCTTGCTCACTGTCGTCTCCTGCCTGGTGGTCACGTCGCAAAAGCGACGTGACCACCACTCTATCATTGGTAGATTACGTGCTTAGAGTATGAGTAGTTGTGTTGATGTTGAACGATAGTGTTGTGAGTGGGTGGGTAGTGGGGTGTGAGTGGGAGAATGTGTGAGTGGAGTGAGTAAGGAAGTTGGTGGTTGTGAGTGGTTGGTGAGAGTGTGAGCGTGGGCAGTGAGGCTGTGGGTGATGGTGCGGAGATTGTGCGGGTTGAGCCGGTGGCGAAGCAGGCAGCGTTTGCGCCTCGTCCGGCAATTCGTCAGGCCGTCGATACGCTCCGTGACCTCGATGCTCGGCACCGCGCGGGTGAGGGTAGTTCGTGGCAGCTCGCCACGCTCATGACGGCTCGACCGGATGCGCTCAAGAAGGTCGCCGGACACTACCGTGAAGCAGCCCGTTACCTCAAGCTCGACGGTGCGAAAGTGTCGGTGTACGCGCCCGACAAACTCGGGTATCCATTCACCTGGCAACGACACCCCGACGGCAACCGCATGTTGGGCACCTGGTCGCTCTGGCTCGACTTCACAGACCCCGAGGGCTAACGCAAGTTAGAACACGAGGCGGCGGTACTCAGCCCGAGCTTTCATAGCGTGGATGATTTCGACCTCGCCGTCATCCCAGAGCAGCACGACAATTTCAAGTAGTCGGCCTGCGGTATCGAGGCCGATGCGTAGCTCACGCTGGGGGTTCTCGTCATCGAGCGCACCACCGGCGAGCACCGAACGCGCGGCAGCTATCGCGTCTTCGTCACTGATTCCGTGTTTGCGTGCAGACGGTGCGACGATCACGAGTGCGACCATTCGCGCACCGCTGCGCGAATGGCTGTTGACCTGTCGAACCCTTCACGCTCGGCGCGCTCCATCAGCTCGGCAAGCTCCGCGTCAGAGAACCGCGTCGGCACCACTTGCGACGCACGTTCAGCCCGAGGCGGTCGCCCCCACCGCTTCCGCAGCTCGTCCACGTCGTAACCTGCTTCGGCTTCATCAGCCCACGCCTGTACCTGTGCGTCGGAGACTTCACGCCCTTGGATTACTCGCTTACTCATACTCGAATTGTATTACGAAATACGAAACTGAACAAGAGTCACAGAACGCCCTCTAGCGCCCTAATTAGCCTAAGGACGTAGAGAAGTATCAAAATGAGCCAAACCAGCGTCTGAGGGCATCCTGCGCGCTCTCAGGCGCTTACCCCCCCCCCCCCCCCCCCCCCCCCCCCGCTAGCAGATGACTGCTCGGCGTGTACTGGCACGCTCCCCCAACCACAGGCGAGAGTGACCAAACCATTTCGAGGGCAACTGTTTCGCTTGCGAAACAGGCGGCAGCCCCGAAACGGACTCGACCCGTTACGAGCTTGCCGATGCGTCGAGAGCTTGCAGCTTCGCGCGCGCGTCTGTTGGTTACGTATGTAAGGAGGAAGATTGTTAAATCTAAGGTTAAAAAGAAAGGTTAGATGCGGGCAAAAACCGCAGAATCACGCGGCAAAACCGGATTATTACCCAACCGTTTGGAACCCGATTACCCAACCGTTTGGAACCCGATTACCCAACCGTTTGGAACCCGGAACCCGGTTATCCACAGGGTTAGGTGAGTTCCAAACGGTTGGGTAATCCGCAGTTGCCCACAGGCTTGGACGCTTCCAAACGGTAGGGTAATCCGGCCTATGAGTCGAGCGCTCCACGCTTCGGCTGCACGAGCAAGGGCGAACGCTTCACAATGACACCCCCAGGTTTGCCGCGCGTGCCTCGCACCAGCTCGACCTGCGCGTCTTGGTAGTAGCGCAGCGCCTCAGTAAGCGCGTTCTTCCAGCGGCTTGCAAAGCGGTCGATGCGGTCGTACTCGTGGGTGGTCGTGGCGAACAATTCAGGCCAGGAGAAGAACCGTTCGCGCACGTTGCCACGGTGCAGCGCGTAGATGACGTTTTGCAGCCAGAGCAGAACGTCGTAGGCCATGGGCTTCCCGGCGAGCTGGGCGAGCATGTCAAGCCTGGTGGGGAGTACCCTGCTGTCATCGAGCGCGGTCTGTAGGAACTCGGTCGAGAGCGTGATGTACGGCTCGAACCCATCAAGCGGCGACTGTGACGGCACCCACAGCTTCAGCGAAGTGGCCACCTGCGGCACCCACATAGTGTGCAGCCAGTTCCCGCGCTTCCCGTCGCGCTCGTCTTCCTCGGTGCGAGTGAACGTCACACGGGCACTCAGCGCGCTCTCTAACGCCTCCATCACTGCACGGTTGCGGCTCCCCTTGGCTAGGCCGAGTTCTCGCACCATCGCGTTGAGCGAGGCGGTGAGGTCGAGGCGTGAGGGGTCACCGCCAGCTGCGTTTACACGGCGCGCCTCGGTCGTGATGTACGCCATGAGTAGACGCGGCAGACCACCGAACGGTACGCCGGTGCGCTTCGAGCCGCCAGCTGCGGCGATGCGGCCAGCGTCGATAGCGATCTCGCCCCACGCATTGCGCCTGACCCATTCGGTGCCCTGCACCTTGGCGAGCGGGAAATATGAGAAGTGCGCCGACTGGCTGAACACGGTGCCGAACACTTCGTCTTGTTCGCCCAGTTCGAGCTTGCGGTGATGCTCGATAGCACGCAGCTCGTCACGACTGAACTCGTAAGGCTGCTCGGACTGCATCGGGGTTTCTTCGTTAGATACGCTCATTAGAGCCTCCTGGTCTCTTCAGGGGGTTTGCTGTCGGCGGTTGCCGTGCAGCGGCAGCCCGTCACCGTCTCCATCGGTGGCGGGCTGTTTCATTCATAGCCTATTCCTGGGGTATGACGACGATGTTCTTCATGTAGGCGATGGGATTGCGGGAAGTACCACGTTCAATGGTTTTGCCGATCCATTCGTTTTCGGGGTCTGGGATTACCTCTACCGAGATGCGTCCGGAACCCTGCTCGATGTCTTTACGGACACCGTGAATCTTGCCGACAGCCATCACCTTGAGAGAGGCATCAATCACAACGAGACGATCAGCTTCAATAGCTCGCCCGGGGCGAGTTTTCCACCACTCGCGACCACGATCCAACCAGCCCTGAAACCCATAATCAGTTTTTTCGGAAAACTCATTTACTCGAATTACCAACTGTTCCAAAACTTAACTCCTTAATCCAATTATTCAAACTATATAAAAGGTTTGATCTATTTGCAAAGGAAGTAGCACTATGCACACGCGCACTTGTGCACAAGTGCGCGTGTGCATAGGCTGAAAATATGAAGATAGCAGTAGTGAACCTCAAAGGCGGTACGGGTAAAACCTCGACTGTGATGCATTTAGCGGCGGCGATCAAAGCGGCGGGTGACACGGTGCTTGTCGTTGACGCTGACCCGCAGGGGTCAGCGTTGCGCTGGGCGACCGCGCTCGACTGGGATGTGACGGCACACCCGCAGAACACGATTCACAAGCAGGCATGGCTTGGAGCTTCGCACGATCACGTCATCATTGACACACCACCGGGCGACCTGGGCGTTACGACGTCGGCGCTACGGGCGGCTGAACTCGTAATTATCCCGTTGCAGCCAACGGGCGGTGACGTGGCGCAGTACGCCGAGACGGTGCAGTTGGTCGAGGAAGTTCAAGCGCTCACCGACGCCCCGGCTGTGGTGCTCCTTACTCGTGTGGTCAAGCGCACCCTTGCCGCCGCGCAGGTGCGCGAGGCGCTAGAGCCTTACGGCCTGCCTGTGCTCGATGCCGAAGTGCCTCAGGCGCAAGCCCTTGCGATGTCCTACGGCAACCAGATCACCGATGCGCACGCCTACACCGACGTGCTAGCCGAACTTGTGGAGATGATGAAGAAGTGAGCGACAAGAAGAACCTCTTTGCCAACGCGAGCAAAGCGCCAGAGCAATCGAGGGTTCCAGCTCTCAAGGAGAGCGGGGCGCTCGAAGTTGAAGTGAAGATGGTTTACCACTCCGCCCGAGTGCCTGAGGAACTTAGTCACGCAGTAAAACAACTTGCCCTAGATGAAAAAACCTCAGCGCAGGCGCTCACTGTTGAAGCCTTACGACTGCTTCTAGCGAGCCGCGCCAATGGCAAGAAGAAATAGTGCACGTGCGCACAAGTGCGCACGTGCATGTGTGGGCTGATTTCGCTGTCGGTGGTGGCCGATAGCGTGAATGTCATCGAGGAAGGGCTATCAAGATGGACACTGACAGCGCACCAGATGTGAAAGAAAGTTGGGTGGCTCGCGCCGAGCGTGAAGCTGAGCTGAGCGCGATACTCGCTCGCAATATCGAGCGTCACGGCGCGATTCAAGCGAATGCTGACGCATATCCTGAACCTTCCGAGCGCGCGCGTAACCCGATGGTGTACGACGTGATGCGTGAGGCGGCAAACTGGTTGCAAGGGGAGTACCTAGCGCGCGAGCATGCCGCACAGGACGCCACCGAGAAGCAGCGGTGGCGTGATGCTCAGTACCGCGTCGACGATGATGTGCGCGCGGTTGACCCGCAAGACAAAGACCTTGTGCGCGCGAAGACTGACGAGTTTACCCGGCTGCGTGAAGCACTGCCGCCGGTGGGCGAGAACTCATGAGTGAGCGCAAGGGAAAGATTCACGAGGGCGGCACGGTTGCCCCGGATGGAACGCACTACCCGACGGTGCTGATCGAGGTCGAGGCCGACGACGCAGACGAGGGCATGCTGGTTGCGCTGGGGGATTGCGCGGCCATGCCGGAGCGTCTGGCGCAGCTCGGGCTTGAACCTATCGGGTACGGTGTGCGGCTGTGGGGCTGTATGCCGTGTGGCATCAAGGGCATCTACATTGCCCCGGTTCCCGCGCTCACGAAAGAGACGTGCGCGTGCCCGTTTGACCTGAGTCGTGCCATTTTAGTGCCCCACGCGCGGTCGTAGTGCGGTGAGGATTTCGGCGGCTTCGCCTTCGGCGGGTGTGGTGGCGGTGATCTGCTGTCCTTGGACGCTGATCACGACATCGCGCAGTGGGCGGAGCGCGCGGACGATGCGTTTGATGCTGAGTCCGGTGCGGTCTTGTAGGTGTCGGCTGATCGCGAGGGCGCAGAACACGATCGTGAGGTGCGCGTCGATCGAGTCCTTCTCGTGGTGGAACATCGGCCGTGCGCGCAGGTCGGTCTTCGCCATCCGGAACGACGCTTCGACCTGGAACAGGGCGTGATAGGCGGCCACGACACCGTCACCGTCGAGCGCCAGCTGCGGGATGTTGGTGACGTAGCCCTTCAGCCCGAGCCAGGTGCGGGCCTTCTCGACCTGCTCCCAGTTCACCCCGACCGTGGTGCCGTCCACGCTCACGAATCGGTCACGGCGCATCGGCCGGGTGCCGTCGGCGATGCGCTCGGCGCGTTCGATCTGCTTGTTCAGCGTGAGGTTGTCCCGCTTCTCCCGCTTGAACCGCCACTGCCACACCACCCGCCGCTGGCGTGCGTCGACGCCCTTGCCCATGCTGCGGGTGGTCTCGATGACCTGCCCGTCTTCGAACAGGTTCCCGTGCCGGTTGAAATGAGGGGCCAGGTCGTGCGGGGCCGAGCTGGTGCGGGAGCCGACGATGAACCGGAACCCGGCATCCTCGAGCGCGTCCAGGTTCGCCGCGGAGAGCATGCCGGCGTCGGCGACCACGACCAGGTCGGTCACCTGGTGCCGGTCGCGGAACGCGGTCAGGACGGGCAGGAGGGTGCGGGTCTCGGCCTTGTTCCCCTCGAACGCGTGCACCTCCAACGGGAACCCGGACGGGTCGACCAGCAGGCCGACGAGGATCTGCGGGTCCACGCGCCGTTCCTTGCTCATCCCCACCTTGCGGAGGCCGTCTTCCTTCTCGACCTCGAAATACAAGGTGGTCACGTCGTAGAGCACCATCGTGAGCGTCCCGCCGGCGCGCCCGGCGGCGTGGGCGTAGGCGGCTTTCGCGAACCCGGCCCGCCAGTCCTCCTCGACGCTGCGGGCGAGAGTGCGCCAGATCGTCCGCAACGACGGGGACCCGATCCCGAGGTCGGCGAGCACCCGGATCGTGTCGACCTTCGAGGCCGGCTCGATCACCCGCGCCAGCACCAGCCGCCGGAACGCGTCCGTCCCGACCCGGTCGAACCCGAGGACGGCATACGCGTCCTCGAGGACCTCCCACAACACCCGCGACTGCGACCCGACCACCGAAGGCGGCGCCGTCACCGGGGTCGGGGTGAGCGCGTCGAGATCGAACGCGAGCTGCCCGCCCTGGATCTTCGTCTTCGCGACCTCCAACAGCACCGCGAGCTGCTCCGCGTCATGCGCGGAGCCGACGTGCTCAACGATCCGCCGTACCCCGCGGTCCTTCGACACGATCTGCACAGCCGTCGCCCCGGACGCGGTCTTCACGCGCCGCACGAACAACCCCACCCCGGCAGTCTACGAGCCACGATTTAGTGCCCCGCTCACACACCCGGAACCCCGGAAAATCAACGATCACAAGGCCCCGAACGACTCCCCAGACCAAAAGTGGCACGAGTCAGGTC
>Ga0255347_1008233_pt1 | contig 10551 bp, 9 predicted proteins | sample wastewater_treat_2_FD_192479 | JGI IMG/M metagenome (GOLD analysis project Ga0255347, IMG submission 192479) | Wastewater microbial communities from Lulu Island WWTP, Vancouver, Canada - plant24 | ecosystem: Engineered > WWTP > Wastewater > Unclassified | place: Canada: Vancouver, British...
GTCCGCCAGCCCGCCGCTGCGTGTAATGGCCTCCACCAAAGTCAAAATGGAATCCCCGCGAAATGGCAAACTGCCGGGACGCTGCACCGCCCCCGTGACCAGCACATCGCCTTCTACAAAGTTGGCAATGGAAATATCAACGTGAGCCTCCTTGAAGTATTTTTCGACAAGAACAGACTCCAGTTTCCGGGCAGCTTCATCCGCCGTCATTTCCGCGATAAACACCCGCCCCGCAAAGGCAAAGTCCACCGAGCCATCCCCCGCAACCGCATACACCCGGGAAATATCCGGCTGCTCTTGAACATAAATATTCAAGCGATCCCCGGCCATGATGCGCCGACTGGAAGCCTCGTCGCGGTTTTGCGCTTGGACGACAGGTGTTGCCCCAAAAAAGATGCTCGCCGCAAACAGCCCCGGCAACGCGCCCCGCCAAAAGGCCCGAATGATACGCATGAAATTCATATGGTCACTCTACTCAAAAACAACGAGCCGGACAATGCTCGTTTTGAAGGTATTTCGCCCGTTGGCATCCGTTCAGCACACACTCAAAAAACGTAGTTCAGTGAATACGTAATCAAGTGCTTTTCCATAGGGCCTTCCGTATGAAAATTGGAATCCTCAGAACTATAGGTGTAGGCCAAAATCCTGGATAACTTTCGGCTGAATTGCCGATTGTGGGTCAAACCGAGCGTCCAAGTGGTTGTTTTTTCGGTTTTAGCGGCATCATCCCCCAATGGTGTTTCTTCCTCGTAAGTCACTCCGGCTATGAAGGTAAGATTATAGACAAACAGGTCCCGGATGCTGAAATCATACGCATAGGTCGTGGTTTCGGTCTCTGAGTTGGACCCCAGAGTGGAGCGGGGCTCTTGCGAGAAAGTGACCGCATGGCGGGCGCGGGGACCAAGTAACTGTTCCAACATGACGTTATAGATGAAGGTGACTTCGTCCTCATCCATACTCTTTTCCCACGTGGCAGACGCCGACAAGCGCAACGCCTTGGAGAGTTGGAACTCGTCCATGGCCGTTACCGTGTGGGTCGGTTCCCAACGCTTCTCGCGCTCGCCGGGATCTATTGTCTCATCTTCATAAGAAATGCCGAAAGAATAGGAGAGTTGAGGCCGCCGCAAAATTTCCACCGGGATGGCGCCAGTCACCCCAAACGTCTGCGTGGTTTCATCCGTTTCTTCATCCGTTTCAGTAAGCGTTGTCAGCTTTTTTTCCCACGTATAAAAAAGGCTGCCCCAGGTGAAGACATCCCAGTAAGCGCTCGCCGTATACGTCAGCTCATCTTTATCGCCGATTTTATATTCCTCTTTATCGTGCCGCTCTTGGAGAAAATCCACAATGGCCTCCAAACGAACCTTGCGGTAATTCCACAGAGCCCCAAAGTTGGCGTTATGGGAGAACATGGGGTCATACGTGGCCCCCCCGGGCACATAGGTGTCTTTTGCGCCGTCAGCAGTATACTCTGAACTTAACAGTCCGGTGAACGTCAAGCGCGGATGAACGGCTTGAAGATTCAAACTGACATTGTACAGTGTCGTGTCCAAGTCATTCCGCTTGAAGTAGTCTTGATAGGCCACCGAAGCCGCCAGATTCATGACCGTACGCCCGGCGGTTGTTACCGGTTGTGAACTAATTTGCAGGCCCGGCATCCAGTAAAAATCGCCTTCGGGATAATTGGGATCAACCTCCTCCGGGTATACATCCTCAGCATTGCTGTCATAGCCGAATTCGCATGTCGCGGTTGCCGAGAATTGGAACGGGCCCAAACGCAAAATTTGTGCCTGTGCGATGCTGGCGGTGAAGAAACCAACGAGAAGCGCCAATCCCCAGACGCGCCACATTCCCCGCCTTACAGCAGCACAATCGGACCGCTTAACCTGCAAAAGCAGGCGCTCACCATCCTGATGCCCGACGCACATGCTGAATCACGCCAACGCCCGCGCCCGCCCGCTCTCGGGTCGGGTCGGGGCATCCCCGGTTTACCGGGAGCTCTTGGTCGGATTATATTCTTTTACAGCAGCCGCCGGAGAACCGGAGAAATCGCCCGGCTCGCCCCACTGCACCACTTTGCCATTCTGGAAATAGACCCAATATGTTTTCGGGGTCCACGTAAAGACCGGCGGCAGATATTCCCACACCTCCGACCACTCTTCGCCTTCATAGACCTTGGAGGCGCGAATGGTGAAAGGTTTGCCAATGGCCTCTTGAACGGCTTCTGGCTCCATACCCAACTGGAGCTTGCTGACATCCACATTCCACGAAGCACATGCGCTGAGAGCCAGCGCCAGTGCCAATCCACCCAAAAGTCCCTTTATTGCTCGAATCATTGCCGTCTCCCTTGCATCGCGTGTGGTCTTTACACTACATTTGCGCCGGATTATGCCACATCCCCCAGTCGGCTGGCAAGCGTAACAACAAAAACTTTTTACCAAAACTTTTTTACCGCCGGGGGTGGCGGGGCTACCACCAGCGGCCATCGCAACAGGCTTAAGCGCCAAACCTCCTATCGCCGCAACGCCTTGGTCAGCGCCGGGACCACTTGGAACAAGTCGCCCACAATGCCGATGTCGGCCACCCCAAAAATCGGGGCGTCCGGGTCCTTGTTGATGGCGATAATGGTATCGCTGCTGCTCATGCCCACCAAATGCTGAATCTGGCCGGATACGCCGCACGCAATATAAATCTTGGGACGCACGGTTTTGCCGGTCTGCCCGACCTGATGGAAACTGGAAATCCAGCCCGCATCCACGGCAGCCCGGCTCGCGCCGATGGCCGCGCCCCCCAGCGCGTCCGCCAAATCCTCCAGCAATTTGAAGTTTTCCGGCGCCCCTACCCCGCGCCCGCCAGTCACAATGAACTCCGCGCCAGCCACGTTGACTTCGTTCTGCATGGCATTGACCGTTTCCAGCACCCGCACCACCGGGTCCTTCAAGTTCAGTGCCTCCTCAATCAGTTCGCCAGTCCGTCCCGGCACAGGCGCAAGCGGCGCGAACACCTTCGGACGCACAGTGGCCATTTGCGGGCGGTGGTCGGGACACACAATGCAGGCCATGATATTGCCGCCAAAGGCGGGGCGGGTTTGCAACAGCAAGCGCTTCTCAACATCCACATCCAGCTCGGTGCAGTCCGCCGTCAAACCGGCGTTGACCTGAATGGCCACGCGGGCGATAAACCCACGCCCGATGCTGGTGGCACCGGCCAGAAGCGCTTCCGGCTTATATTTGCGCACCAGCGCGCTCATGGCCTCGGCATACGGCTCCGCCGTATAGTTCTCCAACGCAGGATGATCCACCAGATAAACCTTGTCCGCCCCGTACTCAAATAGCTTATCGCCCAAACCGCGCACTTGGTGCCCCAACAGCACGGCGGACAACTCGACGCCCAGCTTGTCGGCTAACGTGCGCCCCTGTCCCAACAGTTCCAGAGTCACGTCCTGCAACTGGCCGGCGCGTTGCTCCGCATATACCCACAAACCACGGTATTGCTCAGCTTCGGCCGCCATCGCGGAGCGGTCCGCCACTTCCAGCGTCAACGCCCCCACCGGGCAAACATCCACGCACGCGCCGCACGCAGTGCAAGCCTCATTCACGTCCACCTTGCCATCCTCCGCCCGCTGACTCAGCGCGCCAAATGGGCAAGTCGCCACGCACGCGCCGCAGCCCGTGCACAAATCCAAATCAATTTTCAGGGCCATGATTCCGCTCTCCCTACACCAGTTTCCGCTCGCGCAACAAATCCACCAGCCGCTGAGCCATCACTTCGGGTTCCTCCCCCTGCCATTTCACGCCGCCGGTCTTTGGCGGCGGCGAAAAGATTTTCACCACTCGCGTCGGCGAGGCGTTCAAGCCGAGCTTGGCGGGGTCCGCCCCGGACATTTCCGCCGTCATCGGCTCAATCACCAGCTTTTTGGCCGCCATTTTACCGCGCAACGAAGCCATCCGGGGCACATTCGCCTCCTTCAGCACAGTCAAGGCACAAGGCAGCGAAACCGCCAGCTTTTCATAGCCGTCCTCATACAGCCGCTCCACGGTGGCCTCGCCATCCGCGATTTCAATCGCCCGCGCATACGTAATACAAGGCATGCCCAGCCAAACCGCCACGCCGGGGCCAACCTGAGCGGTGTCGCCATCAATGGCCTGCTTGCCAAACAACACCAAATCCGGCTTCTCCAGTTTGCCAATCGCCGTGCTCAACGCATAGCTCGTCGCCCAGGTATCCGACCCCGCAAACGCGCGGTCGCTAAGCAACACCACCGCATCCGCACCCCGCCCGACAGCTTCTTTCAGAATATCCGCCGCCTGCGGGGGACCCATCGTCACCACGGTCACTTTTGTGCCCGGATGTTTTTCCTTGAGTTGCAGCGCCATTTCGAGCGCGTTTTCATCAAACGGATTCATGATGGACTCCACCCCGTCGCGAATCAGCGTATTGGTTTCCGGGTTAATCCGGACCTGGGTGGTATTGGGGACTTGCTTGACGCAAACAACAATATGCATGGGGAAATCTCCTCAGGCGGCCGTTGCCCGGCCCGCCCATGTTAAACCGCACTTGCTCACACGCGCTATTTCTTCGCGGCGGCGGCATACTCCTTATTCAAAGCCAGCCCGATAATATCGCGCTGAATTTGATTGGTGCCCTCGTAAATCTGCAAGATTTTCGCGTCGCGCATCATCTTCTCGACGGGATACTCCCGCATGAAGCCATATCCGCCCAGCACCTGCACGGCATCCGTCGTCACCTGCATGGCCACATCCGAGGCATACACCTTGCACATGGCGGAAAACTTCGAGTAATCCTTCACGCCGCGATCAATGGACTGCACCACGGCGTAGGTCAGCGCGCGCGCGGACTCCACCTTGGTCGCCATATCCGCCAGCAGCCAGCTCAACCCCTGGTTCGCGATAATCGGCCGCCCGAACTGCTCGCGCACCTTGGCATACGCCACGGCCTCATCCAGCGCGCCCTGCGCCAGCCCCACGCCCTGCGCGGCAATACCGGGCCGCGACACATCAAACGTCTTCATCGCCCAGATAAAGCCGGTGCCCTCGCGCCCAATCAGGTTTTCCGCGGGCACTTCGCAATCTTCAAAAATCAGCTCGCGGGTCGCGCTGGCGCGAATGCCCATTTTATCTTCCTTCTTGCCGAACCGGAATCCCGGCGTGCCCTTTTCCACAATAAAAGCGCTCACGCCGCGCGCGCCTCGATTTTTATCCGTCACGGCAAAAACCGTATAAATATCCGCTTCGCCGCCGTTGGTAATCCACTGCTTCGTGCCGTTCAGAATATACTTGTCACCCTTCTTGACGGCGGTGGTGCGAATGGCGCCGGCGTCCGACCCGGCATTGGGTTCCGTCAACGCATACGCCGCCCATTTCTCGCCGCTGGCCAACGGCGGCAGATATTTCTTCTTTTGCTCGTCGCTCGCGCCAATCAAAATGGGGTCCGCCCCCAGCCCATTCGCCGCAAACGAAACGGAAACACCGATACACACGCGGCTGAGTTCCTCCACCGCAATCAAATTGGGCATGCTATCCCCCTCAAACGTCCCGCCATATTCCACGGGAATATACAGCCCCATCAAATCCATCTTCCCCAGTTCGCGCAAAATCTCCGTGGGGAAAATCCCCTTTTCATCCAGCTCCGCCCGCACCGGCTTCACCCGCGCCTCGGCAAACTCGCGCACCATGCTGCGAATTTCCAACGCCAATTCCGACAATCCATAATTCAATTCGGCCATAATTCCATTCCTCGATCTGATCTGATGATACGCAAACGTTAAAGCGCAAAATATGCCAGCCCAGCCGCCCCGATGCAACCCAAAGAATCAACCCCCCAATCCCGCCGCCACAAAAAAATCCCCCGCAAATACCGTTGACATCCCGCGCCGCGCCGCTACACTGGCCGGACTTTTTGAATTGGAAGAGGAGTTAGAACATGCCCAACATTAAAAGCGCCGAAAAGCGCATGCGCACATCTGAAAAGGCTCGCCAGCGCAATGTCGAAGCCAAATCGAAGCTGAAAACCTTGCGCCGGAATCTGCTGGACGGCATGGCCTCCGGCGATGCCGACCAGTCGCAAGCCGCCTACCGCGCCTACAGCTCTGGCCTGGACAAAGCCGCCAAGCGCGGCATCATTGCCAAGAACAGCGCCATTCGGAAAAAGAATCGCGCCGCCGCCCAGTTGAAGCAGCTCGCGGCGAAATAGCACGGCCTTTCGGCCCCTGTTGCCACCCCGCCCGCCCATCGGCGCGCGGGGTGTTTTGCGTCCTGCCACCGCCCTCTCCCCGCCCCTCGCCCCCCCTCCCCTCACCGCGCCAAACTAATCCAATGGACGCGGAACCCGTTGAGAATTTGCTGCGCCTCCTCCAGATACAGCCGCGCAATCTCGCGGTTGTTAAGCACCACCAGCAAATCGTGCGACAGCGTCGAGGTGTTGTACCAATTAAAACTGCCGTCCAGCACAATCTGCTCATCAATCACACACTGTTTGGAATGCACCGGCGAATACGGCACCGCGCGCTCGTGAATGCCATACACCAACGCAATCGCCAGCCCGGCATCCCGCAACCGCCGCACCGCCGGCAGCAGATTCCGCTGCGTCAGCTCCTCGTGCATGGTGCGCTCCTTCGCCGGGTCCCCCTCCCACGCCAGATGCCCGTTCAGAATCAAGCGCACATACACCCCGCGATTCTTCGCCGCAATCAACTCGTCCACCACACTCTCGCCGTGCTCACCGCGCAATTCACCAATCAGGAACAGACACAAATGAATGGAATGCCGCGCGCGCGAAATCTCCGACAAAATGGCATGGTGCGGCCGGTAATAGCGCCCGTTCAGCATCGCCGTGCGCCCGAAGGTATATAACAAGTTAAAAGGCGCCAGCGGGTCTATCCCGTACCGCTGAATCACCCCGCCCCGGCACGCCTGAAAGATATTATCCAGCAACCGGCACACCCCGAACGACCGGAACGTCAGCCCCGACTCCCAATTGTCGCCCCATCTGTCAAACGTGATGTTGAACGACCCCACAATGGCATCTTCGTCGCCAAAAATAATGAACTTGTTGTGCATATCCGTCGCAACTTCCGCCAGCGACTCGCGCGTGGTGCAAACCTCCCCCAGCAGCTCAATCCCCGCGCGCTTCAGCGCCAGATAATTGCCGCTGTTCGTCAGCGTCATCTTGCGCCAGTCCACAATGCACTGCACCGGCACCCCGCAGCGATGCGCATGCAGCAGGTGGCGAATGAAATCGCTGTCGTCAATGCAATCCACGCACACCTTGATGCCATGCGGCCGCGACGGCTCCGTCTGCCGCCGCCAAATCATCGTGTCAATCTGGTCGTGAATGTACCGCTTGGGGTGATACGGATGCCACGCCTGCCCCTTCGTGAACTTAGGCGTCACCCCCAGCGCCTCGAAATGGTGGTTCATCCAATCCACATCGCGCTGCAACTGGCCGGCATCCACCTCATGCGTGCGGTACGCACTCGGCGTCGCCCATTGCTCCGTCACCGTCCGCCGAACCTCCCCCTCCTGCCGGAACTCCGCCCCATCCATGAAAATATATTCCCGCTGCGACGGAATCGAACGAAACTGATGATGCACAATGTACGAAAACTTCACGCACGTCACCCGCCCGGAATCGCGGGTCTGCGGATGAATAAACATGTCGCGCGTGGCCCGCCGGTGTCGATTCCACTCCACCTCGCACGGGTCCGTATGCACCATGTACTGCGCGCAGGTGCCATCCTCGTAATACACCTTCAGCGCCACCTTCACATTGGTATCCACGCCCCAATGCACCTGAAAATGCAACCGCCCCCACCGCAGGAAAAACAGCTCGCGGAACTCATTGCGCCGCGCGTACGTCGCGCTCAAATACGCCTCCGTCGGCGTCGCATATTGCTCGGCAAATTCCATACCCGACCGCCTACCTCAATTCAAACTCCACCCAGTAGCCCGTATGATCCGAAACCCGCCCATACCGCTCCGGCGTAAAAATCTCCTCCGCCCGCACCGCCCGCAGCCGCGCGCCGACGTTCAGCCACAGATAATCAATCCGCCCGTCGTTCGCCAGTTGCCGCAACGCGCCATCCTGCCGCCGCCGGAAAACTTGCTGAAACGCATCCGAGTTTTGAATTTTCAAAAACTGGTCCTCAAACTGCCGCGTATCCACCATGTGCCGATACGCCTCGCTCCCCACCGCCACATTAAAATCCCCGGCAATCAGCGTCGCCGCCACCTCCGGCCCCTGCCGCGCCTCCGCCCACTGCCGCAAACGCTCAAACTGCTCGTAAAACCCGCCGCTGGGCCAGCTCAAATGCACACTGAACACATTCACCGCCCCCACGTACGGCACCTTCACCTGCGCCATCACCACCTTGCGCGCGTGAATATCAAACGGATCCTCGCTCGCCGAAACATACCCCGCATCCGTAAAGACAAACGGATGCCGGCTCAAAATCGCCAGCCCCTCCCGATACCGCTCAAACCCCAAATGCGACCAATCCGCGTGCAAATGATACGGTTGCGGCAAATGGCTGTTGATGATGCGCGCCGCATTGGACTCCCAATCACCCGCGCCATCATTCCAGTTCTCGCCCACCTCCTGCAAGCACACCACATCAATCCCCAGCTCCTGAATCGCCCGCGCCACCTGCGCGAACTTCTGCGCCTGCTCCTCCTCCTGATACGTATGCAAATTCAGCGTCATCGCCCGGAACTTGCGCCGCTCCACGCGATAATTAAACCCGCTGTGGTTGTCCCAGAACGTCCCGTGCTTCGTGCGGCACTCCACCGCGAACTCCACGCGATACGCCCGCTGCACCGGCAGCCGCGTCGCCCAAATCTCCCACCCGTAGCGATTCGGATTCCGCGCGTTGCTCCCCACGCTGCGGTCCCAGTGGTCGCGCCGGAAATACGCCTGCGCCACCTGCGTGGTCGCCCAGCCATCCACGCTCCAATGCACCGCCACCGCCTCCGCCCCCATCTCCCGCCGCACCGCCACCTCCAGCGGCAGCGAAACCAACCCATCCGCCAGCCACGGCCGGCACCCCGCCACACGCGCCGCCACCGGCTCCAGCACCAGAACCCCCGAATCCGCATCCACCCGATAATTCTGCCCGAAGCGACTGTCCCAATGCCGCACCCCCCCCTGCTCCAAACACGCCGCAAACTGAATATTCCCCGGAATCGAAACCTCACGCCTCAGCGGCCAGACCGACTCCGCCACCCACACTTCCATCCCGTCCGGCAGCGCGCAACGAAACTCCGCCGGCGTCACCTGCCACACCCCGTCCTCGCCCCGCCAATGAATATCCACCCGCTTGCCGAAACCCACATTCGCCACCTGCACGGCAAACTCCAGCTCCTGGAACGTGCCATGCACCGTCCGCGCAATCACATTTTTGACATAAACAAAGCGAATGAATTCCATGCCCTTAACTTCCTAAGCCAACTCCCGCCCCGATGCAATCCGATTTGCATCCCCCCCCCGCCCTCCGCTATGCTCCACCCGTAACCATCGGAGACCCCATGAAGCAACCCGCCACCCCCATCCTGACCATCCTGCGCCCCCTCGCGCTCGCCGCCGTCCTGCTCACCCTCGGCGCCGGCTGCGCCACCACCGACTACGTCACCGGCAAGCGCACCCAAAACATGTACACCCTCGCCGACGAAATCCAACTCGGCCGCTCCGCCTACCTCGAAACCCGCAACACCCTCCAAAAAACCGACACCCCCATCAACCAAGACCCCGCCCGCGTCGCCCTCATCCGCGAAATCACCACCAACATCGCCGCCGTCGCCCACATCACCAACCTCACCTACGAAACCACCTTCGTCGGCGACCCCGACATCGTCAACGCCTACGCCTTCCCCGGCGGCCACATGATGGTCTTCGAAGGCCTATGGAACGAAACCAACGGCCTTGTTCAAACCGTGGACGAACTCGCCGCCGTCATTGGCCACGAAATCGCGCACGTCAACTGCCGCCACTCCACCGAAGCCATGACCCGCCAAATGCTCCCCAACCTGCTCCTCGCCGGCGGCATGATATGGGCCGAAATCGAAGAAAAAGAAGACCTCCAGCTCCTCTTTGGCGGCCTCATGGTCGTCCACAACGGCCTTGTCGTCACCAAATACTCCCGCAAAGACGAACTCGAAGCCGACCGCGTCGGCATGTTCTACATGGCCCAAGCCGGCTACGACCCCGCCGCCGCCCCCCGCGTCTGGGAGCGCCTCAGCCAAGCCCGCCCCACCCAAGCCTCCCAACCCCTCAGCATATTCTCCACCCATCCCCGCGACACCCTCCGCGCACAAGAACTCCGCAAGCACCTGCCCGCCGCCCGCGCCCGCTACGAAGCCGCCCCCGTCAAACGCGACGGCACCCGCCGCCTATCCGACCTCCCCCCCACCACCACCCCCCAAAAAACCAAAAGCAAACCCAAACCCAAAAGCAACCCCCAGCCTAAACATTACAAAAACTAGACCTATATATTACAATGTTTAGGCCTATATATTACAATATATAGAACCAGTTTTTATA
>Ga0255347_1008238_pt1 | contig 10549 bp, 5 predicted proteins | sample wastewater_treat_2_FD_192479 | JGI IMG/M metagenome (GOLD analysis project Ga0255347, IMG submission 192479) | Wastewater microbial communities from Lulu Island WWTP, Vancouver, Canada - plant24 | ecosystem: Engineered > WWTP > Wastewater > Unclassified | place: Canada: Vancouver, British...
TGGCCAGACCATCCCTCATCAAGCGGAGAACATCGGCGGGGACCGCCACGGGCTTGTCCCCTATCTGGAAGATGCGGCTCCCGGGCTTCAGCCCCATCTTCTCACCCACCGAACCGGCGGTGACATCGGCGACCTCAAGTGACCGGTGACTCCCGGCCAGCCCGATGATCTCATCATTGGGCTGGATGCCGGCGGACTCCGCGGGACCGCCACGGAAGACTTTGCGGATCACCACGGACCGGTCGCCGGGGATGGGCATGCCCGAGCCCACGTTGACGGCCCAGTACACGAGGACTGCAAGGACGATGTTCATGAACACGCCGGCGCAGATGACGATGGCGCCCTGCCAGCGGGGCCGGCTGTAGAAACTGTCGGGCACGTTGCGGTCTTCGCCATCCATCCCGGCGATCTGCACGAAACCGCCCAGTGGGGCGAGCCGGATGCTGTACAGCGTTTCGCCGATGCGCCGCTTCCAGATGGCCGGGCCAAAGCCCAGACCGAACTGGTGGACCCGCATCCGGAAGGCTTTGGCCGCGAGGAAGTGGCCCGCCTCGTGGAAGAACAAGCACAGCCCCAATACCACCCCGATCGCCAGGACCGAGTTCACCCCCGAGATTAACCATTCCATGAAGTTCAGGATACCTCCGCTTCGCCGGCCACAGCTCGTGATGAGCTACACGTGTCTGTCACCATTAACCATCTTTCGCACACGCTTGCGCGTGTCAGCATCCACCGCGAGCACAACATCAAGGGACTTCACATCTACCGGTTCGTGCTCGTCCAGTGCCCGTTCCACCAGTTCAGGTATCGTCGTGAACCCGATCCTGCGCGCCAGGAACAGGTCCACCGCTTCCTCATTGGCGGCATTGAGCGCCGCAGCGTAGCTGCGTCCCGCCCGACCGGCGTCAAACGCGAGCCGCAGACAAGGGAACCTCACTAGATCCGGCCGCCCGAATGTGAGACTGCCGACCTGCGCCAGGTCCAGGCGCGGGTAGTCTGACAACACGCGCTCCGGCCAGGTGAGAGCGTACTGGATCGCAAAGCGCATGTCCGGCAGGCTCATCTGGGCCAGAATCGATCCGTCCACGAACTCCACGAGGGAGTGGATGATGCTCTGGTGGTGTATGACGACCTCAATGTCCGAGAAGTCTAGACCGAACAGCCACTTGAGCTCAAAGACTTCAAAGCCCTTGTTAGCCAGTGTAGCAGAGTCAACGGTTATTTTGGGACCCATGTTCCAGGTTGGGTGATTGAGGGCCTGTTCGGGGGTGACCCGCGCCAGTTCATCGCGCGACAGGTCGCGGAAGGCGCCACCGGATGCGGTCAGCAGAACACGCTTCAAGTAAGGGCGCGAGGGCCCCTCGAGGCACTGGAACACGGCGGAGATCTCGGAATCGACGGGCACCAGGCGGGAGCCCGTCCGGGCTGCCGTGCCCGTCACGAGCTCACCGGCAGCTACCAGCGGCTCCTTGTTGGCCAGAGCGACGTCGAGCCCGGCGGAGACGGCGGCCATCACCGGTGTGAGCCCGACAACGCCCGACATGGCCGCGATCACCAGGTCGGGCCTCAGGGAGACCATCTGGGAGCAGATCTCCTCCATGCCCACGGCAGTCTGCAGTCCTGACACACCGGCCCGCAGTTCACCACCCGCGGCCTCGTCATTGACTCCGACTACCTGGACGCCGTGGTCCCGCGCCTGTTCAAGGAGCGCGGCCACACTGGTTCCGGCAACCAAGCCGACGACATCGAAGGCGCCGGGATGGCGTGACACCACGTCTAGCGTCTGTCGGCCGATGGAGCCGGTGGACCCCAGGATGAATATGCGTCGCGGGCTCGGTGCCAATTGCTTCGCTCCAGGTTGCCAGCCGGGTTCAGACGCGTCCGGGCCAGCCGAACTTAGGCAAGGATAGACGCGACGCACCACCTTCGTCAAGCTCCGTCGGGCGCTCCAGAAAAGCGACACGCATCAGCGCCGCGATCACCTGCTGCCCAGGCGCAACTGCCGCGGATCTTTCGCCATTTGGCTCTTGAGTTTAGCTTGAGATTGTGCTATAGTACTTTTACACAATGGAACGCATGAGGTCGCCGGGGACACGCTGGTACCCGCGTTGCCCCGCAAAGACAAGCGCCCGGCGACTTCGTTCCATGTGAGCGCGGGCCCTGTCACCCCCCACAGGGCTCGCGCGCCCCTTTCCCTTCCCCGAAATGCACATCGCGTTTGTGTTGGCTGGCCTGGGGGTATCTTTTGGCTAAGAGCGGGCGTCAGCGGCGCGAAGCGATGAAGCCATAATCACGCCATGATACTGTTCCCGGCTGACACCCGCCTTTCTACCGGCTCCCGTTCCTCCCGCGGGAGCCGTTGCTATGTCTGGCGTCTGGAGTCCCGAGGTCTGGCAGGTGCGTGGCCTCCGGTGTGGAACGTTGGTCTGGCAAGACCGGCGGAGAGGGCGCTCAGACGTATGCTCGTCGCCATGGCCGGCATCCTCGCCGACTGGCCCGCAGACGCGCGTTCCGATCAGCCGCTATCATGACGCCCCAAGGGATGGTCTCCGATGCAATCCATGGGAATTTCTCTGAGTCTGACGCTAGCGTTGCTCGCTACCATGGCGTCGTCCGCGCCGCAGGTGATCCCCATTCCCAATGGCGACTTCGAAGCCGGAGTGGAGGGCTGGCAGATACAGGAGTTCGAGGGAGTCAAGACGGTCGTCTCGGACGAGCAGGCCGCTAGCGGGAAGTATTCACTCAAAGTGGTGGACTCTCACGACAAGAACGGTTCCCACGCGGTTGCGACGAGAGTGGCTATTCCGGGAGCGGGGGTCTACGAACTGCGCGGGAAGCTCTTCCCGGTCTCCGGGTCGGGCCTGGGGATGTATGTGCGCGTCCAGGGCAAGGACGGCGCACTGGTTACGCCGGGGGACTCGTTCCAGCAAGGGCTCGGGGGCTCGGGGAAGCAGTGGGTGGATTTCGACTTGCCGATCTACGTAGGCGACGAAGCCGCGTTCCTGGAAGTGTGGGTGCACAGCTACAGCCACGCCATCGTGGAGGCTTATATCGATGATCTGCATTTCGTGTCCCTCGGAGCGGATGCGCTGAAGCCGCCTTGGGAACCCCAGTACAAGATCCGCCCGGGAGAGATTGGGCGCCTCACGGCCGCCGATGTCGTCGGGCCTGACGGCATCGTTTACCCGAACTGGACGAAGTGCGGCGTGCAGGGGGGCATCCCGCAAGTCCCGGTGTTCGCGACCATTGCCGACTACGGTGGCGTGGCCAACGACGATGCGGATGACGCGGCAGCCCTGGACAGGGCATGCGTGGCCTGCGGCGACGCCGGCGGCGGCGCGGTGGAGTTGGGCGAGGGTACCTACTACATGGACCGACCGGTGACCATCCGCCACGCCGGCGTGGTCATCCGGGGACAGGGAGCGGACAAGACCCGCATCATCTTCCGGTATGCCCTTCCCGAAAACGGTGTGGGCATCTATGCTCCTCTGGATGGCGCGAAGGTGGGCAAGAGCACGCAGCTTGAGATGCACGCCGTGCCAGCTGGTCTGATGAAAATGCGGCTTATGGTGGACGACGTGGTGATCAAGGCGTGGGAACGCAGCACCCACTCGGGCAACACATTCGCAATGACGGCCTGGGGTAGCCAGGTGGTCGGCAAGGTACCCGACGGCAAGCACATACTCAGAGGCGTCGCGGAGTACCAGGACGGTTCGGAGAGGACGGGCCAGATCACCATTGAAGTTGATTCGGCGTACACAGAGAAGAACCTGGTTCCCTGGTCGCAGGCGGCCATCACGTTCTCGGGCCAAGGGCTGGTCGGGCCGAAGCGGCTCCTCGCACAGGACGGCAAGCGCGGCGCGATGCAGGTTGAACTCCAGGATGCCGGCGACCTGAAGGCGGGAGATCGCATCTTGATCGATGGCCCGGCAACGGAGCGCTGGAAGGAGCTTACGAAGAACAAGTGCTTGTGGGGGACTTACCGGCGCTACATGGTGGAGATCACGGGTGTAGACGGGAACAAGGTGTCGCTGGCCCAACCGTTACGGATCGAGTTCCCGGTGATCGACGGCTCGTATGTTCAGAAACTCGTCGCGACAGAGAACTGCGGACTGGAAGACCTCAGCATCGAGCAGACCGAGGACCTGTGGATCACCACGGCCCAGTTCAACTGGGCCTGGAACTGCTGGGCCCGAGGGGTCACGGTCAGGAAGTGCGGGCGCAATCCGGTCTACGGTGGGAATGCGAAGTTCTGCGAAATACGGGACTGCGTCTTCGATGATGCCTGGTACAAAGGCGGCGGTGGGACGGCTTACACGGGCTGGGAGAACTGCTTCGACTGCCTGATGGAGGACTGTGAGACCTTCAAGTTCCGCCACGCGCCCTTGTACCAATGGGCCGCCAGCGGGTGCGTCATCCGAAACAGCGTGTTCCACGAGAGCGATGGGCAGTGGCACTCCGGCTGGACTAACGAGAACCTGTTCGAGAACTGCATCATCGAGTCCACTTACGGCAATGGGGGCTACGGTTTCGGGATGTGGGCATCGCCGCCGGAAGATACAGCCCATGGTCCCAATGGCCCGCGCAATGTGGTCTACAACTGCGACGTGACATCGCCGAAAGATGGCCTGTGGATGGGCGGGATGAACGAGAACTGGCTGATCCTGTACAACCGCTTCACAGTGACCTCCGGTCGCGGCGTGTTCATGAAGACCGCCAGCTTCGACCATATCATCAAGGGCAATGTTTTCGTGCTGAAGGACAGCGTTTCGCCGATGGTGATGCTTGCCACTCCGGACTGCGCCGGGGTAGAGATTGTCGGCAACCGTGTGTATGGCGGGAGCGGGGCGTTCGCGGCAGGATTGGGCAAGCCGCTGGTTGCTGAGGGGAATGATGCGCTGGAGCTGCAGGATGCGGCGCGGCCTGTGCCCGCGGTGCCCTCCATCTATGAATGGCAACAGCAGAACGTGAAGTGACCGTGGGGCAAGCCGCCGGCGCCGTGAAAGGTAACAAGACGGGCGGCGGCGAACAGGCGTTGACGATGCGAACGGCCAAACGACGGCCGCACACTACCAGCAGTGGGAAGGTGAAGTGCCTGTGTCAGAGACACTCAGGGCAGGCGTGATCGGACTCGGGGGCATCTCCGGGCAGCATATCTCCAACTACCGCAAGGCCGAAGGCGTCCAGCTTGTGGCCGGCGCCGACATCAGCGAGGAACTCGCAAAGAGCGTCTCCCACAAGTACGGCTTCAAAGGGTATACCGACTGGAAGAAGATGCTGGATGAGGAAAACCTCGATGTGGTCAGCATCTGCACGCCGCCCTTCCTGCACCGGGAGATGGCGGTCGAGGCCATGCAGCGCGGAGTCCACGTGATGTGTGAGAAACCCATCGCGGCGACCACCGAGGATGCCGAGGCGATGGCCCAGGCCGCGCGAGATCTGGACGCGAAGCTGATGATCGCCTACTGCCACCGCTGGCACCCGCCGATTCTCAAGGTCAAGCAACTGCTGGACTCAGGCGTTCTCGGCAAGCCCCTGTTCTTCCGCTGCGCTTTCGCTGGGTGGGTTGAGTTCTCGGGAAATCACCGGGCCAGCAAGGCACAGGCCGGCGGCGGCGCGCTGATGGACAACGGCTCGCACGCGGCCGACATCTACCAGTTCCTCCTGGGAAAGATCGCAAACGTGTCCTGCCGCGCAGGGACGCTCCTCCAGGACATGGAGACCGATGACGTCGCCGTGGTGATTTTCGAGGGAGAGAACGGGTGCTTCGGGGAGATCCTCGTGGGCTACTCCCTGCCCGGTGACCACACGGAGTTCAAGATCATCGGCGAGAAGGGCGTCATGCGCATTGACAACTACTTCGCGGGCCCGGTTCGCTTCCAGCCCAAGGGGTCAGGGGAATGGCTGGACCACGAGGTGCAGCCCGGCGATCGCTTTGAGGGCGAGTTCGCCAACTTCCTGGCGGCGGTGAGAGGGCAGCAGGAATTGGTCAGCAGCGCTGAGACGGCCCTGCACACCCACAAGGTGATCGCGGCGGCTTATGCGGACGCGCAAGCGAAAGGTGTCGCTGTGTAGGCCCGTGCAACCGGGGCATGGGTTCCGGGGAGATCGCGGGCTGTGAGGCTACGACAACGGCCTGCGGCATTGCTGCGCGTGGTCCATGAGGGGATCTTGCCAGGATGGCATGCCCCGCCCACTTCTCGCGGTCAGACCCATCCGGATGCAACGCACTTGACCAGATGGAGGAGATTCTCACCCCTCTCACGCTGGGACACCTGGCGCTCTGGGCGGATCGAGAGTCCTGCATCGTTCCGCTGAACTACACGTACGTGAAGGGTGAGATACTGCTCCACTGTGCTCTCGGGGGCAAGAAGCTGGACGTGATCCACGAGAACCCGAATGTGTGCTTCGAGGTGAGTGAGCAGAGCGGAGAGGTCACTGCCCATGCCGGCGAGGGCTGCAGCCAAGGGTTCGAGAGCGCGATCTGCTGGGGAACGGCGCAGTACATCGATGACATCGAGGAGCGCGCCGCTCCCTTGACTGCTTTCCAGCGCCGATACGAAACAGGCGACCGCCACCGCAGGCGGACCTCGCGGGAGAGAGCAGCCAAATGCGGAGCCGTCGCGATTGCCGTCAGGAAGATGACGGGTCGGCGAAGAGCGGACAAGGAATGCGAGCAGTGGAATTGGGAGCAGTAGGGCCCAAGGAGCGTTAGGTGGAAGGTCGGGAGGGCCGGAGCTTCTGTTCGCGAGCCCCGGAATGTGTTCCGTGCCGGGGCGCGGCCTTGAACTACCTCGGTGAGTATGGTAGCATCGAGTTGTGGGCTCGCCCCCCGATTGGCCATAGTGCACCGATGCCGGTTCGGTGCAGCGAACGGCGAGAACGCCGGCGCTCCCGATGACCGACGACTAGTATAGGTGACGGAGGTTCATCCCGCTTCCAGATAGGTTCAATTTGGCTGCAACTTTCCGGGGCGCCGGGCTGGCAGCGCGAGTTTGGTCCGCGGGAGGCGATTGGGTCCGTGGTTTCGCTGACGGGTCATAGCCGCACGTCCGGGGGCCGATCCAGAATGGCAGAAAAACGTGGGGACTGGGACGTGCTCATCGTCGAAGACGATGTCGATCTGGCGAACACCCTTGCCCAAATGGTCAAGGGTGTATGCGAGCAGGTCAGGACGGCGGTGACGGGAGCACAGGCCCTGCTCAGCGTTCGCGAGCAGCCGCCGTCTCTTGTGCTGCTTGACCTGGGCCTGCCCGACATCGACGGCATGTCGGTATGCAAGGAGATCGTCGGGCTTCAGGGCCCCCGCGTCATCGTCATCACTGGGCGTGACGACGCGCGAACGGCGGAGACGGCGCTGGAGCTGGGCGCCGACGACTACGTGCGCAAACCGTTCCATCTGAACGAACTGCGAGCCCGCGTACGTGCAGCTCTGCGCCGGGGATCTGTCCCGAGCCAGGGGGTAATGCGGGTGGGACCGCTGGAGATCGACCATGACCGCGCCCTAGTGAAGATTGACGGACGTCTGGTCGAGTTGAGTGCAACCGAGCTACGACTGCTCATGTTCTTTGCCGAGCATCCGGGCTGGGTGTTCTCCAAGGAGCGCCTCCTGGAAGCGCTCTGGCCCCAGGACAGGGACGCCCATGCGGTTCAGGTGCATATTTCGAACTTGCGACAGAAGATCGAGCCAGACCCCCGGACGCCGCGGGTTATTCTCACGGTAAAGGGCCTGGGGTACAAACTCGCGGTGTAGGCGCCTTCCGGCCGCCGGGGGATCTAGCACAGTTTTGCGCCGAACCATGAAACAATGATGGGGCGGGCGGTGTCTATAGTTCTACAGGGCGGAGGAGTCTGCCTGCGTCTACTACAAAACATAGTCGGCTTGGCCTGATAACCATGGCAGAACCCATCAGAATCGGTGTGAAACTGCTGCTGATCTTCATGCTGGCGATCGTGACTGTGTGTGCGACCGCACAGCATGCTGGTCTGCGCATCAACGTGGAGAGCATCCGGCCTACCCCCACGGTCCCCCCGGTCGCGGAGACCGAGAGCTTCCAGCAGGAGAGCCTGCAGCCGTCCGGACAGGCGGGATTTGAGAGCCTGCAGCCCCTGAACAACCCACTGGAGAGCATTCTGTACGACCAGAGCCACGACTGGGTGCGCGGCAAGAACCAACTGGATCTCTACCAGTTTGATCTTGAGTGGGGCGCGGCAGAGGGCCTGACCGTCACGAGGAAGTTCGATGAGGACCGGGTGGACGTCAAGGGTAGGCCCCTTGGGATGGGTATCCGCGGGGTGACCCAGGAAGGCGTCTCGTTCTCGGCGCTCGACGGCCTCGTGATGGGGTTCAACCGCGAGCGCGTCGAGACGATTGACCTCGCCGGAATCAGCCTGGGTGGCAGCGAGACAACCACCATGTCTCTCCAGCAGGGCTACGGGAGTGGCATGAGTACTGGCGCGCTGGACTATAAGCGGACCGTCGTCGAAACGCTGACAGCTTCCGCCGACGACCCGTATGCACCTTTGAAGAACACCCAGACCAGGACTACCGAGGAGATGGGCATCAAGCAGGGCCTGTCGATCCTCGGGGGCCAGGCGAACCTGCAGTACCGGCGGGGTCTCACCTCGGTTGAGAAGCCCGACCAGCGGCCTGATGAACTCCGGACGGAGAGCTTCCAACTGGACACAGGTCTGTGGGCGCAGACCAAGCTGACTGCCGGTTACGCTCAGGCACACGCGAACCAGGAGACCGGACTTCACTCTCAGAGCCGGAACATCAGCCTGACGAGGCAGTTCAACAGCGGCGCGGCTGTCTTCTCGGTCTCCAACGAGGCGAAGCGCCAGAACATGGCGGTCACGGAGACGAAGAAGCAGTCGTACCAGGTCCCGTTCCGGTTCGACGGCACGGTTCTCGCGATGAAATACGATGCGAGCACCGTCCAGCAGAATGAGAAGCTGCTGGCTGAGGACCGCGCCGCGAGTTTCACGACCAAGCTCGGAGGCTACGACGTCTCGGGGTCGTGGACCCGGACCATGAAGTACGACAAGGGTAAGGACAACAAGACTACCAACATGGCTTTCAGTCTCCCGTTCCGGTTCTTCGGGACGGACGCCGGAGTGAGCTACACGTCCAAGGGCGTTCAGGCGGACACGGCGCTGGTGAGCAAGGAACGGATTGCGAAGCTGAACCTGCCGCTTTCTCACTTCGTAAAGGGTTCCAGCTTCACGTATGATATCCAGGGCCTGCAGCCCAAGCCGGGTCAGCCCTTCAAGGAGATCCGGACTGCGCACCTCCTGATGCCTTTGACTGTGTTCGGTACGCCGATCACCCCGGACCTGCAGCGCATCACCGAGCGTGGCCCGGACGGCAAGTCGATGCGCTTCCTGGCAAGCGCCGCGGCGCCGATCATGGTCATCGACCGCAAGGTGCAGACCCAGTACCAGTATGCGGCGCTGAACCGTGCTGACGGCAGCGAGCAGAACAGCCTGGTGACGCAGTTCGCAATCCCAACCAAGCCGGGGCAGGTAACCGTGAGGCGCCAGGCCGTGACCGAGGTCTCTCCTAGCGGACAGGAGAAGCAGACTCGGGTTCTTAACGTCACGAGCCCGAAGGTCCCGATCGCCCAGACCGCGTCGATCCAGGCAGACTGGGAGGCCAAGGACCTGCCGGGTGACATCGAACACCGGACGACGCACTTCGCGGTCGAGGCCAAGCCGACAGAGGCCCTACAGATCACCGGGGACTACCGCATCGTGGACCTCGGCCCGCTCAAAGAGACCAACGAGCGCCGCGTGGACATGGGCTACAGCCTGTCAAAGCGGCTTGCGCTGAACTGGCGTTACCTGGAGAAAGAGCAGCTTGACAAGAGCCCGCTGATCCAGAGGACCCTGGTGCTTCAGCACAAGAACGAGAAGCCCTCTGATCTGCGTCTGCGCGCAGCGCTAACGTCCACGGACGATCACAACGCCGATGGCGACCTAATGAAAGTGGTGGAGGTGGGCTTCGGAGACCGCAAGCGCAATGTGGAGACCAGCGTCCGCTACCAGGAATACGACGAGACGAAGCTGACCGATCTCGGCGAACCCACCATCCAGGTAGACATGGTTCACGGCGACGCGGGAGAGGTCCAGTATACCATGGCTTACGAGGACGCAAAGGGGCGGCCCGATCCCCGCCGCGAATACGGCGTGGGTCTGCCTCTGGGCGATGCGCGGCTGGGTCTGAGACTGTCGCAGAACGTGATAGATCCCACGGACCCGAAAAAGCAGCGCATTCGCCTCGCGGACATGTATGATGCCAGTCTGGAGAGCAAGGTGTTCAGCGATGTAGCCCTGGGGCTCTCCTACCGGTACTGCGAGTATCCCGAGACGGCAACAGTTGACGACCGCGTTGACCAGTGGCTGCAGATGAAGCTCACGGGCGGGAAGGCGAACCGCGGCGGAGCCATCCAGTTCGCGTACGCTTCCGGCGACTTCGTGGAGCTGGTCGCGAACAAGCCGGCCAACACGCCCACGTCGACTTTCTCACTTCAGTATGAGAAGCAGTGGG
>Ga0255347_1008241_pt1 | contig 10546 bp, 3 predicted proteins | sample wastewater_treat_2_FD_192479 | JGI IMG/M metagenome (GOLD analysis project Ga0255347, IMG submission 192479) | Wastewater microbial communities from Lulu Island WWTP, Vancouver, Canada - plant24 | ecosystem: Engineered > WWTP > Wastewater > Unclassified | place: Canada: Vancouver, British...
CACAGTACTGGGCCTATTGCAGCCCGAAAGGGGGATCGGGCCTCCTCGATGCGATATGGGAGGGAAGCCAAGGGCGGACAGCAGCCGGTATGACGCTTGGCGACGTCAACTCGGCGCTATCAGCGCTGGGCGAATGCAGGGATATGATCGGGGAAGGGAAAGGGCTGGTGGAGAAGGCACTTACCTCCGCAAAGACATCTTACTCCATCACCCAAGTAGAGGACACTCTCATTCGGTTCTACATGAAGAGGCACATGTACGAAACGTCAGCGTACGAGAAAGCGCATACGGCACAGGAGATGGCCGATCATCTCAAAGGGCTCAATATTGAGCCTACAGGATGGGCCATAAGGTGGGGACCTTACGGCAGGTGTAGGCACGGCACCCGACTGGAGATATACGCTGTCGAAGAAAAGGCGACGGTAGAAGCCGTATGGGTGGAGAAGATGGGTCAGTAGAGCTGAAGAAATGCGGCAGAGGTTAAGTTAGTGCGGAATAGCAGGTAGAGGAACATCCGGTAAGCGCCACCTTCAAACCTCACGATTAGTCTGTGTCGAACCTCACGGATAGTCTATTGAGTACGGTACTATAGACTAGACGTGAGGTTCTATGGAATCACATAGGCTAACCGTGAGGTTGGTTGACGAATGACCTAAAGACCCGGTGGTACCGGCGAAGACTGGGCAAGCAACATCGGGAAGCCATCGCTCAGTTAATGCATGGGCCCATATCACCGATCATCTGCCACAAGAATCTGAACCGGTGGAACCAACGTGCTCCATTGGCGGACACCGCTCCCGACGAGTATCAACCCCCGAACTCAGATGTAAAGGGCCAGATAAGCACCAGAGGCCTCGAGAAGACTAAGCAAATACAGTTGTCAGCGCCTCTGCTATTGTCGTTACTGGAGTCAACTTGATCCCGTCGAGCACGTAGGAGGGTAAACCCTCAGCCTCTTTCAGATTATCAGCAGGCAAGAGAACCTCTCTGACCCCGGCATCGTAGGCAGCTCGTACCTTCTGTTGAATGCCGCCCACCGGGAGGACCTTGCCCATGATCGTGATCTCACCGGTCATGGCGAGATCGTGTCGCACGGGAACCTTCTTCAGAGCCGATACGATCCCGGCAACAATCGTGATACCAGCGGACGGCCCCTCCTTGGGCACACCCATATAGGTCGCCAATACCGCCACATCGAAGCTCTTTCTCCATTCGGCGCTTATGCCGAGGTCCTCATGTTTGGCCCGTATGTACTGAGCTGCCGCCTCGATGCTTTCTCGCATAACCCGTTGTATAGAGCCGAGCGGCACGATGCGCCCGGATCCTTTGGTCGCCTGCATTTCAAAACGTAAGATACAGCCATGGTCTCCTTCGACGGCCAAACCAACGACTTCGCCTATTGAGGGTTTCTCGGGAAGCGTCACGCGTTGAACACGTTTGCTGTCAGGAAGCTCCGGTACGACCTGCTTCCCTGACGGCTTCATCAAGACTCCCAGGGAAATGCGGTCATACTCGCCGGGTGCAATCAGATGGAGCTGGTCCCGCACCCGCTGGCGTAGTTCGCAGGACAAGCTGAGGATATCCTCGAGTTCCTCGTCGGAAACTCGACCATCAGGATGAAGCAGCTTCAGCAACCCTGATGTGGTCTTCATCACTGCGCGTTGGTCTCTGCCCGAGACGCCGGAAGCCCTTCGGGCGTGATCCACCACCTCGAAGCGCGACCGGATTGCCCCTAACAGGTCAACACGCCGGAGTTCGTGCATGATCTCGCAGAAATAGTCCGTGACAAACCCATAATCCCTCGAGTAACTGTTGGGTGTCAATTTGGGGATTTCCCAACCGGGCAGATAGCCATGGATTCGGTCCAGAAACGCAATCACCTGGAGGAAATCGGGTAGCGGCTCAAAGAGGTGATAGTATTTTTCGTGGGGCAGGTCTCCCTGGATGTCTAGGTTGCCGACGAAAACCAGACTAGCGAAGGCAAGAATTTCTTTCTTCCCTCTGCTGAATTTCGCATCCTGCATGTAGCCTTGCATTATGCTCACGAAAGACCTCGGGTCCGTGAAATCGGTATTTGCGATCTCGTCGAACACAACCGCATCACGTACTCCAACCTCGCCAATCCTACCCGTGTTGAGATTGATGAAGAGCTGGGCCGGAGTTGCCTTGCCGCCAGACAGTACGTGGGCGTAGTATGAGATATTGCGGTACAGATAGGTCTTGCCAGTCTCCCGAGGTCCCAGCTCTACCATATTAGCGTTGGTTTCCACGAGAGGAATGCATCGGCATAGGTAGAGCAACTTCTGCCGCCGGGTCATCTGCTCCGGATCAAGGCCGCACGAGTTCACCAGAATATCGATCCACTCGTCGGCGGAAAACTCCTTACGACGTTCGATAAACTCATCCAGGTTGATGACGCTGACCTGAAAAGGCGTGAATGCTGTGATCTTGAACGGCCTGATTTTCTTGTTATGAATCTCCGTCTCGTCATAGGTCAAATCGATAGTTCCCCACATGCCGCCCGAAAGCAGCATGGGATATTGACGGACGACGCTCTCCGGTATGTTCACGAAGTTTTCGTTGATGGCGGAAATCGTTCCCCAGTATCTATCCTCCGTTTCAACCAGCCGAGCCTCCAGGCTTGCGATTACCGAATGGCTGCGGTTTTCGCGGATGTAATGCCTGATCTTCTCAGCTTCTGCCCCGTAAACGAAAGTCTCTTTCAACCTCCTGACAACCGTCTCCATGTCTTCGTGGAAGGTTTCCTCGGAGCAGTAGTTATCGATAAGGTACTCCAGAACATAGCGAGGAAACTCGTCAACACCCGTGTTGATCGTATGAGCCTTATTGACGACCTTTCCTCTGAAGACCTCCTTCAGTTTCAGGTTCATCGACAGTCCTCCATCCACGACATATGAATAGCCAGAAGCGATTCTCGTCAACGCGTCAGCTATGTCGATTGATACCGACTAGGTCGCCGCTTTGACATTCGACATCACCTTGTGCTTCTTGGCGTCAAGCCCAGTATCTTTCCAAGATGTGCTGGTACGCGGCGGACGATTTTCTCAGAATCCAGGTGCACAGAGAATCGAATGGACCGCGTCTTCCTCACCATGCGCTGCGCCTCATGGTAAGTAACGCTGATCCTCAGAGTCCGCTCCATAGTTCCTACTTTGCGTTCTTCATCCGAAGCGTCGGCCGCGCATGGAACAAATCGGAAGGCGACATCTGTTCCCGAGGCAGAGATGTATTGCATCAGTGAGGGCAATGACGGTGTTGACTCCTTATTCTGATAGACAGCTTGCGCCTCGATCCTAAGCTCCTTATGCTTGCAGGCGTCCGCAATCTGAACCAGCATCTTGAACTCACCTTCTTCTCCCTCAATGAGTTCGGTGGGGCCGGCAATCGGGCCGAGGACCAGCAAGCCTTCCTCCGGCGTTTTCACTCGCATCGCGAGCATGGGAACAAGCATTTCCTGGATCGAAATCCCGCCGTGAGAGAATGCATCAGGGTTGAAGTTGGCCTGTGGTCGCGCCAAGGCATAACCCGTCTTGGGGAAAATGATCGATTCAAATTTCTTCTCCCAGCCTTGCTTCGCGACCCGGTCATAAGCCTCTCCGGTATCAGGCATCCTCAAATCGTTGACGGGAAACTCAATAACGTTATCAAGTACTTTTCGCGGCGCTCCCACATTGCTGAGGGACTGTCTGAGCCATGCATTCAGATAGAAACAATCATTAGGCTCATTCAACCAACGCAGATCAAGCCAGATGCGCTCGCGGCTGACAACGCCAAAACCATGGTCGGCAACCACGAACACCTTGGTATCGGGTGCTAGGTTGCGAATAATGGCCATGACCTCGGTATCAATGATGTCCTTAATATGCTGCTTATAGATGAATGCCAGCGGGCGGTTTGGAACGCAGCGTCCATCGGGCAGGATTTTGGCGCGAATCCCGTGGAGTTCGCTGTCACAAAGCTCGAATATGAAGAATTCGATGTTGCCTGCGCGATATCGAACAGTCTCGCCGGTTCCCGCGCCATCGGGGGACACGACTTCAACATCCCCGGCGTATCCAAATTCTCTTTGCATGGCCTCCTTAAGTAGAGCGTTCTCCCTGCGACGTGTGTCGAAGGAGTCGGGGAAGGTCCCTGCAAAAATGGCTTTTCTGCTGATATGAGTCTCCGAAGGCAAAAGGGATGTTGCGGGATAGTCCGCGATGACCTCCATGCGATCCTCGAAAACGGGCCTAACCAGCTCCTCCCATATGTCGTAACGCATGCCGTCGAACACAAGCACGACCGCCTTCTCGCTTTGCGGGTCCCAGTTGGGCTTCACGCAGCGCCGCAAGAACTGGCTCGTTAACCATACTTCCGGGGAGTCTGAAGCGACCCACGATTTGTACTGCGCGGCCACGAACTCCTGATATCGGGCGTTCAAGACAGAAAGCGCCTTCTGTATCTCGTCTCGCAGCAAGCCTACGCGTTCTCGAATTCGGTCCTGTGCGGCCAGGAACGCAGATGGCAGATCGCTTGCCGGATGCGGGAGAAGATCCGCGCTATGCACGAGGCGCTCCAGATCAGATAGATAATACTCCAAGCGGTTGACTCGGCGATCGTTCCACAAGGCTCGGAACCACTTGAGAGTCAATTCGGAGGTTGGCTTCACGCTCAGGTTCTTAACGGCGACACCCAAATCATCCCGGATGTCGAGTATTGAACAAGCTAGACGATATGCTGCCTTCAGGTTTTCCCAGGCCTGCGATGTACGTTGCTCGACAAACAGGCCCTCCTTGCCATCTCCTTCCGCAAAGAGCACCTGGCCGAGTTTCTCATGGGTAGCGAGGGGCGATGTGGCGGAGAGGAGACTATCCAGACCAACTAGAAGAGCCAGGGACCGGATAAGGACCGAATAATGCTCGCGCTCGATAACCTGTTCAAAGCGTCCATCGGTGGTGAGCTTTAGTTGGTCGAGAAGGATGAGGTTGAGCATATCCTTGGAAAGCCACGTTTCGATCTCCAGGAGATCACTGTTGGCCCTATGAGGATCAATCGCCACGAGTTCGCGCGCGGCCTCGGCAATCAGCGATGTGTCCATCTCACTGAAGGCCTTAAGGTCCGGGTCAATGCTCGTGAGCAGGAGTCTCCAATGCTCAACGTGCTGGGACAATATCGTTGAGAGATAGAAAGCCCTGATAATCAGTTCCGGCGGCGAGTCTGCAAACCAGCAGAAGGGAGCTGGGGCGCTGCGCAGTTCGTCACGGATGGAACGAGCCACTTCCGGAGCAAGTGAGTCGAGTTCTTCTAGAGCCGGATATCCGATTAGCGCGACGCGCCAGTAGGTTCTTGCCTCCGGCCGTTTGAAAGCGGCTTCGGGAACGCCCAACGCCGAATAGGCAACAATGGTCTTGAAATCATGATCCGTAAACCGAGTCGGATGGGCCACGCGCAGGCTCGTGTGTGCTTTGAGGACAGCGTCGATCGAACCGGTGATCAGCCGGGCAAAACGTGGATCATCAGCCTCTTGAGGCCAGTTGGGGTCTCCGGTTCTTTCGATCAGAAACTGCCTCAGGCTTATGTTGATCCGCGCTGTGTCCGTTGTTCTGGCAAGAAGATCAGGGTAGAAAGGGGGAGGTGCTCTTTTCAGGGACGCACGGGCCCTCCTGCGGGCTGGAGCGCGGTCTATGACGAGCAACTTCTCTGTCTCTTTTGAATCGGTTGCTTTTTCAAGGAGTTCCCTGAAGACGAGGTTTGTGGAGGCGATGATGACGGTGAAGCCGCTTTCATTGGCGAATCGATGTACAGCACCGTTGGCTTCAGGAAGAAGTCGAAGCGAATCCTGGATAAGCAGAATCTGCTCATCCTTCAATGCCTCCAGCTTATCGATGACCCAACTTGAAAGCATCGATTCACCCCTCCTATTCCAACTGAAGCATTGGAAGGCAATCGTCGTCTCCCTTGTGTTCGGCAAACTGGGATTCAAGGAAACGGCTGAATTCCTCCACTACATTTCTGACCTGATCCTCTTGGATGGTGCCCGTCTTCGGCTCGAAATCGGCCAATCGTACCCGCTTTACAACGATCCGTTTCAGGTACTTGTTGATAGTATCCACAATCTCAGGGGTCTCCTGGACAGCTTTGACAAGATAGGTCCGGAGATCGTCGGTGGTCTTGCACGCCAAGAGCTCGGCGATGGCGGGCTCAGACCTGCCTTGCTCCAGGCGTTCCCGCACGGCAGGATTCAGGAACACCTCCATCTTTCGCCGGAACGCCTCGTCGAGCAACTGGCTGGCCTGTCTAGCTGCTTCCTCGGCCACTTGCACGTGGGATGACGCATTCACAAACGACAAGCCGCATTCATGCACTGGACCGCTGCGCAGGCAATCCTCGACAGAGGCCCGCGAGGGCGATGGACATTGGAACACCTCTGAATGAAGCTGAGTCAGGCGAGCTATCAGCTTGTCCGTGCTTGCGGGCTGGAGCGCTGTGATACCGTCAAGAACTGCGAGGGCCTCGATATCGGCTCCCTTCACCATATCCGCAATCCTCCTGCGGCTGCTATCGAGAGTATCCATTGCGGATTCGTGCATCGGCAGGTATACAGATGAGTACTCGCGGATCATCGCATAAATCGTGTCCCATTCCCCATCGACCGGCGGGAACCGGCCCACGAGTTCGGTCTTCAACTTGACGTCGGAATCGATATAGTCTTTCACAGTGCCGAGCTTGGCTCGTACGGCTTCGATAGACTTGCGGGCCTCAGCCAGTTCTTTCTGATCCCCGAGTGTTACGACGCAGTAAGAGTAAGCTGTCCGGAGCTCGGTATCATATTCAACAAACGACCGAATGTCGTCGTAGTTTCTCAGCCGATTTGCAAGGTCATCCACTTCAACAGGTGACGCCATGTTCGTATCAAATGCCTGATACCCCATGGCCTCTCTAAGGGCATACAAAAGGAGGTGAATGTCGTCGCCGCCCTCAATGCTCGTAGAGAAGAGCTTCACGATCTGTGCCAGTTCCGTTTCATATGGGTTGGTTGATTTGAGCGTGTCGAACAGGCTCTTCGCCCGACTCGCGACCCGTGACGAGGATTCCTTTTCCCTGGCGAACAGCTGCCGCAGTTTGGCCCTGTGTTCGGAAACAACTGCGTCATCTCGAGTAGAGGGTATTTCGGCCCCAAGCAGCTTCTCCGCATACGGCCTTAGTACCTCCCAATTCTCGGGTTCGGCTACTTTCTGAACTTCGCCCAACCCGTCCAGAACTCTGGCCGAAAATTCCACATCGGCTATGTTCGAGTAATCGAGCATGGCGATGGCAAGTCCGGCCTTGGCCCCCACGGTGACGCGTACTCGGCCCTCCCGAACGAGGCAGAGCAAGTATATCTGCACCATGCGACGGGTAAGCCCGTAGTCCTTCGGTCCTCCAATGCCCATGAAGTTCTTGTAAAGCGTGTCCACCTTCATAGTTTGCAGGTCGTCAGTCAACTTGTCATCGATGAGAGTCCACATGTCTTGCACGTAGGTGTTGCTCGATACATCCAGCTCCTTCTCGGCGCTCTTCTTCATGATGTTCAGGCCGAAGCCGAAGTTCTGTGCAGCACTTATATTCTGATTGGGCTTGGCCCCCTTGGGAATCCGGCCGGTTTTAACTATGCCGTTGATGACCTTGACCCCCTCTTCCTTGCGGAATACGAAGGGGGGATCGAACTTAATGTCTCTGGACACATAAGCAGCCGTGAGCACCCGATCCACTAGGGGTGTAAGGATGGCCACCAGTTCGCCAGCCACACGGAATTCCATTCGGCTGTTGTTCAATGCGTCTATGCGGCCCCGGGCATAGCTGTTGTCCACGATTTTCGCGATATTGGCGAGGTCGGATTGAAGCGCATTGGAGACCCAGTTGATCACCGCTACTGCATCCTCGGTTTCCTTCCCCTGCCAGGCGGAAATGAGTCTGCGGTAAGCGGCGAAATCGATGAGCCGGTCGCGTTCTTCCTGGGTCAACTCTGCCGGAGTCCATAGAAGAACGCGGGGGTCCTTGCGTTGTCCGATCAGCTTGACAATCGTGGTGTCCGCAACGTGCCGTGTACCGATGTAGACGGCGAAATCGAGATCTGTCTGATCGCTTTCGATCGGCGCCAGGGGTTGATTGTTGGCTAGCATTCGCCCGAAGTCGCGCATTCCCACGCGTCCGGTGATTTGCCGTCCCTGCCAGACCACATCCAAGTCTTGGTCCCCTGATCGGACTACGCCCTTGTCCTCCCAGGGCGCAATAAACGGCGCAACATCTCTGAAAATGGACTGCACCCCGCTAGATAGATCAATGGTCATCTGACGGGTGCGCACCGGCCACTCATCCAGCGCCAGAAGATGATCCCAGGCCTCCCTCTGCATTGCCTCGTTGGACTCCGCTTCGTCTCTCGCTCTCCGGAATTCATCCCTCGGGTCGACCCCGGTAAAGACCGGATCAAAGCGGTATTTGGGCCGCTTCTCCTCGTCGAAGGTCTGAACGATCTGCCGCAACTCCTTTTTTAGGTTATCGGCGATAGTTTCATAATGTTGGTTGTTCTCGTCCGGATTCGCATCAGTGTTCCGCTCGATGAGCACCGAGTTGGCGATCTCCTCCGGCGTGATGCCCTGCTGGCGCGTGTGGGCAATGTGGTAGAGGAAGAGTGTCTGGATGACCTTGATGCTCTTGTCGCGATGGACCTTCAGATAGCCCTTGGTCAGGCCGTCAATCTGGCGCTTGCAGGCTTCGTAAGCCTGATAGTCGGTCTCACGTTTCGTCTTGATGGCCACTAGTCCGGCGTGAACACCGCTCGGATCTTCTTCATACCGCACGGCCTCGTCGAATAGCTCCCACAGACGGATGAGCTCCCGACCTTCGCTTTTGATCTGATGCTTCAGGGTTTGGTGCATGAAATGGATTGCCGAGCGAGTCGTTGTCAGCTCATACGTGATGGCCCGCAGGACCTCGATGGCGGGTTTGTGGAAGGGGAAGAAATGGCGGAATTCCGTTTCCCCAATGCTGTTCGGCCAGGTGAATCCCCGTTTGTAATGCAGATAATAGCTGGCAATGGCGGCGGGGTTCTTGATCTCCCGAACCCGCGCAAGGACGATGTCATAATAGTCCTTGTCTTCTTCGAGCAACTTCACGAGCTTTAGCCGGTCGTCGGCAATGATATTCTTGACCCCCATCTTGCTTTCGATGGCCTGCTGAGCCGCACAGACCGTCCAGACGGGCAGGTTGTGGATTTTCGCCAAGCGATTGGAAAGTACAACCAGGGTCTTCTCGTCATCGGTCCGTTGATCCTCATCCCGGTCTTTCATGAACAGGGACACCTCATCCAGCACCAACAGAACCCCGCTATACCCCTCGGCCAGGATCGTCTCTACCATGTGCTTAAGAATGTCCTCGGTCTCGGCGGCGACCGGTGGTTGGACTTTCAGGTATTCGGTATAGAAGCGCCAGAGCTTGTTGCCGCAGCTTCGCTTGTATTCCGGCGTCATGTCCTGCTGGATGGTGCGGATGAAATCGTCAACCTCTTCGAATTCATCCTCGTCGAAGAACTCCGGATCACGCAGGAACTTGGCCAGGTCTTTGCGGTAGCGCTCCAGATCCTCGCTGATGAACCGATCAGCCAGAAGCTCCGCCGGATACAGAGAGATGTTCTTGCCGAGCTCGACCTGTATCTGTTCCTTGGCCGCATCGAGGATGTATTCGGAAAGCCGGCGTCCTTTGTCGGTCAAACCCACTGTGCCGCCGCCGGCACCAACTAGCGTCTTGACGATGACAAAGATGCCCCTGGCCCCTTTGCCGCTTTTGGCCTCGATGCCCTCCTCCCAGAAACGGTAGAGAGACTCACGCTTTCCGCGACCGGAGGCGTTCTCTTTCTTCTTGACGATGTCCCAGGCCTCTTTCCGTCCAAGCGCCAATGCGGCAAGACAGCATAGCAGATGGGATTTGCCGGAGCCGAACTCCGCCTGGATCCAATACCCCTGGCCGACCGGATTGTCTTTTCGCTCCCGCTTCCACGGTGCGGCCATATTGCGCAGGACGTCCGTGAGGAATGGGCGGACCGGATCGATCTGAAACTCCTCAATGGTCTTGAGCTCCGGCCTGCGCGTCTTGCGGCTGGCCTCGGAGTTCGAGTCAGCCCAGACATGCTTTTCAAGGGAGTAGACGGAGATGATCTTGTCTGGGACCGCGCAGATCTCAGCGAGGTTTTTCCTGGTCGTAAATAGATCGTCAGCCATAGCTTATTCCTCCGCTTTTCTTGTGCCTCGACGCTTGGGTTCGCTTGCTTTGCGTGCCAGCATGCGTGCGCAAACCTGGTAGTCTTCCTCGACGTTCACCATAGCCTCCTCGGCGAGGTTGTCGGGGTTGAGCCCACCCTTCTCGTACAGGAGCTTGCCCTGTTCATAGAGCCCGGCTCTCTTGCAGTGGCGAATCCACTCGGCGAGGGTAGCGTCGTTCGGCCGTTCGTGGTCAGGGATGATGGCGCCCTGTTCGAGCTGGGCAACATAGCGCTTCACCCTCCGGCCCA
>Ga0255347_1008245_pt1 | contig 10540 bp, 6 predicted proteins | sample wastewater_treat_2_FD_192479 | JGI IMG/M metagenome (GOLD analysis project Ga0255347, IMG submission 192479) | Wastewater microbial communities from Lulu Island WWTP, Vancouver, Canada - plant24 | ecosystem: Engineered > WWTP > Wastewater > Unclassified | place: Canada: Vancouver, British...
GAATTTATAGCCCTGTCTTACCGACATACCGGTCATCTGAGTAATGACCCAGAAAAAACTGTCATTGACATGTGAGACGACCATTGCACCGGAACAAACGGCCATTACTGCTAAAGCCTTTTCCATCGGCGTAACAAATCCCATTACCGTCATGAGCGGAGCAATAATCGAGGCAGCAGTAATGATGGCCACAGTCGATGAGCCCTGTGCGGTTTTGAGTGCGGCGGCAATCAGGAAAGGCATCCAGATACCGAGATGCGAACCGGAAAAACTGTCTCCTACCACATCGGCAATACCTGAGTCCCTGAGTACCATGCCGAACGAACCGCCGGCAGCAGTGATCATGATTATGACGGCAGCCGATACCAGTGCCTTGCCGACCCAGCCTGTCGTAGAGAGCATCTCAAGGTCAAACTTTTTGGGCAGCAACAGTGCCAGAGCCACACCTATCAGCAGAGCCATTACAGGCTCGCCGATAAATCCCATCACGGCTTTAAAATTTCCCGTACCGAAAGGATTTGTCGGAAAATCCGAGACGGACTTAAGCACTATCAACAGCAACGGAACCACAATTGGCAGGAAAGATTTAACTGCCGATGGAGCATTCTTGACCTTCTCTTCGATATCATGGTCGCTCTGATTGGGAGCCGGGTCTATGTATGTACGCGATACATACTTACTAACAAATATATAAGCTATTACCAGCGAAAAAAGACTGACTATCAGGCCTACGAGAATCACCAATCCAAGGTCGGCCCCTAAAATACTCGTAGCGGCGATAGGACCCGGTGTCGGAGGTACCAGACAATGGGTAATGGTCAATCCCAAAGAGAGAGCAATGGCTGTACCGGCCAGTGAGATACCTGCCTTTTTTGAAAGAGCTTTGTTAAGCGGGTTCATAATGACAAAACCCGAATCGGCAAAAACGGGAATTGAAATTATATAACCCAAAAGCAGCATGACCAAAGGAACACGCTTTTCACCCGCAACCTTCATGACGCTGCGGGCCATAATGTAAGCCCCTCCCGACTCTTCAAGGAATACGCCTATAATACAACCGGCCACTATAACTATTCCTATGGAACCGACCGTACTGCCGAATCCGTTGTTTACCGATGTAATTATACTATCCAAAGGAATGCCTGAGAAAAGTCCGTAACCTATAGCGGCAATTATCAAGGCAAGGAACGGATGGAGCTTTAATTTCGACGTTGATATAACGATGAAAAAAATAGCGATAATCAAAAGAACAATCAGCATATTATTCTGTTTTTAATGTTTGCTATTTGGACTGAAACAACTCTTTGGTTGAGACGGCCATGGATTCGAGTATTATGAAACAGGATGCCGCACCGGCATCCATAACACCGCGTGAACGCTCCCCCAGACGGCTGGAACGTCCAATTTTAGCCACCATATCAACCGTGCTGTCACGGCCGGCGACTGCTGCTTCAATCATGCAGTCCAAAGAATCGGCAAAAGACTTATCCTCATCAACCGCCTTTTTCATGGCATCGACTGCAGGTATGAGTACATCCATAAGGGTCTTATCCCCAACTTTTGCATCCGAAACTGTCCTGATGGCATCGAGTGAAGATTCAAGAGCATTTAAGAAATCCTCTTTCCCTATCTCGGATTTTCCCTCAAAAGATTTGCCCAGTGCGGTAAAGAACTTACCGTACAACGGACCCATTGAACCGCCTATCCTCATAAGCAGGATACGCCCCAACGTCTTTAACCCGTATGAAAGATCGCCGGGTTGCTTATCCAGAGCTTCGCGGCATAACATAAACCCTTTATTCATGTTAATACCATGGTCTCCGTCACCTATTGCACCGTCAATGTCACTAAGGAACTGCTTATTCTCATTAATAGCGCATATCATCCTATCGACCAGGATGATACCCGATTCCTGCCGAAACTTTTCCATAAGACCGATTAAACCGTAAGAGCAATTGAACGGGCCTCAAAATCTATGCAGGCTTTCAGTTCATCATCAAGTTTCATGACCGATAGCGTTGCGCCGGCCATCTCAAGCGAGGTAAAGTAATTGCCTACAAATGAACGGTATATCCTGACACCTTTCTCCTCCATAATATTACGCACCTCGTTGAAAAGAATATACAGTTCCATTAATGGTGTGGAGCCGAGTCCCGATATCAAAACCACTGTCTCGTCGCCCTTGCTGAAAGGCAGGTCGGGAAGGATCACATCACACATTCGTTTTGCTATCCGGGCGGCTGTTTCAAGCGGAGCGACCTCTATACCGGGCTCTCCGTGATGCCCGATGCCGACCTCCATCATACCCTCCTCAATACTGAAATTGGGATGTCCCACTTCTGGTATTGTGCATGGACTTAACCCAACGCCCATACTGCGCGTGTTATCTATAGCCTTTTGAGCAACTGCAACAACCTCATCGAGGCTCCCGCCCATGGCGGCTTTTGCGCCGCCCACCTTCCACATGAGTATCTCGCCGGCTACTCCGCGTCTTTTATGCCTCTCGGAAAGGGGCGCGGAAGGAACGTCATCATTGGCAACCACCTTGGCAACCTTTATGCCGTCCTCCCGGGCAAGTTCCATTGCAATACCGACATTCATATTGTCACCGGCATAGTTACCGTAGAGCACTGCAACTCCCCGGCCGGAGTCCGCCTCGCGGATAGCATCATAGAACATCTGGGCAGGAGGCGAGGAGAACATCTCGCCAACCGCCACTGCATCGACCATATTTTCTCCTATATAGCCGATAAAAGCCGGCTTATGGCCTGAACCGCCTCCTGTAACTATGCCTACCTTATTATCGACAGGCGCATTCCTATATTTCAGCACCCGTTCGTTCCCGGTCTCAACGACCAGTTCCGGATGCGCAGAGACGAAACCCTGCAACATCTCATCAACGACATTAGAGGGATCATTAATTATTTTCTGCATAACAATCAAAAATATATGTGTGACTTAAATTATCCTTCGGGGTGGAATGATTTTCTCTCCAGTTCACGTATCTGATCCACCTTGGGCTGCGATCCCCCTCCCTGGAATTCCGATACCAGCCATGCGTCCACGATCATCTTGGCCAGTTCAGGTCCGATGACTCTGGCGCCCATAGTCAAAACCTGCGCGTTGTTACTTTTTCTCAATCTTTCGGCCGAAAAGACATCATGACAGACACCGGCATATACGCCCTCAACCTTATTGGCTATGATAGCCATACCAAGACCTGTTCCACAAATAAGGATGCCTCTTTCAAAAGTACCGTTCTTAATGGTCCGTGCAAGATTGAAACCTATTTCAGGATAATATGCCCCGCTTTTCTTCCCAAGATAATCCAAATCCGTCACTTCAACTCCCTTTGCCGACAGATGTCCGACAATCACTTTTTTAAGATCTATAGCGGCATCATCACAATCAATAACGACTTTCATACTATTTGGTTTTACTGAAACAATCATACAATAAAAGGGTAAAAGTAACTGTTACAATTATAAAAAACAAGCTTTTCAATGTTCAAAAGGAAGAATTTGTTTATATCTTTATGAGTGATTTATAAAACAGGTCTGTATAAGACAATCAAAGGGACATTTTTGAACAAAAAAAGAATAAAACATGAGTAGTAAATCAAAAAAAATCGGTTTCATAGGTCTTGGCGTTATGGGCAAACCTATGGCAAAGAATCTTATTAAAGCCGGCTTTAAACTGAAAGTATTTGACATTAAAGCCGATGTTGTAGCCGAAGTTGCGGCTTTAGGCGCCGAAATGGGAACTTCGCCTGCTCAGGTAGCCCGGGATTGCGATATCATTATCACGATGCTCCCAAATTCTCCACAGGTCATTCAGGTGCTGACGGGTGAAGACGGTGTACTTCAAACAGTCAGACCGGGCAGCATCATTATAGACATGAGTTCCATATCGCCGGTTGTTGCAAAGAAGATGTACAATGCCGCAGCCGAAAAAGAGGTTGAGATGCTTGACGCCCCTGTAAGCGGCGGCGAGCCTAAAGCCATAGACGGCACAATGTCCATTATGGTCGGCGGCAAACCCGAAGTTTTTGAATCGGTAAAAGATATTCTGTTAGCTATGGGCGGTTCGGCTGTCCTTATGGGAGAGATAGGCAGCGGCAACATAACAAAACTGGCCAATCAGATAATGGTTGCACTTCACCTTTCAGCAGTCTCCGAAGCTATGGTGTTTGCCAAAAAAGCGGGAGTTGACCCTGAAAGGGTTTACCGGGCCATCCGTGGCGGCCTGGCAGGCAGCACGGTCCTTGACGCTAAAATGCCATTGATCCTTGACCGCAACTTCAAACCCGGAGGTCCTATATGGATGCACACCAAAGATCTGCTGAACGTGCGTGACACCGCACTCGAAATTGATGCGCCAATACCGCTGACCACTCAGATCCTTGAGGCCATGAAAGCAGTGAAAGCTGACGGACACCAGAATGACGACCACTGCGGAGTCATCCAGTATTGGGAGAAACTGGCAAATGTCACAGTGAAGAGAGAATAACACTTTGACATATATTATAAAGAATGGGGTGGCCATTCAGGTCACCCCATTCTTTTCATTAGCTTATCACTGTCATCTGACAATGACCTTTTCCACAGTACGTCTGCCGTCGGCACCGGTACTGACGCGGATCAATATTCCGCTGTTCGAAGCATCGGTCTCAACACCATCGACAGTGAAGTATCTGTACGAGACGGGTGCCGTTGTCCGGATCGAAGGAACGAATGTAGCCTGTTCGGTGGCAGCCCGCTTCTGAGCCGCAGCCAGAGCAGCGTAATCGGCTGTCTCGGATTTACCGATCAGATAGAGTTCCCAGTTATCAACGCGCCCCCATCCGCTTCCACCTGCAACCACAACTTTGGCATTGATTGAATCTTTGACCTCCAAACTGTCAACAAATACATTTGCAACAGCGGGATAACTTGAATTGGATGATGCTATCAAAACAGTATCGGGAAGATTGTCATCTGCCGTTCCAACCAGTATTGTTGTTGCAATCTGGTTATTAAGACCCACACCTATTGTGTAGAGACCTTCGGGAAGACCTCTGAGCGTTTGCTCCATTTCAAATTTTGAGCTCCAGTCAAATGCAATATAACCGTCCACGATTTCAGCTTTGTCATTCCAGTTCTGGGCCTCGCTGCATACATGCACATTACCACTTATGCCTGTAACTGTCCAACCCGGATAAACGGTGGTGAAAACTCCGGGTTTGAGTCTCCATCTGTTGTTGGGAGCTCCGTAAGAATAGTTGTAATGCTCAACCTCAACATCTATCTTGGCCGTAGTGTACAGGTTATAGTTGGTTATGAAAGGAGTCAGGTTAAGGGTATCGGCATAACTCTCGTCAGAGAGAAGTTCATAGACACGATACTTAAGTATCTCCTTGAGAAGTGCAGCCAGATCCTGGTCATCGGTTCTCAGGTTGTTCATACGATCCGCTATCTCATCGGCCAGACCCTCCTGTACACCATCGAAGTCAACTTCAAGCTCGGCTGCCAGAGCATAGAGCCCCTTGACCTGAACGGTCTGAGCAGCAATGCTTTGACTTGCATAGGTATAGAATTTCCTGGCATTGTTAAGTGCAGCGGTGGAGCCGGTCAGATCCTCATCCAAAGATGTGATAATATCCAGATCCTTCCACTCGTTATAGACCTCTTGGAGTTGAGCATACTCGGGCAACATATCGTATTCCGTCTGATTCTCCAAGACATTCAAAGCACCGGCAAGAGCTCTGTTGAAGTTGTCAATGGCAGTGCAACGGTCGGTCATTGCCTTGGTAGCTGCCGTTACCTCGGCGGTGATGGCTGTCAGTTCATCGCCCGTCTTGACAGTTACATCAAGTCCGTCATACTCGGCAATCTTGGCGACCAGAGCAGTGTAGGCAACAAGCTCGTTGTATCCTACGGAATCGGTATATACGGCCTCCTTGTCAATAGCAGCCTGATATTCGGTGTAGAACTTGTCAACAACAGCCATACGTGCACGCATCCGGCTAACACCGTCATTTATGGCTGCCGTTGCAGCTGTCCACTCCTTAGGTGAAGTACTTGTAAATCCTTCATACAGGTCAATAACTTCTGAAGTGAATGCATCGAAGTCCGCGCCCGAATACTTCTCCTGCAACGCCATCACATCGTTCTTTACTGCAAGGGCCGTATTGTAGGCGTTCTCATACATCATCAACCACTCCCGGTGTCTGGAATAACAGTTCGATACCTCCACATTGCCGAATGCAATGCCGGTCCATCCGCTTGCATCAATCCTCCACTTCATTACATACAGACCGTCAGAGGGAATTTCTATATCCATTGAGAACAGATCGGCATCGGTCACTACGACAGCGGTACCGGCTCCTCCCTCACGCCAGTGTGCAGCCGTAGGAGTAAGCTTCTCCGAGATAAGAGGATTTGCCTCATCATCAATATCGTAGAATGAGAATGTGAATTCCTGCCGACGTGTTTCCCAACCAGTGTACATGAAACGGACACGTACTCTTCCGGCCTCAAGGAACAACGTATAATCAGATATCTCTCCATAGGTTGCCTGCCCATAAGTGGCTCCTTGACGAGGCCCTAAATAGAAACAACGGTAGAAATCACTTCCCTCAGGATAATGGCGCAATCCGCTGCCGTTACTGGACTCTCCGTTCTGATGTGTTCCTGTAGCATCAATGGCTATAAAACCGAATGGAATGGTGTTGTCTTTCTGGCTGTCAAAATCACCCCTCATATAATATATGGGAGGATCGCTCGAGACTTCACCGTATGAGAGACTTATTTTAACAGGTTCGGCAGGATTTCCATTGGCATAGCTCTTGATTTGATCAAGAATAAGGGTATAGTCGCCATTTAATGTTGTAGGAACTGCACTCGGGAATGTAAAGACGATGCTGTTTTCATCAGAATCATACGGACCCATTTCAAGAACAAAGCCTGTAATTCCCGGACCGGTAAGTGAAGCCGTGACCCCATTATTGCCGGTATAACAACTCTTATCGAATGTTACCTTGACCTGACGATGTTCAGGCTTGGAAGCATCCAGGCCAAATGAACCGTCATCCGGCCGTACATCAACAACCGAAGGTGGAACCATATCCATAGGCAACGCAAAAACCAACGGATTGGCAACTGCAAGCTCATTTTCAAAATCAGGCACAATCTTACCTGCGGCAACCCACTCTGCATCATTTGCCTTCGGATAGAGACTTCCGTTATATTTCAGCTGGTAAGCAGGATCATCGGAATTGGTAAAACTGACCCTGAGATTTTCAAAATTACCACAATCCTCTTCAAGCCATAAATACATATATCCGTCATTATGATATTCAACGAACAGAGGATCCAGGTCAAACTCTTCTCCATAATAAGGATCATAACCCCTAACGGAAACCATTCCTTCAGGAAGTACTAACTGACCTATTCCGTTAGCTTGAGCCAACTCGGCTATATTCGTCTGATATCCGAAATCCACTCTGATCACATCATTGTTGTAATCAACACCGCCAATCATGGATTTGACCAAAGACATATCATCAATGTAATATGTGGTAGCCGGACCACGGAATGAGAGTCTGTAGAAATAGACATCGGGCTGCATTATGTACTGATATCTATTCCCGTCACCGGCTTGCCAGGTCCAGTCGTTTGCCCACCAGTACTGCGAATGGAGATAAGCATTGGCTATCGAATCATTCTGATAGTAGGTCATGGATGTCATACGGACCCACTGGTTATCGGGGAAACCGGATTTGTCCGATATGAATTCAGTACCCGATGCGGTCATCGTAAATGGTTTCCATGACTGGAACCAACCGCGAATAAGGTCACATTCTATGCCGGCATCCTTACCCGATGTCTTAACATAATAGACAAGACGGTATGAGGTGTTATCTTCAACCGGAATACCACGGACATAGAGGTTGGCTTGGTAATTGGCAGATTTGGAATCACCCGAACTTCCGCCTGAAACATATTTCAGGTAAACATTTCCGCCTTCGCCGCCACTCTCTGCAATCTCCGCAGAATGGGCTCCGAAATCATCTCTGATAAATTCAAAATGATCGCCGCGTGAAGCCAGCGGAGCGATGGCATTATATACATAATAGGTAGTATCCCTCAAAATAAGATCCTCCTTCTTCAATGAGGCATCATATTTGTTTTGGGGATAATAGTACACGCCTACAATAGAATCGCCTAAAGAGAATGAGGAATCGGTGAACATTGCTCCGCCATCTTCAAACCCTATAAAGAAAATTCTGTCGGCATCGGCACCGGGAAGCTGTGCAGCCACTCCCGAGCAAAACAGCATGAAAAGTGCTGATAATAAGACATTTCGTTTCATAGGTTAGTATTTAAGGTTTAGTAATAATAAAGTATGTTAAGCAAATATAAAGTATGTTCTCTAATATTACCCACATTAAAGTATAATAAATGTTAATTTAATAGCATTGTAACGGAAAAACATAATAAAAAAATATTGTCTTTTACTCTATGTCGAATGTCAAAAAACAGCAAAAGCGCCGACTCGGGAGTTTGACACTTCGTTAGCCTAGATTTTTTTTACAATTATTTGATAGAGTTTTGGTTAAAACTCTTTTTTTTGTCAAATGTTCTTTCTATCTTTGCACTAATATATACTAATATTTAGTGCAAAAATTATGAACCTTATTGTAAGTAAATCGAAGAATTCGGCCACGTACTACGTCCAGAAGTCTTTTCGTTCCGATGCCGGCAAGACTACGGCAAGGATAGTTGAGCGGCTAGGGTCTATGGAAGAGCTGATTGCACGTTTCGGAGCGGACGACCCTGTCGGAGCGGCAAAAAAGTATGTTGCAGAGTTAACCGCCGAAGAAAAAGAATCCAGACGCAGGGTCACTATTGAGTACAACCCGGCTCTTCTTATCAAGAAAGACGATCAGCGCTGTTTTAACGGCGGCTACCTGTTTCTTCAGAAAGTCTATCACGAACTTGGTTTGGAGAAGATCTGCAAGAAGATCGAGAAGAACTACAAGAACGAATATGACTTGAACGCCATTCTTCAGATGCTGCTCTACACGAGGATACTCTATCCGGGGTCCAAACTCTCCTCACTCGAAGATGCAAAGCGCTTCATCGAGCAGCCGGAGGCCGACATCCATCAGGTGTACAGAGCATTGTCACTGCTCTCGAAGGAGAGCGACAACATCCAGGCGGCGGTATACAAGAACAGCCTGAAGCTCGGCAAACGTCATGACAAGGTTGTCTACTATGACTGTACGAACTACTACTTCGAATCAGAGAAGGAGGGCGGCCTTCGCCAGTACGGGCACTCCAAGGAGAACCGTCCCAATCCCATCGTACAGATGGGGCTGTTCACCGATATGGACGGCATCCCGCTGGCGTTCTGCATCAATCCGGGGAATACAGCCGAGACAACCACTCTGAAGCCTCTGGAGGACAAACTGCGCGAGAAGTTCGGTCTTTCGAAGATAGTTGTATGCACCGACGGAGGCCTGTCATCATACGAGAACAGGAAGAACGACCACGTGGGCGAACGGGCGTTTGTGACCGTCCAGTCGCTCAAGAAGCTGGAAAGGCATCTTCAGGATTGGGCCACGGAGACCAAAGGATGGAGGATCGTACAGTTCGATAGCACAGACAACCCTAAACTGTCATCCGAGGAGTACGACCTCGCAGAACTTGACCCCAAAGTGTATGCCGACTGCCTTTTCTGCCGCGAACGCTGGATAAAGGTCGGCAAGAAGGGCAAGGAACTCGAGCAGAGGCTAATCGTCACCTTCTCGTTCAAGTACAGGGAATACCTGCAATACACCAGAGAGAAACAGGTGGCTCGTGCCCAGAGCATCATCGACCGCGGCGCCGCCGGCAAGTACGGCAAGAGCTCAAACGATCCCAAACGCTTTATCAAGAGTGAGAGCTGCACGGTTGACGGAGAACTGGCTCAGTACAACAGCTACTCACTCAATCAGGAGATGATAGACCAGGAATCACGCTTCGACGGCTTCTACGGCATCTGCACCGACCTTGAAGATGACGCCCCGGCGATAATCAAGGTGAACGGAGGCCGCTGGATAGTGGAGGAGTGCTTCCGCATCACCAAGACCGACTTCGAGGCCAGACCGGTCTTCCTCCGCAGAGATGACCGCATAACGGCTCACTTCCTCACCTGCTTCCTCGCACTTATCCTCTACAAGTACCTTGCAAAGAAGATTAACCGAGAAGGAAAGCACTTTACCGCAGATGAGATCATAGAAACCCTGCAGGACATGAACTTCCTCAAAATAAACGGTGAAGGCTACATCCCAACATACACCAGGACTGATCTCACCAACAACCTGCACGCTTCGGCCGGCTTCAGGACCGATACTCATATAGTCACAAGGCAAACAATGAAAAAAATCATCAAATCAACAAAAGAAGGAAAACAAGAATGATGTATTAGTACAAAGTTGACAAAACTGAAAGTCCCCAAATCGCTACTACAGCGGTATGGGACTTGATTTGTCAAATGTGATGTGTCAAAGATGAGA
>Ga0255347_1008248_pt1 | contig 10540 bp, 16 predicted proteins | sample wastewater_treat_2_FD_192479 | JGI IMG/M metagenome (GOLD analysis project Ga0255347, IMG submission 192479) | Wastewater microbial communities from Lulu Island WWTP, Vancouver, Canada - plant24 | ecosystem: Engineered > WWTP > Wastewater > Unclassified | place: Canada: Vancouver, British...
AAGGCATATGCTCAAATGTATATTGATGACGCAGCACTTGGTTGTCCATTGATATATGATAAAAATATTTCTGATCGACCATTTGCCGATTGGAATATTATATTTAATATATTAAAGAGTTACAAAATTTTATCCTAAAATTAAACCAGCAGATTTATATCCCTTTTGCGATACAATTTCCAACATTTGATTTGTAGACAATTCATCAGGATTCCACCCTTTGCTTTTGGCATATTCATTTAAGAATTTTTCTCTCAACTCATTTATCTCTTTTTGTGTTAATCCTGTGTTTTTTATTAATTCTAAATCATTACTCATAATATAATATTTTTTTTATATATATTAAAAAACTTTTTGTATATTTGTAAATATGTTTAAATTATCAGGAAATATAAAATTCGATCCAATAAATGTCACCAAGAAACACAATAAACAATCTTCTTGGAAAAAAACAGCTATAATCGAATTTAATAATGATGATATTTATAAATATTATGCTTGGTTTATTAAAAAAAGATTTAATATTTCATTAAATAAACCATTAAGAGGTACACACGTAACCATTATAAATGAAATTGTTGATGATGATGTTTATTTAAATGCAAAAAATATTTTTGATAGAAAAGACATCACCATAGAATATGATCCTACAATAATTGAAGCTAATAGAAAAGGACACTGGTGGATTAAAGCCTATTGCGATGATATTAAAAATATAAGAAAATACATGGGATTAAACCCAGATCCTTTTTTTAAATTACATTTAACTATTGGTCTTGCAACTCATTTACAATTAGAGCATTCTAATTATATATTGGATCAGTGTTTAAAATTTAATATATAAAATATGGATGATTTTTTCGATAGCTTTAAAAGTGATAATAAGCCAAAACATGAGCATAAAATTCGAGTAGTTCATTTTAAAAAAGAACCATATGATATTTATATCGGAAGGCTACCTGGTGGAAAGTATAACAAATGGGCATACCCTAAAGAATTACGCGATAAATTTCCACCAGGTACTCCTAGAAAAGTAATTATAGACGCATATGAAGAATATCTTCTTTCAAATGAAGAACTAATGAATTCTCTATGGGAATTAAAAGATAAAGTACTTGGTTGCTGGTGTCGACCTAAAAGAACTTGCCATGGTGATATATTAGCTAAATGGGTTAAAAGATTATGTAATTAAAAAATAAAATTGATTTTAAACTTTAAATATATATTATAAAATTATACTAAATATGAAACACATTCAAACATATAAACATTATTCAATTAACGAAGAATTGATATCTTTAAGAAAACTTTGGCACAAAATACATAATTGTTTTGATTCCTGGAGAGATGAAAAAATTAAACAAGTTGCTAAAAAAATATCAGACAAAATTGATGAAAAGAAAAATGATCCTTCTTTTAAAGAAGCTATTATTAAAATAAAAGAAGAATATGATAATTTACCAGTTTATCAAAAAGAGGAATTAAAAAATAAAATTGAAAAATTAAAAGAAACTTTACCGGAAAAAATTAACATCGAAGAATATAACGAATCATTTAAAATGACAATCGGAAATATCCTTAAAATTTTAGGACTCACTTCTGTGTTTTTTACTATTATTTCAATATTATCTACAATGTTTATACCAATTGTGGCTGTTGGTATAACAGGTGTACCTTTGTGGAAAATAGTTGCAATTAGTTTAATTATTATATCTAGTGAATATTTAATGTAAACAGAGTTCCCATTTTTTAGAGCCACCATCATATAATTTAAAATAACCACGATTATACATTATTTCGGATTCAGATTTATTTTTATCAAATCCATCTTTTACTAATTTATCTTTTCTAAAATTAAATCTATGATATCTTACTCCATCCTTACACCAATAATAATTTGTACCTGTTTCGTGTTTTAGATAAAAATTTAATTTTTTATATAAATCACCTTTACTATAACTATTTAATGAATATGATATTATTAAATGAGGATTATATTTTTTGATAAAATATTTGAATAGTTTAGAAGCACCACCAACAACCGTTGTATTTAATTTATTGCAAAATCTAAATAATTCATAACTATTTGGTTTTGATCTTTGACCAAGTGATATTCTTAAATTACCAAACGTCATTAAACTTACTAAAGAATTATTTAAATATAATCCAATATATACTTTTGAATTAATATGACCTTGAATATGATTTTTATTTAAAAAATCTCTGGCTACATTTATATCATTAATTTCCTTAATTTCACATTTTCTTGCCCATATTTTATTCGAAGTTTTACATATTTTATTTAATAACATAGATTTTACAATTTCCTTTTTATATAACCAATCATCCTCCCATATATGTATTAAATTTATACCATTTTTTTCAAAAAACTCAGATTTATCTTTATGATAGTTTTTATTTTTATGTAATTCAGAATGCCAATATAGTCCATTATATTCTATGCCTATTTTTAATTTTGGTAAGTATATATCTAATTCTTTATTGTTAATTTTATGGTTTTCTAAAATAATATCATTGTAATTTTCTTTTATAAAATTTAAAATTTCTTTTTCAGCAATTGATGTTATATTATATATTGGATTACAATTTAAACATACTTCTATGTCATTTTTTATTCTATTTCTATACAATTGTCTTTGTATTAAAAAACTAGAATTACATCTATTGCAAAATATTTTAAATTCCGTATTATTAACATCGAGTAGTTCATAACGATTATTATTTATTAATTTATAATTTTTTTTAAATATAATATTTTTAATCATATCTTTATACTCTAATGTTGAAGTAAATGATTTTTTACCATATTTTTTTATATTTGTTTGTATTAATTTATTTAAAAATTCTTCACTCTGAAGCGCATGTTTAATTCCATACTTTTCAAGCATTGTTTTTTTCATTTTTTCACGAACATGTTTCAATTTTGATGGATTATCAACTCCGTATTTTTTTAAAAAATGATCTTTTGATTTTTGTTTAAACTCATCACTTAACATTGCATGTTTAATTCCATACTTTTCAAGCATTGTTTTTTCCATTTTTTCACGAACATGTTTCAATTTTGATGGATTATCAACTCCGTATTTTTTTAAAAAATGATCTTTTGATTTTTGTTTAATTTTTTCAGACTGCATTGGATATTCTACTCCAAATTTATCTATATTTGTTTGTTTAACTTTTTCTTTTATAGATTCAATTTTAGAAACATTATCAACACCATACTTTTCTAAATTTGTTTGTCTTCTTTTTTCTTTGACTTTTTTACTATTGTATAAACATTTTTTACTACAAAATTCTCTATAACCAGATATCATATCAATGAACTTAACATTATTTCCACAATAGCATTTAGGTGTGTTTTTTAATTTATTCTCATATAAATAAAACTTTTCTTTAAAAGATATCGGATCGTTTATATATTTTGATATTACTAACCATAATTCATAATTTTTTCTTTTAATTCCATTTTCTGAATATTTATAATATGAACTATTATCCTTTTCAATCTCCATATCATTTAATAATTTAATTTATATATAAAAAATATAGATATTTGTTCATTAAACTATTTAATGTTTTTTTAATATAATTAAAAAGTTTTAATAATATGCTTGTAGAAACTCAATATTTAATTAACACAAAAAAATTAGTTGTAAGTTATGTGGATAAAACTGGTGATATTAAATTAAAATATTATAACTGGGATAATCCAACAAAATATATAACATGTGAAGATAGCGATCCACAAAAACATCCAAAATATAGATCATGGGATGGTAAATCTGTAAAACAAGTTGAAGTTAATCAACCAGATAGATACTCTACTTATGAGTTTTTAGATTCGCTACCAGAGAAGGAAAAAAATGAAATATTTGAATTTAATCTTCCGAAGATTTATTTTATTGATATAGAAACTGAGATAGTTGATGGATTTCCCGAAGCAGCAGATATTAAAGACTTACAAGGTAATGTCATTAAAGAAGGAGCATCTACACAAATATTATCAATATCAATAGTATATGATGATAAAATAATTCTACTTGGATTAAAAGATTTATCAGAAGAATCTCAAAAAAGAATTTTAGATAAAACAAATGAATATTTTGAAAAATTTGGAGTCACATACAAATTTAAATATGTTAAATATGATGATGAATTTGATATGCTTCATAATTTTTTCTATAAAATGGTACCAAAAATGCCAATATTAACTGGTTGGAATTTTTTAGATTATGACTGGCAATATTTAGTAAATCGATCAAGAAAAATAACCAAAAATATAAATGGTAAAGTTTATAGAATCGATCCATCTGTTTCATCATTAACAAAAAGAATGAATAAAATATGGTCAACCGAATATGAAGTACCAGCACATAGAATGATATTTGATTACATGCAATTATATGAAATATGTGATACATCAATTAAAGTTAAGGAATCATCATCCTTAGACTATGTTGCTAATAAATTAGTAGGTGTTGAAAAAATCAAATATGATGGATCATTGCAAAAATTATATGAAGATGATTTTGAAAAATTCATGTATTACAATACCGTTGACTCTGTACTTGTTCAAAAAATACATGATGCTAGAAATTACATTTCTATTATATATGCTATTTCATCTTTGTCACAAATAAAAATAATTGATGTTATTTCACAAATGAATAATGCACTAGGATCACTTGCCATTACAGAAGGTGTTCTTAGGAATAGATTTAGGAATATGGATAACATTGTTTTATTTAGAGATGAAAAAAATGAAAACACATCTACCATTTATGGTGGTTGGGTAAAAGAACCAGTTGTTGGTATGAATCAGTGGGTAGTTACTTATGATTTTGCATCTTTGTACCCAACAACACAAAGACAATTTTATATAGCACCTGAAACTTTTGTAGGCATTCAAGATGAAAATAATAAAGATAAATGTAAAAACGGAAAGATTATTGATAAATCAATACATGTTGTATGTGATAACGGTGTTGTTTTTGAAAAAAGAAAATCACCAACACTAACAATGCTTGAAGATGTTTATGCAGATAGAAAAAAAGCTAAAAGAACTATGTTTGATAAAAGAGAAGAAATGGAGGCTATACTTGAAGAAATTAAAAAATTAGAAGCTGAATTAGACGATGATATTTAAAAATATGCAACATTATGATATAATAAATATAAATTAGGAAAATTTAAATTTTTTTCTTATATTTGTAAAAATAAATTAAAAAAATGAGACTATTATTTCTTGGTGATATACATGGTAATTTTAAAATTGTAAAATATTATATATCAATATATGATATTAAAGATGCTAATATAATTCAACTTGGTGATTTTGGTGTTGGTTTTGAATCATTTAATAAAGAAAAGAAGGATCTAGAGTTTGTGAATTATTTTTTAGTTAAAAATAATGTACATTTATGGGCAATTAGAGGAAATCATGATTTTAAACCATATTTTGATAAAGATCCATTTGGGCTATCAAATATACATTTGGTTTCAGATTATAGTGTTTTAAACCTTAGTGGTAAAAATATATTATTCGTAGGTGGTGCTATCAGCATTGATCGTGAATGGAGATATACTAACGATCAAAGAAGAGGCGACTATTCTATAAAGCCCGGACAAAGTTGGTGGAAAGATGAAATTTTTACACTTGATAAAGATAAAATTTCAACACTCAGAAACATAGATATTGTTGTCACACATACTTGCCCAAGCTATTGTTCCACTACTGGTAAAAATATATTTGATCCTTTTGTTAAAAAAATAATTAAAGATACTGGTGATATTAATCTTAAAGATGAATTAATTGAAGAAAGGCAGCAACTTGATGATCTTTTTTATCTTTTAAAATTAAATAATAATATTAAATATGCATACTATGGTCATTTTCATAAAAGTGAGTGTATTGAACATGATGGTACTAAGTTTAGATTATTAGGTATTAATGAACTTTGGGAAGAAAAAGATTACAAAAATGAGGAGTAAAACATTAATTTGTATAAGATGGAAAATAACCGGTAGAATAGAAATATTTATCAATCTAGGTAAATTATATTCTACCTATAAAGGTGAAGTACTAGGAGTTAGCCGTTGGACTCTTAATAAAAAAGATCTATATAAAGGATATCAAAATAGTATAGTAGAAATATATAAAATGAGAATTGAATAGATTCTCATTTTTATATATAGTGTATGGGTAAAATATTTTATTATAGTGATTTTATTTTAGAAAAGGAATTTAATTTATTACTTACTGATATTTTTAAAATTATAGAATCAAAAGGTAAATGGACGAGTCCCAATACAATTGAGTGGGATTATGAAAATGATAATGTTTCTAATACTTGGTTAATTAAATTAAAAAAATTTATAGAAAAATTACCAAAAGAAAAAATAAAAGAGTATTATGTTAAATTAATCAATAGTATTAAAAATATGCCTAACTTAATAAGGAAAAAGCTAATAATAATTATTACTGGTGTATTTTTAACATTTACTAGTTTATCTTATTTAATATCACCTGCTACATCAATAACAAATCCATCAGGTGAATTAAGTAATCAACAAATTAAAGAAATAATAGAACTCAATAAGAAAACAAAAAAAGCTTCATTTAAAAAGGCACAAGAACATGTTAAAATAGTAGAAGCAGGATATTCAAATGATAAAAAGGACGAAGGTAATTGGATAAAGTTAAATAATGGAGAAAAAAGATTTATAGGAACTAAATATGGAATATCCGCACCTGTGTTACAAAAATTTTTAAATAGAATTCCAACACAGGATGATATGATAAATTTATCATATGAAACTGCTTTAGAAATTTATAAAATAGAATATTGGGATGCTTTAAACTTAAATATTATATCTGATCAAAATGTAGCAAATATTATATATGATGGTTGTGTTAATCAAGGAAAATATGCTATGAGAAGTATTTTACGAAAATCGTTAGAAGAAAATGGATTAAAAATAAAAGATTCTGATGTTATATTTTCAATTAATATTTTAAATAAACTCAATGAATTAGATCAAAAAAAATTATTTAATTCTATAAAAAAATATAGAGAAGAAAGGTATAGAAATTCTAAAACATTTAATATACATGGAAAAGGTTGGTTAAATAGATTAAATAAACTAATATATGAAAGATTTAAAATTTAGCTCCCCCTGTTGGACTTGAACCAACGACCCTCTGATTAACAGTCAGATGCTCTAACCAACTGAGCTAAGGAGGAATTTATTTAAAATTAATAATCCTCGGCCTTATCTATATTATCTTTTATAACATCGAGTAAAGTGTTTTGTCGTATGCAGTCTTTATATGATTCTAATATTTCTTCAACTTTAATTCTTAGATGAAATATTATATCACCATCGTTTTTAACATCATCAGATACAACATCTCTAGGTGTTGATGATACTAACATAAGAATTTCCCTTTCAAAGGTAGATATTAAATCATCATTTTTTTCTATTTCATTTTCGATTTGATCTTTCCTTACACCAGGAACATAAATATCAGCGTTTGTTTCTACTCCCCATCCCATAGTATTATAATTTAATTTTTTAATTTTATTAATGGCTAATATAAGGATATTTTTTAAAAAAAATTATTTTTTTTAAACATTTTTATATTTTATAGTAAAATATTTAAAAGTTTTTATAAAATGAAGGATAAATTCGGAAACACTATTCTTATATTGTTTATTATATTTTTAACACTTAAATTAACTAATATTATAGATTGGTCTTGGTGGTTGGTAACATCCCCGCTATGGTTACCATTTGTGATAATTATTTCTATTATATTATTTATATTTGTTACACTTTTATTATGTTCAATGACATTCAATATTTCAAAAAGATTATTTTATTATAAGAAAAAAAATTATTAAAATTATAAATATTTTAAATTTGTATTATAATCTTTAAATGAAATAAGTGAATTAAACCCGCCAGAATCTAGTTCAAAATCTTTTATTATCATATCGCTAGCTGGTATAGCATTATCATAATATTTATTAATAACATATTCATATTTATCCAATATTTGTGATAAAACAATAGGTCTAATATTATAATCACTTAATTTGAGTTTGATTTCATGGATATAATCCTCTATTTTATCATAAACAATACCTTCTTTTATTTTGGTAACATTCTTAGCTGGTTCTAAAAATCTTAAATCTGAAACTTCATTTGGTTTACCTTTTTTAGTTTTTTTATTTTTTTTTAACAAATAAAAAGAAACATCACCGGATCCTTCCGTTCCAGGAACGCCTGGTAAATTACTTGGTTGTGGATTTGAAATATCACCAGAACCACTTATTGTGGCAGTTGCATTTGCAGTTCCACTATCATTTTCCTTAAAGAGTTTAAAATTTTTAATATATTTTGTATATTTCATATATTATATATATTTATAAAATTATTTGTTTTTTAATAAAAAATATTATATTTGTATAAAAATAAATTAAAAATTATGACATTAAATGAAGAAATTGTACTAATATGTGCTATGAGATACGCACTTGGTAGAAGAACCTATGTTGTTGGTTCTGTTTGTTCAGAATTGAAAAAACATTATAATGAGTTTTCCATAACATCAAGGAAGAAAATTGTGAAAAAAATTGAAGATTATCAAAACGAATATGGTATAATTGGTAGTAAAATTGATGACATTGAATGGAATAAAATAAAATGGTTATTCGATGATAGTAATAAAGTTATAATTAAAGCTAAATATTATAATATAGACAAATGGGAAAAAGTAATTGCCATAAAAGCACCTGATGGAAAATATTATTCAATTCCTGATGTTGTTGAATATCAAACTGCTATTGAAATTGACAAGTAATATATTTAAGATATTGAAATTATTTCAATATCAAATTTAATTTTTTTACCAGCAAGTGGATGATTAGCATCTATTATAACGGAGTTTTCTTTTATTTCTTTTACTATAACATTAACTGGATTATTTCCTTCTGATTGAGCCTGAAGAACTGTTCCAATTTCAACTTTACCAGGTAGGCTGCTATTTGGTATTTCTATAATTAAGTCATTTCTATAGCTACCATAGCCATCAATTGGATCAATATCTACTTCGATTTTATCACCAACATTCTTACCAATTACAGCATTTTCAAATCCATTAATTACAGCGCCATCACCAACTACAAAATTAATTGGATCTTTACCAATTGATGTATCAAAAATATCTCCATTTTCATACTTACCAGTATAATGAACTGTTACTTTATGTCCTTTTTGTATCATTTTAAATTTTATTTTTTTTATTATATTGTATTTTTTTAAATTGTTTTTATACTTATGAATGAAAATTTAAAAAATAATCAGATTTGTTCTATAAACTTTTAATATATAGTTATATATAATTATATTACCATGAATAATACATTTTTATTATATAAAAAAACATTAGATGATTTCTTTTCTAATGTTGGATATCTGTATAACGGTGATGTTATATCATCCACAGACTCTATATATAATGAAATAAAAAATTATTCTAATTTATCAACAAATTTTATATTTAATTCTATTTTAAACATTTATAAAGAAAGCCATGATTTAATGGTTAAAAAATCGAAAATACTACACATATCAAATAAAGAACTTAATGAGTATTTAAAAGAAATGACATGGTGTGATTTTTTTAAAGAATATTGTAATATTAATAAAAATTATATTTTTTGTAGTAATAAATTAAAACACCATTTCGAGTCTTTAATACCACCATCAATAAATAAAGAAATGCCCGAATATTTTAATTCAATAGGTAATTCTACTTATATTAATCCATATATAATAGAAAATGATAATGAATTTATTTTATTTATTGTAGATGGAGGGATACAAAGCCTAGTATATGGAATACAAAATATGGATTATATCATTGAAAAAACATCAACAGATAAATGGTCACATACAATGAATTATAAATTATATAATTGTAATTATAACTCTTGTAAATTAATAATTAATAATAGTTAATTTTTTGATATATTTAATTTAATATATAATAAAAAAATAATGTAATAATATGAAAACTACAATTGAAGTGAAAGATTATTTAATAGTAATCGAAGAAACCGAAAATGAAATAACCGTAACTGCTACTAAAGATGATGATACAATTGAAGAATTCTCTTTAGAGATAGGTGAAGTTAAAAAACCACAAGATGAGGATGAGGATATTAAATCATTTGATGATTTTGATGAAGAAGATGATTTTGATGATGAAATGAAAGATAAGGACGAGGAAGATAAAATGGAAGATGAGGAAAATGAAGATGAGGAAAATGAAGATGAGGAAAATGAGGATAAAAAAGAAATTAAATTAGAATCATTTCAAGCATTTATGAATAGAAAAAGAAAATAATAAAAATAAGATGGTGTTATCATATGATGAATTTATCAAAGAAAATAAAGAAGATAATTTAGATTATCTTCTTTATTATGCCTTTGATTGGGATGATAATATATT
>Ga0255347_1008254_pt1 | contig 10533 bp, 18 predicted proteins | sample wastewater_treat_2_FD_192479 | JGI IMG/M metagenome (GOLD analysis project Ga0255347, IMG submission 192479) | Wastewater microbial communities from Lulu Island WWTP, Vancouver, Canada - plant24 | ecosystem: Engineered > WWTP > Wastewater > Unclassified | place: Canada: Vancouver, British...
TCTTTTTCATATACATTCTCCTTTTCACTTTGTCTGTGATTGTTTAATTTTTATTTTTGGCATCTCTATGTTCGCATATTCCTCATCAAGGAAACGAAGCTGACAGAGAACATTCCATCTCATACGAATTGCGGGGTCAAGACAATACTTTTTAAACTCCTCAATATCCACATCTCTTACCGAGGTAACGTGTGGGAAAAGTAATTTCAGAAATCCTGTGCAGGTCTTCTTGATAGCTTCAAGGTTTCTTGTATCACCATCACCCTCTATGGTGAGAAGTTCATCAACTATTGCTCGATAGTAGAACTCCTCTCTCATGTCGTGGAAGATTTCTGTAAGGTAGCTGGCACTCAAGCCCCAACCCTCAAACTTTCTATTTTCGCTAAAACGTCCTATCTTCCATCCTTCAATGATGCCACTGAAACGGTCAAGGAACGCTGATTCCTTAAACATCTTTGGAAGTGTGTTGAACATATTGTGCTTTTCAACATCCATTGAAGCAATTGGAATGTTGCCTACCAGTGTAAGTCCCGCATCAGCAGTGCCGCAGTAAGAACCAATACGAATTTCGCCGCTTTCCAAATAGGGTTTCAGAACACCATTCATTTCCTCTGGGTTTGTGCATTTAAGGGTTTGGCATTCATCCCATATTACGTTATCATATCTACCAAAGTAACCAACTGTTTTTGTGGTGTTGTTGTAGAAGGCGGTTGCTCTGGAAACTGTGCCTGAAGTAAGCCAGTTGTAAGTGGAAAGCTGTGAGTAGCAGTAGGATTTACTTGACCCCTTTATCGCTAACTCTATTTGATTAAGTCGCTTTTCAACGAAGGGAAGAAATCTCTGAAGAAGAGTGAGCTTTGCTTCTTCATCAAAACCTGCGGGATTGAAATTCAGTCCTGCGAGAAGAACATCTATCCACTCTTCTGTGGTGAAGTTACTGCGTCCGCTCTGAAACTCGGTTAAGGATGAAGTGTAAGGACAAAGCGGGGTGAACTCAACTAACTGAGTTCTGCCGCAGTCATATGAAAGTGTTGCTTCGCCCCAAGCACCGTCGGGATTAAGAAGCTATGTCTTATGTCCACACACTACTGACCAATCAAGAACGCCTTCTCCCTTTTTCTTAGGGAATCCATATTCTGGAAGGGAGAAACAGAGTTCATCATTTGCGTAGTCGAATTCGATTTTAACCTTTGTGAGAAGTTTTATCTGTCCACCTGCTGTGTGACGGGCTTCAAGTAACTTCATGTTCCAGTCGTTTGGCTTTAATCTCATTTCCTTGACATATTCGCTGAGGTTAAAGGCTAACAGTGTTCCATCTTCGTCTGTGAACTTCTGGAGTAACCAGCTTTTAACATCAGCAGGTAAATCAAGAAAATCCATAAGGGTTTTTGCTGTTGTTGTCTTATAGATTGTGGCTGTTGGAAATGCCTGTTTCACTTTACTCATTTAACTTTTATTTCCTTTCTTAACCCTTTTCTATAATAATTATAACATAATTTTCTTAATTTGTCAATATTTCTTTTTTTGAAATTTATCTGACATAACGGAAGTAAATGTAAGCGGAGCCATCGTCTAACTCAGCCCCTATGTCGTAATCAAGACCGAGGATAGCGGGAACGTCCTCGATACATTCAAGGGAAATTTTATCATAGTCGGTAAGAGTGCAAACCTTTTCAAGTTCTGTGAGAACACCAGTCTCAAGGTCTTCCTCATAATATTTGCCGCCGTCCTCAAGGAAGATAATATCTTCATAAGTGCTAATTACTACCATGTGAATTACTCCTTTCAGTCCATTATCTTCTGCTTAGTTAACCAACAGACATTCTCGATATAGAACTCAGCATTGTCAGCAGAAACATCGGCAGTCTCTTCCTTCCAGTTGTTGTAGGTATCCTCTGCCATATCGAACTTATCATGCTTCTGATACCACTCTATTACTTCATGAGTTACTGCCCAAGCGGCAGCAAGAGCGGTTTCAAAAGACTTGTAAATATCAACATCAGAGGTGTCAGCATAGTGAATAACATAAACATCTTCCATAGTATTTCCTCCTTAGAGTTCGATTTCTCTTTTGTAATAGCCAACTTTAAGTTCGCCAAAATAGGTTCCACAGTATTCTTTGTTCTGCCGCCGTGCCTCATCAAATTCATCAATAGCACGCTGAACGTATTCCAGTTCATCCTCGTCCGTGTAATCCCAATACTTTGCGTGATTGAGAATATCTTCTTGAACTTCTATGGCGGCTTCTTTTTCAGATGTGAAAACTGAAGGGTCTTCATACTCAGAATTGATAACTACATAAATCGTGTGTTTCATACTCTCTTCTTTCCTTTCTTCTCAAACTCTTCAAGACCCACAACCTTCGCCGCCAGCCTCTCGCTGAATTCCTCTGATGGTAAGCCGAGGAGCTCTCTCACACCGCTCACGTTGTGGTATTTCTCAAAACGGTCAATGTCTTCAACGAACCAGAGTTCATCGAACTCCTTTTCTGGGATTTCTTCGATTCTGAAATTCTCATCATTGGCGTCGGCAACTATGACTTCCTTGTGGTAGTTGACCCCCACCTTTTCAATGTTGCCCTCGTAGGAAATTCTCATTCCCTGCCAAGTGCGGTATTCTCTGTCTCCGTTCTCACGAATGATTACTTCAAAGTTATCACCGTGACACTGTTTGACTATATCTAAAATCTTTCTCATTTTTATTCCTCTCTTTCATCTTTTCTATATATATTATATCATAATTTTTTTAGAAAATCAAATTTAAAAAAGAAATAAAAAATGCCGCCATAATCATTTACTATGGCGGCGAATTGTTAATCACTTAAATTTCTTTCGTATGATTCCAAAAGCAGTAATAATAACAATCCATATGATAACAATCTGTTCATTCTCAGTCATTATAGAACTCCTTTCGTCTCTGTTCGATTGCTTCCTTTACTTCATCATCAACGAGGCAGAAACAAAGCTTTGTCTCATAGGTTTCATTGAACTCAAAGTAGTTCCAAACCTCTGTTGCCTGCTTTACGATTGACTCAACATATTCTGCCGCCTCGTCTGTTGCTGACAACCAGTTGAGTTCAATTACGATTATTGCTGAACCTGCTTCAGCCGCCATGTCAATGAAGTTAAGTATCTGTGTAGGAAACTCCATATCTTCATCGAGAACTGTTGCGGCTGCGATGTAGTAGTTTTCGTTATCGCCTGTCTCTGCACGATAGTCCTGAATACAGAAGCTATCTTCGCCCCACTCTTCAAATGTTTTAAAATTCATCTGCATAATACTTATTCCTCCTCAATTTCCTTTAATATGAATGTTTCTGAACCATACTCGAATCTTACTTCATAAGCGAAGTCGTTTTCAAAGGATTCTTTGTTTTTAGGGAGAGTATAAACTTCAGTATTTAAACCAGTAAGAGTCAAAGATAGAAAATCTATCAAACATATTCTCTCCTTTTTTCATTTCATCAAGAACCATTGTCTCGAACTTTATTTTCTTTGCTCTTTCATTTGCTTCTCTTTTAACATTTATAGCCATTCGAGCCATTCGAGCCTTTTTTTTTGTCTCTCTTTCAGCTCTTCTGATTTCTTTGAGTTTGGCTTCATCAAGAATCTGCTGTTCTTTAAGAGTCTTTGCTGCTTGCTCAGAATTCTTAGCACAAAAGCCACAGATAACGATACCAATAATAATGAAAATTATAACACCTATAATAAATCCTCCTTTTTAAAGGTCTCTCTCAACCTTTTCTATATATATTATAACATAGATTTTTTAAAAAGTCAATTTTTTTCTTTTTAAAATTTATCTGTAATCAACTCTGTCATACATTGGAGCATACTTCTTAACTCGATTGTGAGTGATAACACAAACCAACTTTTCGCCGCCGTCCTCTTCTTTAATGAAGACATGAGCCTTATCTGTTGATACTGCCTTTCTGCCTTTTGGCACTGTCATTCTCTTGCCACAGTCCTCAATCTTCTTCATATCGATAGTGTTGAGTTCCACTCTTCCTGAGTTAGTAACAACTGCGAATATCGGCATACCATTTTTAAGAAGTGGCTTGGTATCGATAAGTCTGCCGCACCAGTTGATGTGATACTCTTCATGGACATCTTTTACAATAAGATGGGTTTTAACCATAGCTTCACTCATGTTTATCTCCTTTCTGGAAGGCGGCGAAGAAGTTCGCCATATCAGTGTTAACTGTTCTTACTTCTACATCTGCAGTTCGTGGTGCCGCCTTTGATGGTGGACAATTGTTCTTTTCTTTCCAACAAGTGAGGAAATGTTTTGCCACCATTTCATCGGACTCATACTCTCTGCCGCAAGTTGGACATATATACATTTAATCCTCCATTCTGTCTTCGTTCTTATCTCCTTATTTTAAAATAATAATGCCAAGCATTATGATAACTGCACCGCTTAAAATTGTCTCAATAAAATATGATAATGTTGTTCTCATTACTCATTTCCCTTTCTCATTTTCTATATATATTATATCATAAATTTTTTAAAAAGTAAAGGGCTAAGAACTTAATAATTTTCTTTTGAAAACTACGTGTTCTTAGCCCCTTAGAAAGAAAGGAATTGATATGAAATGAAACCGAGAACATTTCACAAGACGGGACATTGTATGTGGAATCGAACCACTTGATTTCTTTGGAAGAAAAATTGTTTACCTTAAACATATACATATAGATTGCTGAACCGTCTTTATTGGTCGGAGTAGCGGGACTCGAACCCACAGCCTCGGCATCCCAAATGCCGCCGTCTACCAAATTGGCGTATACCCCGATATGGTGGAGATTTACGTTTCCCCAAACGAGCTTTTACGGAAGTCGCAGCTAACGTTGCTTCCTTCACGGATATGGTGTGGGATAGGAGAATTGAACTCCCGTCTCCTGCATTGGTGCGTCGAGATTGCAGTTTCAATCAATCAAATCAGCAATGGATTGCACGCCCTTGATAGTGGAGTTGGTCCTCCAAGTGTTCCATTTTCTTGCTGACACCTATTGTCTTAGCGACTTTTAATCTTTGTCTATCGACGCTATGGCGACTCCAGCGGGACTCGAACCCGCAACCTCAGCCGTGACTTGAATTACAATTCTTGTAAAACCTTCTCTGCTAAATAATCTTCAGCTTTCTTTTGCGTTTTTAAAGTTGTTTTAGAAAGCCAAAATTTTGTTTCTACTGTTCCGAATACAGGGAAAATATAATATTTACCATTAAATTCTGTCATAAAATAATCACAGTCTTCTTTGGTATAAGATTCTTTTCTCACTCTTTGACTTTTTGAAACATCTCTTATGTCATATCGAGTCTTTACTAAGAAACTTCTTCCCTCATCTTTCTCAGTCGCGTGTTTTACTTGTATTCTCGTAAACTTTCCATTCTTTTCAACTACGATGTCGTACTTTTGATGATTTCCCATAGGAATTAAAACATTAAAACCTTGTTCTATCAAATAAAGTTGGCATTTTAATTCTGTAGTTAATCCGATAATGGAAGGATTAAGTTCTGCCATTTGCATCCCCCCCAATAGATTATTTACAAGAATTAGTTCTTCAAGACAGGGCTGCGCTCTGACCAGTTGAACTATGGAGCCATTAAATCAACTTTACTTTGCCTTTCGGTTTATTAACATAGCGTTTGTCACAAGCCACATACCAAATTGAACGCGCCCTTGCCCTTGCTGCGCTTGCCGTTCTTCTCTGTCGGTGGTAGTTTAAGTTGAAAAATCCATGTTAACGCTACGAGCAGCTTTATCATCAAGTGAAAGGCAGTTCTGCTTACCTTATGGTCGGCATGGTGGGATTCGAACCCACACAATCACGGTTCTTAGCCGTGCACGTATACCAGTTCCATCACACGCCGATTCTTTACTCACTATGACGCACCTCACCAGCCTTTCGGTTGCAGGGAGTTGCACCCTATTCATCATAGTTTTCAAAGGAAAATTCCCATTGGTGGAGCCGGAGAGAATCGAACTCTCGACCTCCTGTTTGCAGGACAGGCGCTCTCCCAACTGAGCTACGACCCCATTAATTGGCGGTTTCAGGGGCGCTACCAATTACGCTTTACCTACCGATTGGTGGCAGTTTGTATTTAACGAATACGCGTCGCTCCTACGCATCTGGTGCTTGGACATTTTTAAGAGTTCCTGATTCTCCAGACCTCATCCCATCTCTGTTGGTGCCGAGGGGGAGAGTCGAACTCCCTACGCCCACGTCTTGGTCCTGATAAGAGGGGTCGAACCTCTTAATCATCGAGAGAAAAATGAATTTCTTTGTGACAATTTGAACAAACTATCTAACACTTTTCAACTTCTTTAAAAATCTCTTCTAAATTAAAACTTGAAGTAGATTTTATTTTTTCGCTAAGAGAAAACTCTTTTTCATATGGGTCTAAATGATGAAATTCAAGTGCTGCGATACATTTATTGTATCCACATATTTCACATTTACCACCCTTACGATTAATAAGCTATTTCTTAACTGCTCGTCGAATAGCGGTAATAGTTTTACTTCTGCCAAAATTATCATCCTTAGCGTAAGATGGACTACAAGTAAAACAATATTTTCTTGAGCCGCCTTTTGGTAAAGTTTCAAATTCTTGACCACAAATTAAACACTATTTCCTCAATTCTTATTCACCTCTGAATATCAAGTCAGCGTGGCGCTCTACCAGTTGAGCTACCTCGGCATTTAGTGCGTCTACGGGGACTCGAACCCCGAACGACTGATTAAAAGTCAGATGTGTTCCCGATTACACCATAGGCACATATTCACGACTTATATTAACGTGAAGTCGCCAATCACGGTTCTTTACAGGTTATCTCCTGTTGGCTATCAGGTTGCCATCCCAGTCTAACGATAACTGCCGACCTGTGAATTTCTTGGAAGGTTTTAACAGGTTTTACTTACCTTTTTTATAAGTTTTTAAAAAAGTCAAATATGGCGGGAGAGGAGGGATTCGAACCCACAACCATCAAGTTGCTTACTCATCAGCTTAAGCCTTTTCAATCACCTCTTTAAGTAAGTAATCTTTTGCCCAAGTGATACCTCGTGTTTGACCATTTTTTGCTGGAAGAAGTCGGAATTTCTTATCCCTACCTTTACAATCCTCAACTGGAATTAAATAACAAATCCCATTAAAAACTGTTCCAAAATAGTCAATTTCATCTTTTGAGTAAGTGTGATGAACAATACTACCATTTTGTCTATTACAACTTGATGTTGAAATTCTAAATGAAGCACCGTCATCTTCTGTTGAAGCAGTTTTACTCTGAACCTTTAAGAATTTTCCGTCTTTGTCTACAACAAAATCATAACGTTCACAATCTCCATATGGAGATAAAACATTATAACCAAGTTTTAAACATTCCAACATTAATTCTACTTCTGTAATATTTCCTTTTTGCTTTGAATTTAATTCTTTCATAATATTCAAGGCTTAAGGTCAGGTAAACAGCTTGCCGCTCTAACCATTGGAGCTACTCTCCCATTTGTCTTTGGTAATTATTAAGTAGTTTTCTTTCATCTTTACTACAATAATTATATCATAAATTTTTGAAAAAGTCAAATTTTTAACTCTCAAAATTTATTAACGAAAGGAATCTGGCGGAATTTACAATCGGTGCCGCCAGTCACCAGTTATTTTAGAAAGGAATGGGATGTTCAATGTCACACCCCAAGACATGGAGTAATCTTTTTATTGGTCGCGAGGACTGGACTCGAACCAGTGACCTTACACTTATGAGGCGCACACTCTAACCATCTGAGCTACCCCGCGATATCTGGGGCGATTATTACCGCCCCTATGTTTCTTACTCAGCCTTTGCCTTAGCTTCTGCCTTCCTAGCTTCAACTTTAGCAATCTGCTCAGCCTTTGCCTTAGCCTTTGCCTCTTCCTCTGCTGTCTTCTCTGCTAACCAAATGTCATACTTTTCCTTGACCTCTGCGAAGTCAAATGGAACGTAATCGTTCTTAGCAGTAGAGTGGTTTGTAAACTCCTTAACAGTGGGGTTAAGGGTTATTACGATTGAACTTGTTACACCGTCTTCACCAGTTCCCTCACCAGTGATAACGCCGATTTCATTTGTCTTTGACTTTGAAGCATCGGAACCAGTTCTTACCATTTCTGCTGTGCCATACTTCTCTCTGAGACATTCAAGAAGAAACTCTGTGATTTCAGCCTTAATGTCTGCTCTTGCCTTTGCCAGTGTGTAAGTTTTTGTAATTGTTACGTTCATACTCTTTACCTCTTTTTCTTTCTTTTTGATTTTTACTATGTATTAATTATATCATAATTTTATTTAAAAGTCAAATTTTTGAGATTTAACTTTTATTAAACAAGTGTATAGCCCTTAGCAGGTTTGCCATTGAAACGAATATCTTTCTGAGTAACCTTACCCTCGGTAACAAGTGCCTTAACCAGAGCATTTACCTTAAACACGGTAATCTCATTTGTAAGAGACTTGTTAAGAAGAACTGTGAGTTCATTTGCCGCATAAGTCTTATTCTTTTCCATTACGGAAAGCAGCTTAGCCTTTGTTTCGGTATCAGCATTCTTCTTTGAAACAGCCTTTTCGGAAGTCTTACGCTTATCACTTCTCTCATTGATGTGGTCAAGCTTTATTTTTGCCTTTTCCTTCGCCGCCGTAGACATTGCGGAACAAGCGATAACCTCTTCCATAAGCATCTTTTCTGTAAAAGTTGTCTTAGCCATAACAGCCTCTCTTTCTGCACTATAAGGCGGTGCCGCCATAGAATTTATTTTGTTTCCTTTAACCTTTTTCTATATATATTATAGCATAATTTTTTAGAAAAGTCAAATTTTCTTTTCTGAAAATTTATTGGTCGGGCATCGGGGACTCGAACCCACGACCTTACGCTTATGAGGCGCACACTCTAACCATCTGAGCTACACAGGCATTTATTTAATCGGTTACTATTTAATACTGGCGGCACCTAAACGGCTGCTTTTACGACAGTGCCTTTGCAGCTGCCTTAGCCTTTTCAGCTTCTTCCTCGCCATGTACAAGCTTTGTCAGCTCGTATGCAAGAAGCTCCTTAGCCTTGTTGTACTCAGCGCCTTCCATAGTCTTTTCCATTTCCTCTATCTGCTCAACAGGAACGAATGTGAGCATCTTCAGGCACTTGATAACATCAGCGTCTGCAACATTTCTCCAGTACTGGAAGAACTCGTAAGGAGTTGTCTTCTCAGGGTCAAGCCATACTGCTCCCTTTTCGGTCTTGCCCATCTTCTTGCCCTCGGAGTTGAGGAGAAGTGTGATAGTCATAGCGTATGCGTCCTTGCCAAGCTTTCTTCTGATAAGCTCAGTACCGCCCAGCATATTTGCCCACTGATCGTCGCCGCCGAACTGCATATTACAGCCGTACTTCTGAAACAGCTCAAGGAAGTCGTAGCTCTGCATTATCATGTAGTTGAATTCCAGGAATGTAAGACCTCTCTCCATTCTCTGCTTGTAGCACTCATGTGAGAGCATACGGTTTACGCTGAAATGTGCTCCTACGTCACGGAGAAGCTCGATGTAGTTCAGCTTCATCAGCCAGTCAGCGTTGTTTACGATGATAGCCTTATCCTCGGAAAAGTCGATGAATCTGCTCATCTGCTTCTTGAAGCAGTCAACGTTGTGCTGGATAGTCTCAGCTGTCATCATCTTACGCATATCTGTCTTGCCCGAAGGGTCGCCTATCATAGCAGTACCGCCTCCGATGAGGACGATAGGCTTGTTGCCTGCCATCTGGAGGCGCTTCATAAGGCAGAGTGCCATGAAGTGTCCTACGTGGAGTGAATCTGCTGTCGGGTCAAAGCCGATGTAGAATGTAGCCTTGCCTGCGTTTACAAGCTCCTCGATCTCCTTTTCGTCTGTAAGCTGTGCGAGAAGTCCTCGTCTTTTAAGTTCTTCAAATGTAGTCATAATTCAGATTCTCCTTTATTATCTGTGTATTAATAGCTCCATGTTTCCGTCTTTGTCGAATGTTTCAATCTCAAATTTTACTGCTCCAGCTTTCCATATCTCGGAGTACTTCTCCTTGATTTTGCTTACATGTCCTTTGTATTTCTCCCAGTCCCTATTTGGGAGAAGTTTGATTACATACTCAGCACTGGTATAATATGGCTTAATTACTTTCAGCACTTCATTAGTCATAGAGTTGTCTCTAAAACCAATGATGTAATCCATTGTGTTTTTGGTCCAGTTTAATCCCAGACCGCTTAATCTATCAACATCATAGTGTTTTTCCATTGTATCCCAGAACTTAGCTATATCTATATACTGTCTGCCGTTCTCAGTGGAAAAAGTGACTTTAATTCCCTTAAAAATCATTAAGCTGCCCCCGTCCTCTTGTCCTCGTCTTTTAAGTTCTTCAAATGTAGTCATAATTCAGATTCTCCTTTATTATCTTCTGCAAGCTTCAATAACTCGTCTTTGTGAGTGAGTATCAGCCTGCGTTTCCATTCGTTGATATATAATTCATTTGCATATATCCAGTTGTCGATCTTTTCCGAACC
>Ga0255347_1008260_pt1 | contig 10530 bp, 25 predicted proteins | sample wastewater_treat_2_FD_192479 | JGI IMG/M metagenome (GOLD analysis project Ga0255347, IMG submission 192479) | Wastewater microbial communities from Lulu Island WWTP, Vancouver, Canada - plant24 | ecosystem: Engineered > WWTP > Wastewater > Unclassified | place: Canada: Vancouver, British...
GTAATAGAACAGCGTTGGTCTTGAACATACTGAATCCCTTGATTTATACTTCCTTGTCCTTTATTAGCTGGGAGTATATAAATACCATAGCTTTTAATCTCGTCTATACTCTTTGGCTCAGCACTATCTGCTATAACAAGAGCGTGAGGAACATTCAAGAGTATATCTGAAATCTGTTTATTACTTAGTCCTTTTTGAAATGTTATCTCGTCAAAGATAAATCCTCCGTTATATTTATAAATTGCGACAATAGCAGTTGGGTCGTTACTATACCCAAAGTCCATACCATATCTTTCAAGTCTCGCTTCGTGAGGTATTTCGTCAATCACATCCCAGTCTTTATAAATCTTACCTTCTACTTCACCAAGTTGTCCCTCTCCATATACTTTCCACCATTGTTTATTTCCTTTTCTTTGCTCAATTGCCTTGACTATTTCAGGGCTAAGAGCTTCGTTATCTTTGTATGTTAAAGTGATGAAATCTACATCATCACGCTTATCTTTTATGTCAGTATAAAACCAGAACTCATTAGTTGGATTCCAGTCTAAAAATACAAACTCTTTTGTTCGGACTTCTAACTGGTCAAAAGCGTCTTTAGTGACATTATTTGCTTCGTTTATAAAAAGTCTATCACGACGAGCACCTCATAACTTATCCCCATTATCACTTGAAAAGAATTCTATTTGACTACCAGTCTCAAAAGTATAAATCATATCAGTTGCGTTCCACAAACTATCTTTCCAGTAATGATGTTCTTGCATTATGTTCTTGAAGTCTCTAATAGCACCTCTTTTTAAGTGAGGAATACTCTCTGAGACAATGCTAGTTAGAGTTTTCTTCTGGTCGCTCTGGGATAAGTGTATCAAGTAAAGGAGAATCGATATTGTCTTTGATGCTGATGTCCCCCCTGCTATCGCTCTTATTCTCTTCTTCATCTTCATTATCTTGGTTGTGGCTGTTGTCATTTGAAACATAGAGTATTGGTGTAGGAAGTTCTTTACCATTTAATCCACCTAGTTCAGTTCTTTTAGAGTAATGTTGTTTTCCAAGTGTCTCTCTTATAAATTCAGCTTCTTTTTGTTTTATCTTTAAAAGCTCTTTATCTAATTTCCCATTTTCATCTACTACTGGTAAAGTTTGTATAGTATCAGAAGTTATATCAGCAAGAAGCAGTTTTCTATCTCTCTTCCAACCTTCTATTTTATCAGCTAGGTTTAGATAATTCTCACTACTCCAATTATATAAAGTGCTTTCATTTAATTCGCTTTGTTTAGCAATATCTCTAAGAGTTAGTCCATCTAAAATACCCTGTTTTATTTTTCTAAACAGTTCATCAGTTAAAAGTGTATCTCTACCTACTTCTCCCATATTTATTTCATTAAGTCTTTATCATCTGGGCTTATACCAGATGCTTGTAATATTTCTTCAAAACTATTCTTTATTTGGTTTTGTATTTTTAGTCCCCTCAATAGTTTCAGTCTTCTCTTTGTCTCCTTTGTCTTCTGTCTTTCTTTTATCAAGTTCTCCACTAATGACTTGTAAATTATATTGAGCTTGTTGAATAGCTTCATATACATCACATTATTATGATATGCTTATAAGTTTTTCTAAATAGTGTTGGGCTTTTAATAAATCTAATTTACGATTGTCTTTTCTTCTAAGTAAATATTTCAATATGTTTCCTTCAAAAAAATTGAGTTCATACTCCAGAATAATGTCCCACACTTGAATCTTATGCTTAGAGTAATGATTTCCGTTCACCTGCCTATTTTTTAACTTTCCTACTTTCATATTGCTTTTTAGTTTCTTTCTTATAGTTCCTTTTATCTAAAATAGATACACAAGACTTACAAATAGAACCTTGTTCAAATAAAGGGATAGACTTCTTACATCTAAGACAAGCCTTCCAACCTATTTCTTGTATTATTACCATAATTCAAAATCTTTAGGTGAAGGGATAGTTAGGCTTTTATTGCCCACTAAATAGAATGATGGCTTCACCTTTGCGATTTTTGCTGTATGAGAGACAAAAAATTCGCTCTAAATCCCATCCCCTAAAAACTTTGATTAACTAATTTGACTCTTAGGTTTTCTATCTTTTTATTCAAGTCAATTATTTTATAAAGTAGTCCAGAATGTCCAAAGCCATCTACTTCCTTCCAACGACCATTTTTAACTACTAACTCGCCGTTGTGATAGGTAGTAAAGTTATCTAATTCTTTCAAAAAGATTTCTCTTTGATTATCATAGATTTCAATTTGAGCTATTGTTGAGGGCATAAACAAAAACTAACACATTTAGAGTGTCATTAACATTTTTTTCCACCTTTTTTTCTACCCATATAATACAAGCAATATGAGAGATAAATTCCCTACCTATATACAGTATAGACTACTTAAAATAACTACGCAAGTGTGCTAAGATTAGCCAAAATATAGCATTGTTAAAAAGTTATCCACAGTTTGATGTTTGACTATTATCTTACCTGTGATATACTATATTCAGACAAGCAGAGATAACTTCAATAAGCCCTGTCAACACTTCACAACGCTAGAGTGGGTTATAATCTAGAAACCAACCTGCCGAGATAATTACTCACTCTAAGCGTGCAGAAGTTCTAAATAAATAATTAAATTATATGAACTCAAGAAACTATGGTCGTCTTAAAAAAACTATTGAAAGAGACCAAGAACCAAGTAGCTATTTCGCTTATGAATATGGAAATATTATACTCGCAGTTATACTAATATGTCTTATTGGAGTTTTATACTTATCCCATATTATCAAACAAGACGCTGAATTAAATTGGCAACAAGTAGAAAGAACAGAGAACTATAAGGTTGAACAGATAGCATTTGATAGAATGATTATTAACTCAAAAAAATAACTCCTCTAGAACCTAAATTAGTAGAGGAAATTGAGATAACAACCACAGCTTACTCTGAATTAGATAGTTGCCATTATGAGAATTGTATAATGGCGTCAGGTAAAAGAGCCTATATTGGTGCTGTAGCTTGTCCTCGTGATTGGAAACTAGGAACTAAGGTAATGATAGATGGAGTTGAATATACTTGTGAGGATAGATATAACAAGGATTTGAGTGATAGAATAGATATTTTTCAAGGCTACGGTATACAGTCCCACGAGGTAGCTGTAAACTATGGAAAACAGGTTAAATTAGTTTATATAATTAAATAATATGAGCATAGAACATTGCGAAAAATGTAATCAAAATATAGACACAGATTTTAACGCAGAACATTTTGCTGATGAAGTAGGTGGTTGTGAAACTACTTTTGAATGTTCAATGTCCCCAGAATGTCCTTGCGAGGATTGCCAGAAAGAGAATGTAGTAATGGATAGATAAGTTATTAACACTTGACAAATAATTTAAAATAGATTATAATATATTTACTCGATAAATAACTCATATGGAAAACCTAATTAAAATAATAGACCAGACTAGAAACGCCACCAAAAGTGGCAGGGCAGGAGTGCCTTTCGATGTTTCTAGCCTGGTTTTTTAGTTGAATTATATGAAAGAAGTATATTACTTTCAACACGACTACAACCCCACTAGCGACCCGAAGATAGTATGTTTATTGGGTGAATATGGTGGTCTTGGCTATGGTGTTTATTGGCGAATAGTTGAGATGCTACACCAAGAAAATGAACATAAACTACCACTGAAACAGTATATTTATGTAGCAATTGCTAAGCAAATGCTAACAGATGCTAAGCAAATTGAAGCAATTATTAAAAATTGCGTTGAGGTCTTTGAATTATTACAATGTGATGATAGTTTTTTCTGGTCTAATAGAGTATTACGAAACATAGATAAGCGAGAAGAAATATCTAAAATAAGGTCTGAAGCAGGTAAAAAAGGTGCTAAAGTAAAGTATGATGTAGCAATTGCTAAGCAAATGCTAACAGATGCTAAGCAAAATCTAGCAAAGGAAAGTAAAGTAAAGGAAAGTAAAGTAAATAATATAATAGACATTGAGTTAGCAACACTTCTAAGAGATAAGATAAAAGATAACTTACCAACCTTCAAAGAACCAAACATTGATAGTTGGGCTAAAGAGATTGAGAAGATGAGACGAATAGATAAAAGAACAGAAGAACAGATTAGATACCTAATTGAGTGGTGTCAACAAGACTCGTTCTGGCAGGGCAATATTCTAAGCACTAAAAAGCTACGAGAAAAGTTTGATACTTTGGTAGCACAAGTAAAAAGAGCTAAAACTAATTCAAAAGGAATAACCATAATTTAATATGAAAATGTATATCGTAAAAATGATGTCAAAAGATAAAATTGACATTACAGAAGAAGAATATCAAAAGATTATTGCTTCAAAAGCTAGTGGTTTAATCTTTATTGAAAGACTAAAAGGTTCAATAAACCTAAACTCAGTTGAAAGTATTTTACCTGAAGAACTTATAACAGGAGAAATGACAGAAGGATATTTACACGACGGAACTCGTGTCGTTAAACAGTTTGGAATTTGGGTTGACGCTAGTAATTCAGATGTAAAACTTGATAGAAGTTATTACCCAGAATTAGCAGAAGATAGGATATTCTCAAAAAAAGAGATGGAAAAAATAAAAGGAATTAAAAGACAAGATTTAATCTATTATTTATACTCTGGAAAATTACCAGAAGAAAATAAATTACTTGATAATAATAAATAATATGAAACCAGACAAAATAATACAAGGAATGAACTTCTATAACTGTGATTGTATGGAGTTTATGAAAGGAATCCCAGACAAATACTACGAGCTGGCGATTATCGACCCGCCATATGGGATAGGGTTCGATGGGAATACAACCGTAAAAGGCAAAAGCGGAAAAGCATCAACATTTACAGATAAGCAACACCATATCAAAAAAGAATGGGATGTGAGCAGACCGACCGATGAATATTTCGCAGAACTACAAAGGGTAAGCAAAAATCAAATCATATGGGGTGGAAATTATTTTGCTGACTTGCTACCACCGCAAAAAGGGTGGATATTTTGGGACAAAAAGATAACCAATGCGAACAACACAAATTTTTCAGATGGCGAACTTGCATGGACTTCTTTTAATTGTATATTAAGGCGGTTTACCTATGATTGGATAGGCTTTGGATACTTAAACAACCCGCAACGGGAAAAGAAAATCCACCCCACGCAAAAACCAGTCGCCCTCTACAAATGGCTACTTAAAAACTACGCTAAAGAAGGTGATAAGATACTTGATACGCACGGCGGAAGTATGAGCATTGCCATAGCCTGCCACTATATGGGTTTTCAACTAGACCTATGTGAGTTAGACAAGGAATACTTTGACGCTGGAATAGAGAGAGTAGAAAATCAAACAAGACAAATAACCTTAATATAACTATATGTCCCTACCAATATCAGAAGCACAAATCAAACACATTATAGGAAAGAACATTTCAACCTTTGGAAACAACACCCTATTCTTAATAGAGTTTTATGAGACAGTTTGTCAATCTCGTAAAATAGAAGTCTGTTGGGAAAATATAAAGAAGATTATGCTTGAAGATTATTTACCTGAGAGTGTAATGAGAAAAAGACGAGAGTTTGTGGAAAGTTCAGATGAACAGCGTGATAAAGAAGTTGAGTATCACGAAACATACAGCCCTAATAATCCAAGTAAAGGATAATAATATGAAACCAAAAACCTTTATCCATAACATAGAAGTATCTTTACACGAAGTCTTAAACGACTATACAAATTGGCTAGAACAAAAAGGTTATATTGACACTGACGCAACTTGTGAAGAACCAAAAGCAGTTGATGAATACTTAAAAGAAAATCTATGAAACTCTGTAAAAAATGTAGTAAAGAAACTTATGCTAACTCCACTCTTTGTTATGACCATCTCTTCCTAAAAAAGAAAGAGCAACAAGAAGCCTATAATAAAAAGGCTATTGCTAAAATGAAACTAAAAGCTAAAGAGCCAAAGAAATCTAAAAAGAAAAAAGAACCAACAGAACTTCAAAAGATTGAAAAACTTAGAAAGAAATGTGTTGCTTTGGCAAAACAAATAAACAAAGAATTAAATAAATATAAATGTGAGTATTGCGGAATAGGTAAACCACAAAGAATGGTTCACTCTCATCATATTTTTAGTGAAGGTCTTAACAAGTCAATGAGTTCTGATGTAGATAATTTAATATGCTTATGCTGGTTACACCATTTAGGAGGTTTACATAGTGTTTCAGCAAATATGTTTAGTTTTCACGGACATCCTGCAGATGCTATGGCGTGGTTTCAAGAAAAATTCCCTGAAAAATACCAAATACTACTTCAAAGGTCAAAACAAATAAAAAAAACAGATAGAATATTCTGGGAAAATAAAATGGTAGAATTAAAAGATTTAATAAATAAGTATGAAAAACTTTAGATTTTATATACCATTACCATTTACAAAAAGAAAAATAAAATGTTCGCCTTATAAAAAAATAAGAAAGTTTATTATGTTTGAACATTTTTGGTGGGGTAAAAATATTCAATTAGTTTTATCAACTAATGATTGGCAACCAGAAGGCTTTACAACTATTAAGTTTTTATATAAAAATTATGAAAGAAAAAAGATACATAGTTAGAAAATATGTAATGGCAAAATCTTGTCAGGAGGCTTTAAGAAAAGAAAAGAAAGTTAGACCAGATGATTGTTGGGTAGATGAAGATTGGAAAAAAGATAATGAAGACGAGTTAGTTAGTGCTATCGGTTTTACTGTTAATAATTATGATGATGATTTATGCGAGTAATTCTATATAACTTAAAGTGTTGGTGGTGGAAAATGGTTGAAAGGTATAATGAGAGGGGGCAATAGCAGATTATTAGCCCCGTATAGCCCTCTAAAATCACTTCTAAGCCACTTTATAGGCTTGTATGCCACTTTATCTGTTTGACACTTTTTACATCAAAATAAAGGCTTATAATCTAACTTACCACACCTGTGGATAAATGGAGAAATAATGGCTTGACAATCTCCACAGGTATGATATAATACTTATGTTAAATCATTAAGTTAAAAAATATGGACTACTCAAACGAGTATAATAATCTACCAGTCAATGAGGACTTACACTCACAAGCTGGACTAACAGATGTGGGGTTAGACGAAGATGGAAATGTAGAGTGGATAGGAACACAAAAGCAGTGGAAAGAATATGAAAGATTATCTAATTTAGAAGAATAATTATATGAATGAAGAACAACTAATTAAAGATGCACAATATCGTAAAGGATTATCAATAGCATTCTTTAATGCAACAAATAATGCAACACAAATAATGGAACTAAAAGATACTTCAAATTTAACAGAAGAGCAAATTCAAAAACAAATTCAATTTTGGAGAGATTGGTTACTTGAAGAACATAAAAAATATTATTCTGAGGTCATAGCAAATATTGGTAAAAAATATGATGCAAAAGAAACAATTGAAAAACTAAAAACTACAAAAAGTTTAGATGAATTAAAAAGTGTTTGGATTAGTTTGAGTGAGGATGAAAGAAGAGATGGAGAAATTATAGAAGCAACTAATAAACTAAAGAAACAATATGAAGAAGTATAATGTGGAACAAAGGAGTCCTGAATGGGAACAACTTCGTAAAACTCATTTAACAGGAACAGCCTTGAAAGGAATTATGGGAACTCCAAGAGCAAGACAAGAAGCTATTTATGAAGTTATTTATAATCGTTTAAGAGTTGGAACTGATAGTGATGAAGATGAATATGAAAATCCAATGCAAAGAGGAACACGACTTGAACCAGAAGCTATTGCAGCATTTGAGTTTGAAACTGGAATGAAAGTAGAACAAATTGGATTATGTGAAGATGATGAAAATCCAGCAATAGGTCAAAGTCCAGATGGTTATATTACTGATACAGACGATACTGAAGCTATAGAGGTAAAAAGTATGGGTAAAAATCATATTAAACTCTGGCTTACAAATGAAGTTCCTGATGAGTATGAGTGGCAAGTTGTTCAATATTTTGTTGTTAATCCTAAACTAAAGAAACTTTACTTTGTAGGATATAATCCACAAATTCCAATTCATCCAATTCATATAATTGAAGTTGAACGAGATGAAGAAAAAGTAAAACTAGCAAGAGAAAAACAAACAATATTTTTACAAGAGGTAGATGCAATTCTATCCAATATAATAAAACTATGAAACTAAGTATAAAAAAAGGGGGAGGAGTTCCTTATGCTCGTAAAGAAGATTATGAGTATGATGGAATAAAATATGAAGCAGATTTAAAGACTAATGATATTGTTAAAATCTTGGATAGTGGTAAAGTAGAACAAGGAAACTTTGGAGAACAAACAGTATTTAAGATTAAAACAAGAAATGGTGATAAAAAATTATCATTTAATCAAAATACAATTAATGTATTAGTTCAAGAGTTTGGCGATGATACAGAACAATGGATTAACAAAGATGTAAAAGTATTATTACAAAAAATGATAATTGCTGGAAAGAAATGTATTGTTCCATATTTAGTAACTGAAGGTTGGGGTTTTGATGAATATGGTGAACTTATAAAAGAAGGTTCACAGGGAACAAGTAGTGATGGACAAGAAATTAAAGTAGAAGATTTGCCTTTTTAATATGAAATTACCTAAGGAACAAAAACAAAGAACAACTCAGCAAAATAGAGCTTTACATCTTTATTTTAAACTACTTGCACAAGAATTGAATGATGCTGGGTTAGATATGCGTAAAACTCTTAAACCTGAGATAGATATTCCTTGGACGCCAAGTACAATAAAAGAATATATTTGGCGTCCTGTGCAATTAGCACAATTAAGAAAACAAAGCACGACCGAATTAACAAGTGATGAAATAGATAAAGTTTGGGAAACACTTAATAGACATTTTGGAGAGAAATTTGGCTTATATGTTGAATTTCCTTCAATAGAAAAAATGTTAGATTATGAAGAAAATAAATTATGACAAAATTTGAAACAATTAAACAAAGAATAAAAGACCTTGCTAAACACTTAGACTCAAAAACTCCTGAAGAAGTTAATTCTCAATTATGGTCTTTGGCTCAAACAAGTAGAATGAGCCTTATGCCTAAAGAAGAAAGAGTTAAAATGGCAACAGTAGCGTCTCACGCTAGAAGAAATCTTGGAGTAGCATTTCCAAGTAATGTAGTAAAGAATAAATAGGTGGTTAGTAAAACTACCCAAATGAAATAAATATGAAATCTCAAGAACATTTTAACCATACAATAATATCACTTTTTGACAACCTTCAAGAACAAGTAGATACCCTTGCAGGAGAGATAGCAGAGATAAAGAAAGAAAAAGCCTTTGAAGACTACGATAAAAAGTTAGATCAGATTTTAGAAGAAGGTAGAATTGATAAATATTTTGAAGAAAGAATAGACCAGACTGAAAAGGACACAGAGATAATCCTAAACTGTCTAAGATATTGCCGACACAGATTACAAAAGCACCCAGAAAGTGGGATACACAAAGCCGATGTAAAACTAAAAGATATAAAGCGTTTAATTAAAGAATTAGAGTAATCAACTTACACCTCCACTTAGCGGAGAGTTGGGATAACAAATAAATATATGCAATTAACAAAAAGAGCACAAAAACTTCAAGAACAAAGAGAAAATGAAGAGGAATTAACATCTGACACGGAGGAATTAGCAAGTTGTATGGGTAGTGAGGATTTTTGCTATGCCTTATATGAAGGAGGATATTTAAAACCTGAAGACTGGGTAGATGGTGAAGACCTAGTTAAATTACAAGAAGCAGTTAAAGTAGTTGGAGAATTTAAAAGATTAGTTGAAAGTTTACACGAAGAATTTTAATTTACACGAAGAATTTTAATCTATTCTTTGCTCTCAACTTTCTGCTAAACTGGGGGTGTAAAAAACTGTGGGAAATGGAGTAATTACCAGTGTTAGTAATACAGGCTCATTACATGCCGTAGGTGCAAATCCTACTCCCTCAACTAATTAACCACCCACATATAAGAGGTGGAGAATATAAAATATATGATAGAAGAATTAGTAGAAGCATTAAAAAATGATAAAACACAAGGTAGTTATTATTATTCTTGGCAGGCAAATATTGCTGTTGCTATGCAAGACGCTTATGAAGAAGCAGAAGATAAAACTGATATACATAAAATATCAAATGATGGTGCTAAAAGATTTCTAGATTTACTTATAAGAGAACAAGTAATATCTGATAAAATAATTAACCTCACTTAAGAGGTGGAATAAAAGGAATATGATAAATGAAGTAATACAAGGAGATTGCCTTGAAGTAATGAAAGATATACCTGATAATAGTGTGGATAGTATCGTAACAGACCCACCCTACGAATTAGGCTTTATGGGTAAGTCTTGGGATAACACAGGTATAGCGAATAATGTAGAAATGTGGAAAGAATGTTTAAGAGTTCTAAAACCAGGTGCTTATCTTTTATCTTTTGGTGGAACTAGAACATATCACAGGATGGCAGTAGCTATTGAAGA